>OGMP01001828.1_pt1 | contig 15055 bp, 8 predicted proteins | sample 1573261 | NCBI WGS metagenome assembly OGMP01 (sample SAMEA2581878, study PRJEB24529) | metagenome | biome: Human gut stool | place: China | collected 2011 | reverse complement strand
AGGTTATCAAGGTTGTTCGTGAAATCACAGGTCTTGGATTAAAGGAAGCTAAGGAAGTTGTTGATGGCGCTCCTAAGGTTGTTAAGGAAGGTGCTTCTAAGGAAGAAGCTGAAGAAATCCAGAAGAAGCTTGAAGCTGAAGGTGCTAAGGTTACTCTTAAGTAATTCAGATTGTCAGTTTGATACTTGCTTGACATATATATGCCGTATGGCATAGCATATATGAACAGAATTTTTAATATATTGCGGTATGCTGAATAATCACTTGATTTTTTGAAGCATATTTGGTATATTATATAAAATATGAAAAAGTTCCAGTTGTTGTATTGACAGCTGGAACTTTTTTTGTTACTATGAATAATGCACTATTATGGTATGGTGTGCATAGTATTTGCACGCATATCGATAATGTAATAAATTAATGTAAAGTAAAGAAAACTAAGGGGTGAAACGTCAATGGAGAAAAACAGAATACGTCCAGTAAAGTCAGGCAAATCGATGCGTATGAGTTACTCAAGACAGAAAGAAGTTCTTGAGATGCCTAACCTTATTGAAGTACAAAAAGATTCTTACCAGTGGTTTTTAAATGAAGGCTTAAAGGAAGTCTTTAGCGACATCTCTCCAATTGCAGATTATAACGGAAGGCTCAGTCTTGAATTCGTTGATTTTGCATTATGTGAGGAAGAGAGAAAGTACTCTATAGAAGAGTGCAAGGAAAGGGATGCTACATATGCAGCTCCACTTAAGGTACGTGTAAGACTTCATAATAAAGAGAGCGAAGATATAAGCGAACATGAAATCTTTATGGGTGACCTTCCTTTAATGACTAAGACCGGTACATTTGTGATTAATGGTGCAGAACGAGTTATTGTCAGCCAGCTGGTACGTTCACCTGGTATTTATTATGATATACAGAAGGATAAGTATGGAAAGATATTCCTCTACAGTTCAACAGTAATTCCTAACAGAGGTGCGTGGTTAGAGTATGAAACAGATGCTAACGATGTATTCTATGTTAAGGTTGATCGTAATAAGAAAGTACCTATTACAGTTCTTATAAGAGCACTTGGTTTTGGTACTAACGCAGAGATTCTTGACATATTTGGTGAAGAGCCTAAGCTTCTTGCAACAATGGAGAAGGATACATCTACTAACTATCAGGAAGGTGTACTTGAACTTTATAAGAAGTTAAGACCAGGAGAACCATTATCAGTAGAGAGTGCAGAAGCACTTATTTCTGGTATGTTCTTTGATCCTAGAAGATATGACCTTGCAAGAGTAGGCCGTTATAAATTTAATAAGAAGCTTTCATTCAGAAACAGAATTGCAGGACACATTCTTGCAGAAGACGTTGTAGATGGCAATGGTGAAATTCTTGCTAATGCTGGTGATAAGCTTACAAGAGAAACAGCTGAGAAGATTCAGAATGCAGCTGTTTCAGCGGTATTTATTGCTGCTGAATTAAAGGGTGCAGAAGGTGCGGTTACTAAGAGAACAGTTAAGGTTCTTTCTAATCTTGCTGTAGATATCACTAAGTGGGTAGATATCACAACAGAAGAAGCTAAGGAATTAGGAATTAACGAAGCTGTTTATTATCCGGTCCTTGCACAGATTTTAGCTGATAATGAGTCACTTGATGATATCAAGGATGCTATTGCTAAGAATACAGCAGACCTTATGCCAAAGCATATTACAGTAGAAGATATTCTTGCATCTATTAATTATAATATGCACCTTGAGTATGGCATTGGATACAAGGATGATATTGATCACCTTGGTAACAGAAGAATAAGAGCTGTTGGTGAATTATTACAGAACCAGTTCAGAATTGGTATTTCAAGAATGGAAAGAGTTGTTCGTGAAAGAATGTCAACTCAGGACTTAAGCGGTATTTCACCACAGTCATTAATCAATATCAAGCCTGTAACAGCAGCTATCAAGGAATTCTTTGGTAGTTCACAGCTTTCTCAGTTTATGGATCAGAATAACCCATTATCTGAGATTACACATAAGAGACGTCTTTCAGCACTTGGTCCTGGTGGTCTTTCGAGAGATCGTGCAGGTTTCGAGGTTCGAGATGTACATTATACACACTATGGTAGAATGTGTCCTATCGAAACACCTGAAGGTCCTAATATCGGTCTTATTAACTCACTTGCTTCATATGCAAGAATTAATGAGTACGGATTTGTTGAAGCACCTTATCGTATAATCGATAAGACAGACCCTAAGAATCCTAGAGTTACAGATGAAGTACATTACTTCACAGCAGATGAGGAAGATGATTTCCATGTAGCACAGGCTAATGCAGAGATAGATGAGAATGGATACTTCGTTAAGAATACAGTATCAGGACGTTACAGAGAAGAAACATCAGAATTCGATAAGAGTATGATTGATCTTATGGACGTATCTCCTAAGATGGTGTTCTCAGTGGCTACATCTATGATACCTTTCCTTCAGAATGATGACTGTACACGTGCCCTTATGGGTTCTAACATGCAGCGTCAGGCGGTGCCTCTTCTTATGACAGAAGCACCAGTAATCGGTACAGGTATAGAGAATAAGACAGCATGTGACTCAGGTGTATGTGTAGTTGCAGAAGAAGATGGTGTTGTACTTTCATCAGAATCTAACAGAATTCTTGTAAAAGAGACAAGTGGAAAGGTTCACGAGTACAAGCTTACAAAGTTCTCAAGAAGTAACCAGAGTAACTGCTATAACCAGAGACCTATCGTATTTAAGGGTGATGAGGTTAAGGCAGGAGATGTTATCGCAGATGGTCCTTCAACATCTAATGGTGAGATTGCCCTTGGTAAGAACCCTCTTATCGGTTTTATGACTTGGGAAGGTTACAACTACGAGGATGCTGTACTTCTTAGTGAGAGATTAGTAAGAGATGATGTTTATACATCAATTCATATAGAAGAATATGATACAGAAGCAAGAGATACTAAGTTAGGACCAGAAGAAATCACAAGAGATTTACCTTCTACAGGTTCAGATGCAGTTAAGGATCTTGATGAAGATGGTATCATCCGTATCGGTGCTGAGGTAAGAGCCGGTGATATCCTTGTTGGTAAGGTTACTCCAAAGGGTGAGACAGAGCTTACAGCAGAAGAAAGACTTCTTAGAGCTATCTTTGGTGAGAAGGCAAGAGAAGTAAGAGATACATCACTTAAAGTTCCACACGGTGCTTATGGTATCGTTGTAGGCGTTAAGGTATTTACAAGAGAAAATGGAGATGAATTAGCTCCAGGTGTTAACAAGAATGTCCGTATCTATATCGCACAGAAGAGAAAGATTTCTGTAGGTGATAAGATGGCTGGTCGTCACGGTAACAAGGGTGTCGTTTCAAGAGTTCTTCCAGTAGAAGATATGCCATTTCTTCCTAATGGCCGTCCACTTGATATTGTACTTAATCCTCTTGGTGTGCCTTCGCGTATGAATATTGGACAGGTGCTTGAAATTCACTTAAGCCTTGCTGCCAAAGTATTAGGTTTTAACGTAGCGACACCTATCTTTGATGGAGCTAACGAGAATGATATTATGGATACACTTGATATGGCCAATGCTTATGCTAATCATCCATTTGATGATGAAGAGCTTGCACGCGAAAAGGCAGATGCAGAAGCTAATGGTGAAGAATATCCTGCTGATATGACAACATTTACTGCTGAATACAAGGATCTTTTAAGAGATGACGTATTCCAGTTCCTTTCAGATAACAGAGCTCACAGAGCTGAATGGAAGGGCGTTCCAATCGGAAGAGATGGTAAAGTAAGACTTCGCGATGGTAGAACAGGTGAATACTTCGATAGTCCGGTTACTATCGGTTTCATGCACTACTTAAAGCTCCATCACCTTGTTGATGATAAGATCCATGCTCGTTCAACTGGTCCTTACTCACTTGTAACTCAGCAGCCACTTGGTGGTAAAGCCCAGTTTGGTGGACAGAGATTCGGAGAAATGGAAGTATGGGCTCTTGAAGCTTATGGTGCATCTTATACACTTCAGGAAATCCTTACTGTTAAATCTGATGATGTTGTTGGTCGAGTTAAGACATATGAAGCTATTATTAAGGGTGAGAACATTCCTGAACCAGGAATTCCTGAATCATTCAAGGTTCTCCTTAAGGAACTTCAGTCACTTGCTCTTGATGTAAGAGTTCTTGATCAGGACAATAACGAAGTTAAGCTTCTTGAAAGTTCAGAATATGAAGTTACAGATTTCAAGAAGGTTCTTGATGATGGTGGTTATAAGAGAAGTAGCCGTGATGAAGAAAATGAATTAAAGAACGCAGGTTATCACGCAGAAAAGCAGGGTGATGACGGTGAGGCAACCATAGAAGAACTCGGATCAGAATATGACGATTTCGATTATGACAGCTTAGATGATGACTATGATGATTACGGTGACGGAAATATAGAAGAATAATAGAAGGGAGCACTATAATGGCAGAAGAGATTAAGTCAAATAAATCAATGAAATTTGATAAAATTCAGATAAAGCTTGCTTCTCCTGAGAGTATTTTAGAGTGGTCTCACGGCGAGGTAACTAAGCCTGAGACTATCAATTACAGAACTTTAAAGCCAGAAAGAGATGGTCTGTTCTGTGAAAGAATATTCGGACCTAGCAAAGACTGGGAGTGTCATTGCGGTAAGTATAAGAAGATTAAAGATAAAGGCATCGTATGTGATAAGTGTGGTGTTGAGGTTACTAAGGCAAGTGTACGTAGAGATCGTATGGGTCATATCCACCTTGCTGCTCCAGTTTCACATATCTGGTATTTCAAGGGAATACCTAGCCGTATGGACCTTATCCTTGATATAGGTCCTAAGAATCTTGAGAAGGTACTTTACTTCGCTTCTTATATCGTAATTGATCCAGGCGAAACAGATATACCATTCAAGAAGATTCTTACAGAAACTGAGTACAGAGATCTTTATGATCAGTATGGTAATACATTCAGAGTTGGAATGGGTGCTGAGGCTATTTTAGAGCTTCTTCACAACGTCAACCTTGAAGAAGAAGTAGCTAAGCTCAAGGAAGAGCTTGCTACTACTACTTCACAGAAGGCTGCAAGACTTATTAAGAGAATTGAAGTTATGGATGCGTTCATTGCTGCTGGTACTAAGCCAGAATGGATGATTCTTACAGAAATTCCAGTTATCCCTCCAGATTTAAGACCTATGGTTCAGTTAGAGGGTGGACGTTTTGCAACATCTGATCTTAATGATCTTTATAGAAGAATTATCAACAGAAATAACCGTCTTGCAAGACTTATTGATCTTGGAGCACCAGAAATCATTGTTCGTAACGAGAAGAGAATGCTTCAGGAAGCTGTTGATGCACTTATAGATAATGGACGTAGAAATGGCCGTCCTGTAACAGGACCTGGTAACAGAGCTCTCAAGTCTTTATCAGACTTATTAAAGGGTAAGCAGGGACGTTTCAGACAGAACCTTCTTGGTAAGCGAGTTGACTACTCAGGACGTTCAGTTATTGTAGTAGGACCAGAACTTAAGATTTACCAGTGTGGTCTTCCTAAAGAGATGGCTATTGAGTTATTCAAGCCATTTGTTATGAGAGAGCTTGTAAGACGTAATCTTGCAGATAATATTAAGAAAGCTAAGAAGAGCGTAGAACATCTTGAGCCAGAAGTATGGGATGTACTTGAAGACGTTATTAAAGAGCATCCAGTTATGCTTAACCGTGCTCCTACACTTCACAGACTTGGTATTCAGGCATTTGAGCCAATCCTTGTAGAAGGTAAGGCTATTAAGCTTCATCCACTTGTTTGTACAGCTTTCAATGCCGATTTCGATGGTGACCAGATGGCGGTACATCTTCCATTGTCTGTAGAAGCTCAGGCAGAGTGTAGATTTATGCTTCTTTCACCTAACAACTTACTTAAGCCATCTGATGGTGGTCCTGTTGCTGTTCCTTCACAGGATATGGTACTTGGTATCTACTACCTTACACAGGAAAGACCTGGTGTTAAGGGTGAAGGTAAGATATTCAAGAGTGTTAATGAAGCACTTCTTGCTTATGAGAATGGAATTATAACACTTCATTCTAAGATTAAAGTTAAGATGACTAAGACTAATGCAGCTGGAGAAGAGATTTCAGGTGTTGTAGAGTCTACACTTGGTAGATTTATTTTCAATGAAATACTTCCTCAGGATTTAGGATATGTAGATAGAAGCAAGGAAGAGAATTTACTTCTTCCAGAAGTTGATTTCCATGTAGGAAAGAAACAGTTAAAGGATATTTTACAGCACGTTATCAATACACATGGTACAACAAGAACTGCTGAAGTTCTTGATGATATTAAGGCTATGGGTTACAAGTATTCTACTAGAGCGGCTATGACAGTTTCTATTTCGGAGATGACAGTGCCACCGGTTAAGAAGCAGCTTATAGCTGATGCTGAAAAGAAGGTTGAACAGATTAACATTAACTACAACAGAGGTCGTTCAACTGATGAAGAAAGATATAAGAATGTTATCAGAGTATGGCAGGAAACAGATAAGACATTGCTTGATGCACTTCTTTCTGGTCTTGATAAGTATAATAACATCTTTATGATGGCTGACTCAGGTGCCCGTGGTTCTAACCAGCAGATTAAGCAGCTTGCAGGTATGCGTGGTCTTATGGCAGATACTTCAGGTCATACAATCGAACTTCCAATCAAGTCTAACTTCCGTGAAGGTCTTGATGTACTGGAATACTTCATTTCAGCCCATGGTGCTCGTAAGGGTCTTTCAGATACAGCCCTTAGAACAGCCGATTCAGGTTACCTTACAAGACGTCTTGTAGATGTTTCTCAGGATCTTATTATAAGAGAGACTGATTGTAGCGTTGGTAAGATAATACCTGGTATGTATGTTTATTCATTTGTTAACGATAGAGCTACTAATTCAAGTGATGCCAAGGAAGATATTCTTGAGCCATTACAGGAACGTATTACTGGAAGATATCTTGCAGAAGATATCAAAGACCCGGCTACAGGAGAGATTATTGTTGCAGCTAACCACCTTGTAACTCCTAAGAGAGCCGCAGCTATCATTAAGACTGGTGTAACACAGGTTAAGATAAGAACTATTCTTACTTGCCGTTCACACATCGGTGTATGTGCTAAGTGTTATGGTTCTAACCTTGCAACAGGTCAGGCAGTTCAGATTGGTGAAGCAGTTGGTATTATCGCTGCCCAGTCTATCGGTGAGCCTGGTACACAGCTTACTATGAGAACTTTCCATACTGGTGGTGTTGCCGGTGATAACATTACTCAGGGTCTTCCTAGAGTAGAGGAACTTTTCGAGGCAAGAAAGCCAAAGAGCCTTGCAGTCCTTGCAGAATTCGGTGGTGTTGTTAGCTTCTCTAAGACAGAGAAGAAGACAGATATTGTAATTACTGATGATGAGGGTAACTCAAAAGCTTATCCTGTATCAAGGGATACAAGAGTTAAGGTTCAGGAAGGACAGGTTGTTGTTAAGGGTGAAGAAATCACAGAAGGTTCAGAGAACCCACATGATATCGTTAGAATCCTTGGTGTAAGAGCTGTTCAGGATTATATGCTTCGTGAAGTTCAGAAGGTTTATCGTATTCAGGGTGTTGATATTAATGATAAGCATATTGAACTTATTGTTAGACAGATGCTTAAGAAGATAGTTATTGAATCTGCTGGTGATTCAGATTTCTTACCTGGTTCACAGGTTGATACTCTTGAATTCACAGAGGTTAATGAAAAGCTTGAAGAAGAAGGTAAGAGAAAAGCAACTGGTACACCAATTATTCTTGGTATTACTAAGGCATCACTTGCTACTAATTCATTCCTTTCAGCTGCTTCATTCCAGGAGACAACTAAGGCTCTTACAGACGCAGCTATCAGAGGAAAGACCGATAAGCTCATGGGTCTTAAAGAAAATGTTATTATCGGTAAGCTCATTCCTGCCGGCACCGGTATGGACGTTTACAACAACGTTCAGGTGGTCAAGAATGAGAGTGCGGCTAACCATAACACCGCAGAAACACCGTTGTACTAATGACTTTTATATCAGCCTGCATGGTTCATTCATGCGGGCTGATTTTTTTATTTTGCGTGAAACCTTTTTGCCTGCCGCGGCGTTTTAGTATATGAAGGGAAGTGAAAGCATGAAGAATATGACCGAAAGCGAATACCGCCAACTTGTAGAGGAGTATTCGGATATGGTAACAAGGCTTTGCGTGGTGCACACGGGAAATTTTTCCGACGCTGAGGACTGCTATCAGAACGTGTTCTTCAAGCTTTTCAAGCAGATGAAAAAAGGCAGTCTGCCAAACCCGAAAGCGTGGCTCATCAGAGTGGCTCTCAACGAATGCCGGAGTGTTTTGCGGTATCGTTTGAGGAAAAACACAGTCGATCTGAACAGCATAACGTCTTTCTCAAAGGACGGCAGCGACATAGAGATACTTGACCTTATTTTCAGACTTCCCCCGAAATATCGGGATAGTATTTATCTTTATTACTTTGAGGAGCTGTCAGTGCAGGAGATAGCTAAGCTGACAAATATCAAGGAAAACACGATAAAAACACATCTCAAACGTGGAAGAGAACAACTGAAGGATATGATAATGTTGTGAACTATATAAATGTCAATAAAAAACTAGGGCATTGGGACGTCGCATTTCTGTGAAACAGAAATTGAGCCGCTCCCCTACAAAAGAGGTAAAAACTATTATGTAGGGGCTGGACTTTCATCATAACATTGACTAAAGGTATAGTTTGCAATGAGGATATCACAGAAAGGAGCAGCAAATGAAAAAGATAAATGCTTTTTACTGTATAAAAACTCCTTCGGATTGGAAGGAGAGTGTGCTTATGTATGACAAGCCTACAGAGAAAAATAAAACAAAACTTACAGGCTTTCAGCTTGCAGGTGCGGTGCTTGCGGCTTTGCTTCTGGTGGTGGGCGGTGCGCTGACGCTTTATCGCAGCGGTGATGAGCATAAGATCAATGTCGGTATGCAGCAGCCAAGTATAGACAGTTCGGAAAGCCTTGACAGCACTGAGCTTACGGCTGATTTAGAACAGGCACAAAATGCGCTTAAGCAGGTCGTTAAAGACAAAGAGATAACGGCGGTCGGAACGTATGCAGGCTGCGGCTCGGACGGAACGGGATATCTTTTTGTCGATAAGATATATGTTGAGAAATACACTGTTAAAAAGGGCGAATTGATCGACTATGTTACTGTGAATGAATATGAATACCTGAAATACCACTCTTACGCTGCGTTTAAACTTGATTTCAGAGCGAAAAATGTTACCACAGGGAAGTTTGCTTATATTGACGAACTGAAAGTGGGCGAAAAAATCGCAGTCGGCACAAACTGCGATAATCTGAGTAATTGGAACTCGGATGAGATCGCAACAGGTCTTGACGAAACGGTCGGTGGCGACAGCTTTGGAACAGACTTCTATTATTCACTGAGATCATCAATAGCCTATGCTTATGATATCGATACCACAAAAGACACCGGTATTGAAAAGCTTGATAAGCTTGTGCTTGACAGCGTGCAGCATATGTACGAAGATATGATACTGCAAGCTGACGACTTCAGCATTGTGCTAAATCCTGTTGAAAAGGACTGGGGATTTAAAATTGATACGCTGGTAAATTCTGTTAAGCATATCAATTATGATGCTGACAATTACGAAAGGGATATTATCTATCCGCTGATAATAACACCAATTCAAAAGGGTAAAGCCATAAACGTTTCCACAGCAGGAGGGTCAAAGGAAGGCATAATTATCAAGGTGGACGGAAGATATTTCAGTATAACTTCCAATTATAAGGATATTGTGGAGCAGGATGATACTAAAAATGAATGGTACGGTTCCGAAAGTGCGACGGTAAAGAACAACAGAAATTACTTCTTTGATGAAAATGAATGGCTCGTTGCAATTAAATTCGCAACGGGTGCAAACACCTATTTTAGTGATGATCTGAAACTTTATATCAACGAAGTACAAAACGATATAACCTATTCGGACAAGACTGACGACAGCGATTGTGTTATAACTTATCATAGATTCAGCGAGACAGAGGTCGAAGTGGCGGATAAAGGAGAAATTTTAGATACAGACAGCAAGACGGAATGAGGGAATATATTTGCAGGGCAGGGCGTGAAAAGCCGCTGCCCTGTGCTTTTTATAGCTTTTGACAGAAAATTTAACTGAAATTTTCAAAAAGTTAAAAAAGTCAAGAAAAAGTGCTTGACAAGAGACGGAGAATAGTGTATAATATCAAGGTATGCTGATGTATTGTATATCAGCGTATAGTATCAAATCTATGAAAGGAGAGAAAATATGCCAACCTTTAACCAGTTAGTAAGAAAAGGAAGAAATGTCCTTGCAGACAAGTCTACAGCTCCTGCTCTTCAGAAGGGTTTCAACTCAAAGAAGAAGGTAGTTATCGATCAGAGCTGCCCACAGAAGCGTGGCGTTTGCACAGTAGTAAGAACTGCTACACCTAAAAAGCCAAACTCAGCTATGAGAAAGGTTGCCAGAGTTAAGCTCACAAACGGAAACGAAGTTACAGCTTATATCCCTGGTATCGGACACAATCTTCAGGAGCACTCCGTTGTTCTTATCAGAGGCGGACGTGTTAAGGACCTCCCTGGTGTAAGATATCACATCATCAGAGGCACTCTCGACGCTCAGGGCGTTGCTAAGAGAATGCAGGCGAGATCCAAGTACGGTGCTAAGAGACCAAAGGCAGGAGCAGCCAAGTAATCAAAAACTGAAAAGCTCATTTTAGTAACAAGGTAATAACTCATTGTCGCATATTGCGAAGACCACAGTTTATGTGGAGTGATTAATATATATTAGTTGACTCTACAAGGAACTGACGGGGCTGTAAAACGGCTGTGTGCCGTGGTTACAGAGCGAGTACCTGTGAATTCATTATTTGTGAAGGAGGGAATTAAAGTGCCAAGAAGAGGTAGAGTTACAAAGAGAGACGTGCTTCAGGATCCAGTATACAATTCTAAGCTTGTTACACGTCTTGTAAACAACATCATGCTTGACGGTAAGAAGGGTGTTGCCCAGAAGATCGTTTACGGAGCATTTGAAATTGTCGAAGAAAAGACAGGCAGACCTGCTCTTGAAGTATTCCAGGAGGCTATGGATAACATCATGCCTGAGCTGGAGGTCAAGGCTCGCCGTGTAGGCGGTGCGACTTACCAGGTACCAATGGAGGTTCGTCCTGACAGAAGACAGACACTTGGTCTGAGATGGATAACAAAGTATTCTCGTGAGAGAAACGAGGACACAATGAGAGAGAGACTTGCAGCAGAGATCCTCGACGCTCTTAACGGCGTTGGCGGTTCATGCAAGAAGCGTGACGAAACTCATAAGATGGCTGAAGCTAACAAGGCTTTCGCTCATTACAGATGGTAAGAGGTATAAAGGAGGATATATATGGCAAGAGAATGTAAATTGCAGGATTACCGTAATATCGGTATCATGGCACACATCGACGCCGGCAAGACTACTACTACAGAGCGTATCCTGTTTTATACCGGTGTAAACTATAAGATCGGTGAAACACACGACGGTGCATCTACAATGGACTGGATGGCACAGGAGAAGGAGAGAGGTATCACAATTACTTCTGCTGCTACTACTTGCTACTGGAAGGGTCACAGACTTAACATTATAGATACTCCGGGCCACGTTGACTTCACTGTTGAGGTTGAGCGTTCACTTCGTGTACTCGACGGTTCTGTAACAGTTCTTTGTGCTAAGGGTGGTGTTGAGCCTCAGACTGAAACAGTTTGGAGACAGGCTGACAACTATCAGGTACCAAGAATGGTATATGTCAACAAGATGGATATCATGGGTGCAGACTTCTACAACGTTTTGAATATGCTCCATGAAAGACTTCATTGTAATGCCGTTCCTATCCAGCTCCCTATCGGTGCTGAGGACGACTTCAAGGGTATCGTCGATCTGCTCGAAATGAAGGCTTATGTATACTATGATGACCTTGGAAAGGATATCCGTCAGGAAGAGATCCCTGAGGATCTCAAGGAAAAGGCTGAACAGTATCACGCTGACCTTATCGAGCATCTTGCAGAAGTTGATGACGATCTCGCTGAGAAGTATTTCGCAGACGAAGAGATCACTATCGACGAGATGAAGAAGGTAATCAGAAAGAGTACTATCGCTAACACAATGGTACCTGTTACCTGCGGAACTTCATACAGAAACAAGGGCGTTCAGAAGCTTCTTGACGCTATTGTAGATTATATGCCTTCACCTATCGACGTACCACACATCAAGGGTACTGACGTAAATACAGGTGAGGAAGTTGAGAGAATTTCAGGCGACGATCAGCCATTCGCTGCTCTCGCATTCAAGATCGCTACAGACCCATTCGTTGGTAAGCTCTGCTACTTCAGAGTTTATTCAGGTGTTCTGACAGCCGGTTCTACAGTTTATAACTCCACTAAGGATAAGGACGAGAGAATCGGAAGAATCGTTCAGATGCACTCTAACGCTAGAAAGGATATCGATACTATCTACGCTGGTGATATCGGTGCCGCTATCGGTCTGAAGAACACAACAACAGGTGACACTCTTTGTGATGAAGAGCATCCTGTACTTCTTGAATCAATGGAATTCCCTGAGCCTGTTATCCAGCTCGCTATCGAGCCTAAGACTAAGGCAGGTCAGGAAAAGATGGGTATCGCTCTTGCAAAGCTTGCTGAAGAGGACCCAACATTCAGAACTTATACTTCTGAGGAAACAGGTCAGACAATTATCGCCGGAATGGGCGAGCTGCACCTTGAGATCATCGTAGACAGACTTCTCCGTGAGTTCAAGGTAGAGGCTAATGTCGGCGCTCCTCAGGTTTCATATAAGGAAACAATTACTGCTCCTGCAAGCGTTGATTACAAGTACGCTAAGCAGTCAGGTGGTAAGGGTCAGTACGGTCACGTTAAGATCAACGTTGAGCCAAACGAGTCCGGTAAGGGCTATGAGTTCATCAACAAGGTTGTCGGCGGTGCTATTCCTAAGGAATACATCCCTGCAGTTGACGCAGGTATCAAGGGCGCTATGGAGAACGGTGTTCTTGCAGGCTTCCAGGTAGTTGACGTTAAGGTCGAGCTGTACGATGGATCTTATCACGAAGTCGATTCTTCTGAAATGGCATTTAAGATCGCCGGTTCTATGGCGTTCAAGGAGGCTATGAGAAAGGCTTCACCAATCATTCTTGAGCCTATCATGAAGGTTTGCGTTATCGCTCCTGATGATTATCTCGGAACAGTTATAGGCGACCTCAACTCCCGTCGTGGACAGATCCTCGGTCAGGAGCAGAGAACCGGCGCTGTTCAGGTAGACGCTCTCGTTCCACTGTCTGAAATGTTTGGTTACTCAAATGACCTGCGTTCTAAGACACAGGGTCGTGGACAGTACACAATGGAGCCTGACAGCTACATTCAGGTACCAAAGTCTATCTCTGAGAAGATCATGGCTTCAAGAAACAAGGACTAATAAATTTGCGGAAAATTTTCTGCTTTTTCTATTGCAAATTTGCTTTTTATTTGATATAATTATACTACGGTATGTTAAATCGGAAACTATTAAATTTTAAGGAGGAAAATTCCTATGGCAAAGGCACATTTCGAAAGAACCAAACCACACGTTAACATTGGTACAATCGGTCACGTTGACCACGGTAAGACAACTCTTACTGCTGCTATCACAAAGACTCTTGCTCTTGAAGGTCTTGCTGAGAAGAAGGATTACAACAACATCGACTCAGCTCCAGAGGAGAGAGAGAGAGGAATTACAATCAACACAGCTCACGTTGAGTATGAGACAAAGAACCGTCACTATGCTCACGTTGACTGCCCAGGCCACGCTGACTATGTAAAGAACATGATCACTGGTGCTGCTCAGATGGACGGCGCTATCCTCGTAGTTGCTGCTTCTGACGGTCCTATGGCTCAGACAAGAGAGCACCTTCTCCTTGCTAGACAGGTAGGCGTTCCAGCTATCGTTGTTTTCATGAACAAGGCTGACCAGGTTGACGATGAAGAGCTTCTCGATCTCGTTGAGATGGATATCAGAGAGCTTCTCGACAAGTACGATTTCCCTGGCGATGAGACTCCAATCATCAAGGGTTCAGCTCTTGCAGCTCTTGAGGCTCCAGATGATCTTTCAGATCCAGCTTACAAGCCAATCCTTGACCTTATGGACGCTGTTGACTCATTCATTCCAACACCAGACAGAAAGTCTGATCTTCCATTCCTGATGCCTGTTGAGGACGTATTCACAATCACAGGTCGTGGTACTGTTGCAACCGGTAGAGTTGAAAGAGGTCAGATTAAGACTGGTGAAGAAGTTGAAATCGTTGGTCTTACAGACGAAAAGAGAAAAGTTGTTGTTACAGGTCTTGAAATGTTCAGAAAGACTCTTGACTTCGCTGAAGCAGGCGACAACGTAGGTGTTCTTCTCCGTGGTGTTCAGAGAACTGAAATCCAGAGAGGTCAGGTACTTGCTAAGCCAGGTACAATTCACCCACACACAAAGTTCCGTGGCCAGGTTTACGTTCTTACTAAGGACGAAGGTGGCCGTCATACTCCATTCTTCAACAACTATCGTCCGCAGTTCTATTTCAGAACAACTGATGTAACAGGTACAATCTCACTCCCAGAGGGCGTAGAGATGTGCATGCCTGGTGATAACGTTGAAATGGACGTTGAACTTATCACTCCTATCGCTATCGAAGTTGGTCTTCGTTTCGCTATTCGTGAAGGCGGCAGAACAGTAGGTTCAGGCGCAGTTATCGCTATTAACGAATAATTTTAACCGATTATCGTTTATTTTCTAACATTCAGAGCCGATACATTTGTATCGGCTCTTTTTGTATTCGCATCGTGTGCAAACATGATACGATTGCCGAACTCGGTTCGCTGCTACAGATAAAACTTGACTTTGCGATATTTATAGGCTCTATGTCAATAGTTGGGGTAGCATTAAAACAGAATAATTGAAATTGACA
>OGMP01001799.1_pt1 | contig 15304 bp, 13 predicted proteins | sample 1573261 | NCBI WGS metagenome assembly OGMP01 (sample SAMEA2581878, study PRJEB24529) | metagenome | biome: Human gut stool | place: China | collected 2011 | reverse complement strand
ATTGCCATGGGCAGCGGCAGCGCTGCCGCCAAGGCTGCCGCGGACCGCATCGGCCCCGACGCCGAGCCCCACGGCATTGCCGAGCTCTGCCGTGCGCTCTGGCCGGAGGCGTTTTAAATGGCCGAGTACACCCATGTCGGCCCCGGTCTGCCGCCGCTGCACGGTGCGCGGGCCAACGCGCTGATCTTAGGCAGCTTTCCCAGCCCCAAGAGCCGGGAGCAGGGCTTTTTCTACGGCCACAAGCAGAACCGCTTCTGGCCGATGATCGCCGCCGTGACCGGTGAGCCGGTACCCGATTGGGCCGACATCGAGGCGAAAAAGGCTATAATTTTAAAGCACGGGCTGGCCGTGTGGGACACGATCGGCGCGTGCGACATCAAAGGCGCGTCGGATGCGTCGATCCGCAACGCCGTGCCGAACGATGTGGCTGCGCTGATACAAAAGCTGGGCGTGCGGGCCGTGTTCTGCAACGGCGCGGCGTCGGGGCGTATCTACGCGAAATATGCAGAACCCTTGACCCACCTGCCCGCCGCCGTGCTGCCCAGCACCAGCCCCGCCAACGCCGCCTGGTCCCCCGCGCGGCTGCAGGCGGCATGGGGCGCTGCTTTAGCACCATTTTTGCGCGCGAATGGTTGCAAGTGAACGGATTTTGTTCTATAATAAAAAGGTATAATTCTAATATTGTCTGCCGGTAGGGGCGAGGCATGCCCCGCCCGCAGCCTTCCCATGGAAGGCGGTTTACCGTAAGGCCGCGGGCCGGACATGTCCGGCCCCTACAGAGCAAGAAAAACAGGGAGGTGCCTGCATGAGCAAATGGCAGGAAAAAACCAAACGCCCGGTGCTGCCGGTCTATATGGCGGCGCTGGTGTGGCCTATTATGGCCCTGTTGGTGCCCATCTACACGCTGGGCGGGCTGGTGCTGACCGCCGCGGTCAGCGCGGGCGCCTACTTTGCGGGCACAAAGCTCTGCCCTACCCGCGTGGTGCGCACCTACGTGCCCTATGCCACAGGCAGTGAGGACGTGGATGCCATGCTGAACGGCATTGCCGCAAACCTCGATGCACTGCATAAACTGAACGAGGCAATCCCCGACCCGCAGCTTTCCCGGGCCATGGACCGCATGGAAAAGGCAGGCCGCAGCATTGCCGCCGTTGTGGAGAAAACCCCCGACAAGGCGCGCAGCGTGGACCGCTTTGCCCGCTACTACCTGCCCGAGGTCGTCAAGCTGATGGGCACCTACGCGGCGCTGGAGCAGAACAGCGTCAGGGGCGAGAACGCCGCCCAGATCGAGGCCGAGCTGCGCCGCAACGCCGAGACGACGGCGACAGCCTTTGAAAACCAGCTGGATGCGCTCTACAGCGCTGAGGCAATGGATATTTCTACCGATATTGAGGTGCTGGACAGTATCCTGAAAAGCCAGAACCTTGCCAAGTAAATAAAGGATACAAGAAAGGAAGATCACTATGGCTGACCTGAACAACGAACTGGACCTGAACGTACCCGCCGCACCCTCTCTGACGCTGGATGCCGCCCCCGCGGCCCCGACGCTGACCCTGGACCCCGCCGCCGATGAGAAAGTCATCGCGGAAAGCAAAAAAGCGACCCCCGTGCAGGTCGAGGACACGCCCCTCTCCCCCGAGGAGCAGAAGATGGTCAACGACTTTGCCGAGAAAATCGACATCACGAACTCCCAGATGGTCTTGCAGTACGGCGCTGCCAGCCAGAAGAAGCTGAGCGACTTCTCCGAGACCGCGCTCTCCCGCGTCAAGACCAAGGACATGGGCGAGACCGGCGAACTCATCACGAACCTGATTTCTGAATTGCAGGGCTTTGACGCCGCCACCGAGCAGCCCAAGGGCATCTTCGGCTTCTTCAAAAAGACGTCCAACAGCATTGAGCAGCTCAAGACCCGCTACGACAGCGCCGACAAGAACGTCGAGCGCATCAAGGCCCAGCTGGAGGACCACCAGGTCACCCTGATGAAGGACATCACGATGCTGGATAAGATGTATGAGCTGAACCTTGTCTACTTCAAGGAGCTGACGATGTACATCCTGGCCGGCAAGAAGAAACTGGCCGAGGTCCGCGCCAACGACCTGAAGGCCGCGCAGGAGAAGGCCCAGCGCACCCAGCTGCCCGAGGATGCCCAGGCCGCCCGCGACCTGGCCGACCTGTGTGACCGCTTTGAGAAGAAGCTCTACGATCTGGAGCTGACCCGCAATGTGTCCATCCAGATGGGCCCGCAGATCCGCCTGATCCAGTCCAACGACACGATGATGGCCGAGAAGATCCAGACGACCATCGTGAACACGATCCCGCTGTGGAAGAACCAGATGGTGCTGGCGCTGGGCATCGCCCACAGCCAGCAGGCTATGCAGGCCGAACGCGCCGTGACCGACGCCACGAACGAGCTGCTGAAAAAGAACGCTGCTACGCTCAAGCAGGGCACGATTGAAATTGCAAAGGAGTCCGAGCGCGGCATTGTGGACATCGAGACGCTGCAGCAGACGAACAAGCAGCTGATCGAGACGCTGGATGAGCTGAATAAGATCCGCGCCGACGGCAAGGCCAAGCGCGCCAACGCCGAGCAGGAGCTGGGCCGCATCGAGGGCGAGCTCCGCCAGAAGATGCTGGAGATCAACAACTGATTGCCGTTGTAGGGGGCGATGCTTGCATCTGCCCCTACAGCACAATATAGGTATTTGCTATGCAGCTTGAACAACAGGAAAACTTTACCATTCATGGCCCGCAGCTGGAAATCCTCGGCGAGATCGAGACAAAGCTGCCCGCATCTGCCAAAAAGCGCGGCACAGCGTCGATTGTACTCGCCGCACTGGCGCTGGTGTCGGTGCTGGGCATCGGCGGGGCAAAGTTGAAGGGCGTGTACAGGGAAACGGCGGAAATTTACACCTCCGCGCAGGACGAGTACGGCCACAGCATTCAGGGAGATTTTGAGGCGCAGGCTGACGCGGCGGCGAACCTCATCAAACAGGCGGGCTATGTGGACAGCACCCCGGCGGCTGCTTTACAGGAAGCCGAGGACGCGCTGGCCACGTGGAATGATACGGACGATTCCCCTGCGGTGCAGTACGCGGCCAACCGTCGGCTGTACAATGCGGTGGATACGCTGTATGCGTCGCTGAACAACAAGGTCGATGACAGCACCCAGCGGGCGCTGGATGACCAGTACAATGCGTTTGTTTCGGCGCAGGCGACGATAGAACGCGCCGCCAATGTATACAACCTCTGGGTGGAGGACTACGAGAAAACTGTCTCGCAGTTCCCGGCCAATCTGATCTCCGGTTTGTGGGGTGCGCAGGCACCGGAACGCTTTGCTACCAAATAAACCACGATAACAAGGGGAAATTATGAAACTGAAAACATTTACCAGACGCGCGGCGGCTGCCGGTGCGGTGCTGGCCGCACTGATGCTGGCGGCGCTTCCCGCGCTGGCCGCGCCCAAGGTGCAGGTCAGCACGACAAACGCCGTGGCCGACCATGCGGACATCCTGTCCGACGAGACAGAACAGTATGTCAATGACGTTTCAATCAAGCTGTCCGATGCCTGCGGTGCGCAGATCGGCGTCTACACGCTGGATGAACTGCTGGGCAGCACGACGATGGAGGGCTTTGCCTACGACGTTTTTAACGCCTGGGGGCTGGGCTCAGACGACCTGGACAACGGCGTGCTGCTGTTGCTGGCCCCCAACGAGGCCGACGGCGGCGACTACTACATCATGCGCGGCGACGGGCTGGAAAGCCAGCTGTCGTTCAGCACGCTGGGGTCGCTGCTGGACGAGTACATGGAACCCTATTGGGTCAACGGTGATTACGACACCGGCACCCAAAAGACCGTGCAGGCGCTGGCCAACCGGCTGTGCAGCATCTACGGCGTAACGCTGAACAGCAGCTATACCGATACCAGCGCCCCCGATAGAGGAGGGCCCAATGTTATGGGCTTTGTTCTGCTGGTTGTGGCGGTGCTGCTGGTCATCTGGCTCATCACCTACCTGATGCGCCCCCGCGGCCCGCGCCCCCCGCGCGGCGGTGGCGGCAGCAGCTTTGGCAACAATATGTTCTGGTACAGCATGGGCCGTGCGTCCCGGCGCCCGCGCCGCCCGCCGCCCCCTCCCCCGCCGCGCGGCCCCGGTTTCGGCGGCCCCGGCTTTGGTCCCGGCCCCGGCTTTGGTCCCGGCCCCGGCTTTGGCGGCGGCCCCAGACCCGGCGGTGGTCCGCGTCCCGGCGGCGGGTTCCGTCCGGCGGCTTTGGCGGGGCGCGCCCCTCCGGAGGCGGGTTCCGTTCCGGCGGCGGCTCCACCCGCGGCGGCGGCGTAGGGCGGCACCATTAAAGCAAAAAGCCTTCCCCCTCGGGGGAAGGTGGCCCGCAGGGCCGGATGAGGGGCGAGCTTGCCCATATTGCCCGTAAACGGGTCATTACGGTAAGTTCCCCCTCATCAGTCGCCTATCGGCGACAGCTTCCCCCCCGGGGGAAGCCTTTTTTGTACTTCTTTATAGCAGAAAAGGAGGCAGCTATGCCAAAATTTGCAGTTATCACCGGTGCAAGCTCCGGTATCGGGGCCGAGTTCGCGCACCAGCTTTCCGCCCGCGGATATAACCTGCTGCTGGTGGCCCGCCGCGCGGATCGGCTGGAAAAGCTGTCCGACCAGCTGACGACGGTCTGCGAGATCTTCACTGCGGATCTGTCCAAAAAGAGTGAGTGCCTTCGCCTGGTCAAGGCGTTGGAGGGCCGCCGCGTGGATCTCTTCATCAACAACGCGGGCTTTGGCGACTGCGGGCCGTTTTTGCAGACGGAACTGGATAAGGACCTCGATATGCTGTCGGTCAACATCCGGGCGCTGCACATCCTGACGAAGAAAATCGGGCAGCAGCTCTATAAGCAGGGCTTCGGCGCACTGCTGAACGTCGGCTCCTGCGCAGGGCTGATGCCCGCAGGCCCCTACATGGCGACCTACTACGCCACCAAGGCCTACGTTGTCAGCCTGACGAGTGCGCTGGCGCAGGAGCTGCGCGAGGCCCGCAGCCCCGTGTATGTCGGCTGCCTCTGCCCCGGCCCGGTCAACACCGAGTTCAACGCTGTGGCAAACGTGGAGTTTGCGCTGCGGGGCATTACGCCGGAATACTGCGTGCGCTACGCGCTGGACGGCATGGCCCGCCGCAAAACGGTCATTGTGCCGAACCCCGTGGTTGCCGTCGGCATGACGCTGGGGCGCTTCCTGCCGCGGCCCGTGTATATCAAAATCGCTGCGCACCAGCAGCGGAAAAAGCTGTATAAGAGATAAAAAATGCCCGCTGTCTGTACCAGACAGCGGGATTCTTTGTAGGGGGCGGGTGCTGCCCACCCATGGTTGTGTGCGGCAGCCGCAAGCCTTCCCGGGCGGATATGGAATCCGCCCGGGAAGGCTTCCCCATCGGGGGAAGCTGTCGCCGCCAGGCGACTGATGAGGGCAGAGCTTGCCATGACAACCCGTTTGCAGCTAATCACGGTAACCTGGCCCCGCATCCGGCCTCGGGCGGGGCCTCGGCCACCTTTCCCCTTGGGGGAAGGCACTTTACAGTTAGTTCAGCGTTTTCCCGAAGAACTCCAGCTCCGGCTTGATGGTATTCATCAGGGCGTCGAACTGGTCGGGGGTCAGGCTCTGGGCACCGTCGCTCTTGGCCTTGGACGGGTCATTGTGGGTCTCGATCATCAGACCGTCGGCACCGACGGCCACTGCCGCCTGGGCCAGCGCGGGCACCATGAAGGCAATGCCTGCTGCGTGGCTTGGGTCGATGACAACGGGCAGATGGGTCATCTTTTTCAACATAGGAACAGCGGAAATGTCCAGCGTGTTGCGCATGCTCGTCTCAAAGGTACGGATGCCGCGCTCGCACAAAACGACGTTGGGGTTGCCCTCTGCCATGATGTACTCGGCGCTCATGACGAGCTCCTCCAGCGTCGAGGACAGGCCGCGCTTGAGCAGCACCGGCACGTTCAGCTTGCCGACAGCCTTGAGCAGCTCAAAGTTCTGCATGTTGCGCGCACCGATCTGGATCATATCGACCTTGGCGTCAACGAACAGCGGGATGTGCTCGTTGTTCATCAGCTCGGTCACGATGGGCTGGCCCGTGACCTTGCGGGCCTCCTGCAAAAGCTCCAGACCCTCAGCACGCAGACCCTGGAAGCTGTACGGGCTGGTGCGGGGCTTGAACGCGCCGCCGCGCAGGATGCTGGCCCCGGCGGCCTGCACGCGCTGGGCTACGTAGGTGATCTGCTCCTTGCTCTCGACGCTGCAGGGACCGCTCATGACGGCAAAGTAACCGCCGCCGATCTTGTGGCCGCCCACGTCGACGATGGTGTCGTCGGGGTGGAATTTGCGGTTGGCCTTTTTGTACGGCTCGGACACACGGCGGCAGGTCTCGACGACGGGATTTGCCAGCACCCAGCTCTCGGCCAGGGCCTTGGTGTCGCCGATCAGGCCGAGGATGTGGGTGTCGCTGCCGACGGAATCGTTGATCTGGAAGCCCATGCTGTTCAGTTCATTGCAGAAGGCCTGCACCTTGTCAGCGGGGGCGTGCTGTTTTAAAACGATGATCATGATGTGTTCTCCTATCTATTACAACCGTGAATTTTTCTCAATGACGGTATTCTAACACTTTAAAGCGCTAAAGTCAAGCCCCCTTGCGAAAATTGTTGGGGGGATTTATAATAGAAAAAGGGCTTCCCCCTTGGGGGAAGCTGTCCGCGAAGCGGACTGATGAGGGGCGGCCTTGCCAATGCAACCCGTTCACGGGCAATCACGGAAGCTCTGCCCCTCATCCGGCCCTGCGGGGCCACCTTCCCCCTTGGGGGAAGGCAAAGCGGGGCGGACGGGCCGGGCATGCCCGGCCCCTACAGCGTTATTAACAATTGAGAAGGGCAACAATATGGCAAAAGAAGCAAAAACCAACGCAATGCGGATGCTGGAGCGTGCAAAGGTCACCTACACGTCCCACGAATACCCCCACGAGGAGGGCCAGGCCGTGGACGGCGCAAACGTGGCGCGGCTGACCGGGCAGGACCCGGCGCGGGTGTTCAAGACGCTCGTCACGCAGGGCGCGGACCGAAACTACTATGTGTTTGTTGTGCCGGTGCTGGCCGAGCTGGACCTGAAAAAGGCCGCTAAGGCTGCGGGCGTCAAGAGCGTGGCCATGATCCACGTTGCCGACATCAACAAGGTCACGGGCTACATCCGCGGCGGGTGCAGCCCTGTGGGCATGAAAAAGCAGTTCGTGACCGTCTACGATGAGAGCTGCCTTGCGCAGCAAACGATGCTCGTCTCGGGTGGGCGCATCGGCACGCAGATCGAATGCGCCCCGGCGGACCTCATCAAGGTCACGCGCGGCAGGACGGCGGCCATCACGCAGGAGCACGAGGCATGATGCGGCTGGATAAATACCTGGCCGAGCGCACCGGCATGACCCGCAGCGAGAGCCGCAAGGCCGTAACGAAGGGCCGCGTCAGCATCGACGGCGCAGTCTGCCGCAAGGCCGACACCCAGCTGGACGAGCACACCGCCGCCGTGGCGCTGGACGGCGTGCCGCTGGCGGGCGCGTACCGGAAATTTGTGTATATCATGCTCAACAAGCCCGAGGGCGTCGTCAGTGCCAGCCGTGACAAAAAAGACACGACGGTGGTCGATCTGGTCGCGGCGGACTTTCCGCGGCGGGAACTGTTCCCCGCGGGGCGGCTGGACAAGACGAGCACCGGCTTTGTGCTGCTGACTGACGACGGCGCGCTGGCGCATGACATCCTCTCCCCTGCCCACCACGTCGAGAAGCAGTACGTAGTCACGCTGGACACGCCGCTGACCGACGCGATGCGCCGGGGCTTTGCCGCGGGCGTCACGCTGACCGACGGCGAGACGATGGCTCCTGCAGGCGTCGAGCCGCTGACCGACGACGGCCTGACCGTGCAGGTCACGCTGCGGCAGGGCGTCTATCATCAGATCAAGCGGATGTTCGGCGTGTTTGATGCGGGTGTGAACGCCCTGCACCGTGAGAGCATCGGCGGCGTGGCGCTGGACCCCGCGTTAGCGCCCGGCCAGTGGCGTGAGCTGACAGCGACGGAAGTGGAACGGCTGCGCACAAGGTAAACGGCAGCCCGCGGCGGCATGGGGGCATGCCGCCCTACGACCCTATATAAAGCGCTGTGCCTTACAGGTATTGTGCTGTAGGGGCCGGACATGTCCGGCCCGCAGCCTTCCCCAAAACGCCTGTCTGCCTTACACCGCCGGGCCGCATATATGCGGCCCCTACCGTGCGATAAAAACAAATCCGGGCTCCCGAAATTTTCCCGAGAGCCCGGATTTGCTTTACTTATAAGCGTACACCGTCTCGCTCGGTTGGAATATCACGGTATACCCCATATCGTTATAATTGGAGAGGATAAGCTCGGTGCCCTCGGTCAGAACGATGTGGTGCAGGGTGTCCTGATAGGTGTCGTCGCCGTAGAGCCAGGCGCTGCAATACATCGTGCGGGTGTTCTCCATCGGCAGGTCAAAGGCAAAGTAGCCGCTGCCCGCCGTGCAGGTCACGTCGTAGACGCCGGGTTCGATGTCCTCGCCCACAAGCAGATACAGGCTGTCCTCGCTGTCGCTGAGGGTATACGAAATATCGCCGGTCACCGGGTTGGGGGCAGTATCGGCGGACAGGTCATCGACCTGCGCGTTGCTGCTGTGGAAATAGAGCGCATTGTTCCCGCTCAGGAACAGCACCGTACCCGCGGGCAGCGGGACGTCGTCCAGCCCCGAATCCGCAGCGTCGTAGGCGGACAGATCCTCATAAATTTCCACACCGCAGGCATCGTTGACAAGGTGCATCTCCATGGAAGTGCCGTCCTCGGCGCACTTGATCGTGTAGGTGCCCGCGGGCAGGTCCTGCCCCACGACGTACAGCCCGGCGGGCAGGTCGCCGTCCCAGTCGGTGCCCCCGGCGGATACGAGCGGGCGCAGGTCGTCGTAGGCGTTGCTGTCGGCCTCTATGGCCTGTTCTTCGGTAAATTCGGGAACGGGATCGGAAACCGAGGAACCGATTTCACGCTTCAGCAGGACCTGCAGCATGGGCAAAATCAAAAACAGCGACACAACGATGATAAGCCACGCGACATTGGCACTGCGTCTGCGTTTGGAGGGTGCCTCGATGTGGTGCTCCACCCGGGCCGTGCGCACCGCGGGGCGCGGTGCATTGTGGCGGTCTGTGCCGCTCTCATGTACATGGGCAGTGCGTTCCTCGTCGTCGTAGCCTTCCACCTTGGGGCGGTTGCCCGCGGGCCGCACGCGGTGGAGAACATCCTCGCCGTTGACGCGGTGATAGTGGGCACTCTCGCCCCGCAGGGTGTAGCTGTGCTCCGGCGGGATGGGCAGACCACAGTCCTCACACCGGCCATTGACGACCCGTCCGCCGCACAGGCTGCATTTTTGCATAGGGACACCTCCTCTTTTGCTTTTATTATACAGGATAGCGTAGGAAATAGCTAGAGGGGCGGGAAAATAAAAAAGCCTCCCTTGTCAAAGGGAGGCTCAGCTTCAGGCATTCGCTGCCCGTTTTGCAGCCGTCTTTCTGTGCAGCTGCTCGGAAAAAACCGTCATCAATACCAGCATCAGCAGCAGGACAAAGGGATAGAGCTTCATCGTGATATTCTGCGCCAGAACGCCGAAAAGCGGTGAAAGGAGCGTGCTGCCGGTGTAGGCGGCGGCCATCTGCAGGCCGGTCATTGACATGCTGAGATTCTTGCCGAAGTTGGACGGCGTCTCGTGAATGATGCTGGGGTAAATCGGTGCGCAGCCCAGTCCGGCGACCACAAGGCCAACCGGCAGCAGCGCATTGCCGAAGGGCAGCAGGATCAGCACAATACCCACGGCGTTCAGAAGCTGTCCCATGCGGATCATCTGCTGATCGTTGAATTTCATCGTCAAAAAGCCGCTGAAAAACCGTCCGACTGTGATGCCTACGTAAAACAGGCTCGCCCAGCTGGCGGCGGTCATTGCGTCCAGACCGCGGGTCAGGGTGCAGTAACTGGCGGCCCACATACCGGCGATCCCCTCAACACCGCTGTAAAACGCAAAACAGAGCATTACCTCCGGCACACCGGGGACTTTCAGCAGTTCGGAAATCGTGCGGTGTTCCGGGGTAAACTCCTCCCCCGCTCCGGCGTCGGCGGGGGTCTGCCACAGCGGCAGGCTGAACAGTAGCAACGCCGTCAGCACAAACTGCAGAACGGACACTATGCGGTAGCCGTTCTGCCAGGTGCTGCCCGCCAGCGCCCAGCCCATGATGACCGGGCCGCCCGCCGCGCCGATGCCCCACATGCAGTGCAGCCAGCTCATGTGGCGGCTTTCGTAGTGCAGGGCTACATAATTGTTCAGCGCGGCGTCCACACTGCCGGCGCCCAGGCCATACGGCATAGCCCACAGGCAAAGCTGCCAGAACTGCGTGCAGGTCGAAAACCCAAACAGCGCCACGGCGGTGGTGGCAACGCTGAGCGCTGTGACCCTGCCGGTGCCGAGCTTATTGTTGAGCCAGTCGCTGGCCAGGCTGGACACGATGGTCCCGACGGAGATGATCATGGACACGCCGCCCGCCCAGGACACGCCCGCGCCGAGCTGCGGATACATGCTGGGCCACGCCGCGCCCAGCAGCGCGTCCGGCAGGCCCAGGCTGATGAACGCCAGATAGATGACCGGCAAAAGCAAAGATACCATACGAAAACCCTCTTGACTTTCTGTAGTTGTGATATTATGATTATATCATCAAATTGCGGAATATACAGGCACTAATTCCGCAAAATCCCGGTACAATTTCACCAAAAACGGAGGCGAGCAAGAAATGGCACTGTCGCTGTGCAGAACGACCGTGGACGATTCGGCGCGGGAGCTGATGGAGCATGGCACCGCCGCCTTCCCCATCGCCTGTTATCACGACGATTTGCAGGCCGAGCCCGTGCCGTGGCACTGGCACGAGGAATTGGAGGTACTGGTCGTCAGCGAGGGCATGATCTTGGCGACGGCAGGCGGCGAGAAATTCCGCTTGGGAAAGGGCGAGGGGCTGTTCATCAACGCAGGGGTGCTGCACGGCGACTGGCCGCTGAATGCGGGCAGCTGCCGCCTGCACAGCATGGTGTTCCACCCACGGCTGGTGGGCGGCAACCCGGACAGCGTGTTCTGGCAGAAATATCTGCAGCCGCTGCTGACCGACCCCCGCCGTCCCTGCGCCGTGCTGCGCCCCACGGTGGACTGGCAGCACGAGGCCATCGAGGACATGGAGCGGGCGTTCCGCGCGGTGGTGAACGAGATCCCCGGCTACGAGTTCAAGACCCGCGCGGCGCTGTCGGAGATGATCTTCCAGCTGGTCAGCCACGCCCCGGCGGTGCAGGCCATGCCGAAAAAGGCACTGCGCAGCGCCGACCGCATCAAGACGATGCTGCAATTTATTCAAGAGCACTACGCCGAGGACATCTCGGTCGAGCAGGTCGCGTCCAGCGCGTCCATCAGCCCCAGCGAGTGTCTGCGGTGCTTCCACGATATGATCGGCACGACACCGAATCAGTATCTGCGCGACCAACGCGCCCGGCGCGCGGCGGAGCTGCTGTGCGGCACGGGACTGCGGGTGACGGAAATCGCGATGCAGTGCGGTTTTCAGGACGCGAGCTACTTTGCCCGCGCCTTCCGTCAGGTCTACGGCTGCGGCCCGACGGAGTATCGCAGAAAAGCACGAAGGGAAAAATAAAACTACCGCCGTCAGTTCCCTGACGGCGGTAGTTATTTTATCGGGAATTAACCGTTATTCACGCGGTTCTTGATCTCGTCCACGACCTGGTTGATGAAAGCATCCAGATCCATCGTGGTGGTCTCGCCCTTGCGGTCACGGACGCTGATGTTGTTGGACTCGACCTCTTTTGCGCCCAGAACCAGCATATAGGGCACGCGGTCAACCTGCTGGGCCTGGCGGATCTTGTAGCCGATCTTCTCGTTGGACTCATCCAGCACAACGCGGACACCGGCGGCCTGCAGCTTGGCGGTGACGTCCTTCGCGTAGTCCAGCGTCTTTTCGCTGACGGGCAGGACCTTGACCTGCGTCGGGGCCAGCCAGGTCGGGAAACGGCCCTTCGTCTCCTCGATCAGGTAAGCCATGAAGCGGTCCAGAGAGCCGAGGATCGCGCGATGCAGCACGACAGGGGTCTTTTCGCTGCCGTCCTCGTACTGCACGGTGGAAAGTCCGCGCCAGTGACCACGGCGGTAGTACAGCCTCTTTGCGCCCTCAAGGGAGATTTTCTTCTTCCTCAGCGGAACTAACGTTGCATTCTCGCTGTGACTTCCGCTGCAATAAAGTCCGAGCTTCAGCACGACCTTTTCCTTCAGCGCAGGCTCCTTTTCAAGCATTGCAGTGAACGCTCTCATCTGGCAAGGGACGAGTACTACGGCAAGCTTTCCGTTGAACTTACGGAGCATATCAACGTGCTTCATCAGCGGCATGTACATGTATACCGACGAGGATCTTTCCATCAGTTCCTCCCTGGTTGTCGCGATGAACGTCTTGTATCCCAGCTTTCCGTCCTTTATCTCGCTTCTTGTGACCCACGCGCCGTCTATCTCTCCCGTTTCGAGCATGTGGCACAGCAGAGCCGTCACCATACCGCCGGAAGCCGCATTAGCGCGGATATTCCCGTCAGCGGCATAGCCCATTCGCGCGCATATATGTTCGCCCATGTAGAACTCCGGACGGTTGAAATCAAGCAGCTTGACCTTTTTCGGCTTAGCGTAGACCTTGTCTATCTCCTCGCTGATGAAGCGGATATTGTCACGGCTGCTCTCCAGCACGGCAGGGAGGTTCTCCTTTATTTTCTCGCGTATATTCTGGCTCTCGGAAATGAACCCCATGAACTTTGTTTTCAGGGAGTCAAGCTCCAGCGCGGAAAAATCCACCGCGTACTCGCCAAGCCCGAACATATCGAGGACTTCCTTATACTTGTGGCTCCAGCCGACGAGCAGCACCGGAGTGCATTTTTCCAGAGCGCCTATCATTGCATGGAATCGGGAAGCTACCAGTACTTCGCAGCGTGCCAGTAGCTCGCGTATCTCCTCGGGAGCCATTTCGCGCGGCTCCCACATTACCTTTGTCTTGTCCCGGACTGCATTATAGACCTCGGTGCAGATGATGAGGTCGTTGTTGCGGGGCTTCTCGCTGCCTTCGCGGGCGGCGTTGGCTATCAGAAGCACGTTATAGTCCTGCTCATTGAGCCAGTTGATGAACTGGATCATACAACCGCGGTAGTCCCTGCCCATTTTTTCGCATTTCCCCTGGACTACGCTGCTTATCGACAGCGCGACAACTCTCTTGCGGAAGAACGGGCTGTCCTCGCAGAGCTTCTGCACTTTTTCGGCATAAAATTCGCTGTCGGGCATGGAGAATGCTCCATCGGCGCAGAGCTTCACGTTTTCGGTGACTCCTATTCCGGCGAGGTTGTCCTGGGTGATTTTTCCGCGTGCGCAGATGAGCTTTATCTTCGGAAGTATCCACTTTGCAAGGAACTTATTCCAGCCGTTCTTGAACGTACCAAGCGCCTGGGAGTACTTAACGACGGGAACTCCGCAAAGCATGGGAACTGCTGCACATACGAACGCGTAAGTATTCATGATGAAGCCGCGGCTGTCCACGAAGGAGATTCCCGCCTCGTCGATAACTATGTCGCACTGGGAATACGCCTTGATTATCTTATCCATTTGCAGAAGCTTCCGGAACGGCGGAATGAACCGCAGGAAGCTGTAAAGTATGGAAAGCGGGAAAGCCAGGAACAGAAGGCGCTCCGGCTTTGCGTTGACTACTTTTATAAAGTCGTATTTCTCAGGCATTTCAGCGATGAGCTTACGGTCTGCACCGGGGTATGTGGACATCAGGAATATATTGAGTTTCTCGCCGTAGCGCTCCCTGAGCTGCTTTATGGAGCTCTGAAGCATGGCTGCGGCTCCCTTGTTTCCGCTGAAGCAGGCGGCGGTTATAGCGATGTTTATTGGTTTCATCTATGTGCGCTTCCTTTACTTTTCGATTTTGTATAGCAATACAATGATATTGTATCACATAAGTGCTTATTTGTCAAAAGAAAAGTTTGTGAAAAGATTGCTGGAATGATAAACTATAATTTAGCGCTACATGGAAACTACTGCGTCAGCAATTGGTTTTCGCTTCCTTTTGCTTACAAAAGGAAGTGGGAGTGTGAGGGCAAAGCCCTCACACTTCGCGCGCCAGCGCGAATACTCCGCACGGAGTGCGGCTACTCTGCGCGCCGGCGCGCAGTCAAAACGTTCAAAAGCGCTAAAGGGGTGTGGGGGAAAACAAGAGTTTTCCCCCACAAGCAACACATTGTCTTTGTTGAGCCTTTCCTCCGAAACAGTCCGGTGGACTGTTTCGGAAGAACATTACACATTTAAATTATAGTTTATAATGGTCACCTCTAAAAACCTTGTTTGAGTGAAAATGTGTATAACACACCGACTGCTTATTCAAACCGTTTTTAGAGGTTCCCTAATATAAAATTAACCGGGAAGCTGCAAACTCCCCGGTTAATCTTATTTGCGTATCCTGCGAATCTTCACCTGATGTATCGGCTTTGCAGACTGGCTATAGCCGTTCGGCGCCGTGGGAACCGTATAGGGCGCCCCGAGTGCAGCCGCTGCCTGAGCCAGCTCCTCTGCCTTCGGAGCTTTCCGCTCACGGAGGTTCTGCTCACGCTCCTCCTCTTCATGCTGCGCCTGCTCCGCCGCTTTGTAAGCCTGCTCGTAGAAATATATCTGCGAATTGAGCCGCGGCTCGCCCTCCTTCGGCTGAACATGGTAGTAGTTACCGTCGCTGTCCTGTTCACGCGCCTTCACGTTATCACGGAGCATCGTCTCGAATATTTCGACTGCGCGGTCTGCTATGCTCTTATCCAGCAGCGGAGCCGCAACCTCAACGCGGCGCTCGGTATTTCTTGTCATGAAGTCGGCGCTGGAGATGTACACCCTGCGGCGGTCGCCGGTGCCGAAAATGTAGATACGGCTGTGCTCCAGGAATCTTCCCACGATGGAAATTACACGTATATTCTCAGTGTCCCCCTCGACGCCTGCGATAAGGCAGCAGATACCCCGGACTACCAGCTCGATTTTGACCCCGGCGCGGCTTGCCTCGGCGAGCTTTTCGATGATATCCTTATCGGTCAGGGAGTTCATCTTGATTCCGATGTAGCCCTTGTCCTTGTAAGTTATTTCGTTGTCGATAAGCTCGACAATGCGGCT
>OGMP01001795.1_pt1 | contig 15314 bp, 12 predicted proteins | sample 1573261 | NCBI WGS metagenome assembly OGMP01 (sample SAMEA2581878, study PRJEB24529) | metagenome | biome: Human gut stool | place: China | collected 2011 | reverse complement strand
AGCGGTGATTACCAGAACTACTATCAGGATATGTACAAGAATAAGTAACAGCCTGTAGATCAGGCCAAACCAAAAGCCGGACAGCCCGCAAGCTGTCCGGCTTTGTTCAGTTCAAGGGGTGCTGTTCTATGCGGGGAGGGGGGGAGATCAGTTGTAGAACACGGTGCAGGTCCAGTACATCTGTCTGTCAATTGTCACAACGGCAATGCCGACGTGCTTGCAACCATCATAATCAAAGGTACCAGAGTCTCTCAATTCTTTCAACAGCTCTGCCTTGCCCTCCGGGGTGTTGGCTGGAACCTTGGCAGACAGAATGTCGAATTTCCCATCCTCTCTTCTATCCAAACCCCAGCCGAAATCATCATATGGACTCCAACCATTGGTCATGCTATACCAACGATCAAAGACTTCACCTGTTTCGCTTTCTGGCAGAGCGGTCTTACCGGCGGCGCGGAACTGCTCTGCCCAAACCTGCTCGGCATCAGAGAGCTGTTTTACTTCCACCAGCGGCGCAAGTTGGATGCTTGCGCGGTAGCTGTTGATCTCGCCCAGCAGCCGCTGCTTTGCCTGCTGCTCGGTCTCGGTCACAGCCCCGCAGGCGGTCAGCACCAGCAGTAGCGCACCGGTGAGCAAAAGAGCGGTCAGTCTTGCCAGCTTTTTCATAAATCTACCTCCGTTCTTTGTTGTAGCGTGGCGTTGCTTTCTTCGCTATTATAAGTTTAACAGATGCTACCCCCCCCCCGCAAGTGCGATTTGATGCAAAATAACCCCCATTCACGCAGGAAGAGAAAAATATTTCCCGCCTTTTTGGGCAAGGTGCGCAAAAAGGGAGCCTCCCCGTGAAAAAGTAGTTCCGAAACGCCCGCAGGCGTTTCGGAACTACAAATAAAAATGATTCTTCCGCTGATAATGGCTAGAGCGGCGCGGAAGCCATTTCAAATCGTCCCGCCTTGGGTGGTGTCTACCACAAAATCCGCAGCCTCCGCAATGTGGTACTGCGCAAAATAGCCCTCCTCCAGCGGCACCCACCGGGCGGCAAAATTGGCATATCGCTCCCCCTCCCGCGCCTGCAGGCGGCGGGGCTGCTCTTCTTTTGCGCAGGTCAGGAACACCCGCAGCGTTTCGTAACCGGTCAGCAGCGGGTGGTGGCTGTAGCTGCCTTCCAAAATCACCAGCGGCTGCGCGGCCAGCTCCCGCGCGGGCAGGTACGCACCCTCGCGGCAGGAATAGACACGGTACTGCACCGGCTGGCCCTCGTAGGCTGGGCGCAGGGCTTCGTCCCGCAGGCGGTCAAGGTCCATATTGGCGCAGGGCGTTTTCTCCCAGCCGCGGATGCGCTGTGCAGGCGGCAGGTAAAAATCATCGGTGTGCAAGGTGATGCTGGCCGGGAACTGCCGGGCCAGCGTATTTGCAAGGGTGGTCTTGCCGCTGCCGCAGCGGCCATCCAGCGCCAGCACCAGCGGCTTTGTGGGCTGCTGTGCCAGTGCGGCGGCAAGAAGGGAGATCAGGCTTTCCGGTGTGATGTTCTGCGCCATGGGAAACATGCTCCTTTTATAAGATAGAACCCTCTCAGTCATTGCTGTGCAATGCCAGCTCTCCCGAAGGGGAGAGCTTTTGAATGCGCTGACTCTATAAAGAGCTCCCCCTTCGGGGGAGCTGGCGCGTTAGCGCCTGAGAGGGTTTTCCTTATTATACCATACCGTATCTCAAAACGGTAGGATGCGCAAAAAACAGACCGAAGCAAATGATGGTTTGTTGTAAATAACTTTTTTCAAGAAAAGTGTTGACAACGGTCCACCGCTGTGGTAAGATACAGTCACGTTAGAAATAACTAACCACAAGAAACAGATCGTCAGGCCGAAGTTTTGAATGCTCCGTGCAAAGCTGCTTCTTTTTTGGAATCGGGGTTAGAAATATCTAACTTATAAACACGGCGCATCCGGGGAACAATAGCCCGGAGAAACAAGGCGGGAGGGCACAGACATGGAGCGCAATTTTGAAACGGTCATGATCGAACAGTGTGCCCCGGTGCTGGCAAGCCTGAAACCGGCAGGCCTGTTCCGCTATGAGACCCGCGACTGCGCCGACCTTGCGCGCCGGGTGAAAAACTGGAATGCCCAGCTGAACCCCAAGGGCCTGCGTGTGCGGGTACTCAAGGGCTGCGTGCGCAACCACCGGTATCTTGTGTATGTCTACCGCGAAAGCAGGCTGGCTGCCGTGCTGGCAGATGAAAAGGTGCAGAGCTTTCTGCGGCAGGAGGGCTACCGCCTGCCGGAAGCGGGCGAAGCGCCGGATGTGGGCAATATGCTCACTCAGCTTTCCCGCAAGCTGTGCTGTTCGGCAGAATTTCCGCATGAGATCGGGGTGTTCCTTGGCTATCCGCTGGGCGATGTTGTGGGCTTTATCGAGAACCGCGGCAAGAACTTTACCTGTTGCGGCTGCTGGAAGTCCTATGGCGACCCGGATGCAGCGCAGAAACACTTTGACCAGCTGAGCAAGTGCACAGCAGTCTATCTGCGGCTGTTCCACAATGGAACGCCCATTCTCCGCCTTGCCGTGGCGGCTTAAAATTTGTCATTCTCTTTTCAAATACTCTCTTTTTATCCTGGCGCCTGCTGGTGTCCACGCACTGGCAGGAAAGAAATCCTCCTTTTGACACGCGGCCGCGCGGTGCAGACTGACCACTGTACCGCGCGGCTGTGTCATTTGCAGCAAAAGAGCACAGCAGGGCAGAGAAAAAGCTTTGTGATAGTTTACAAGATGCCGCCAAAAAAGAACAAGAAAATGTAAACAATAGCTAACTTTAATTCAATAATTTGAGTTAGTTATTGTTGATTGTGGTGAAAAAACGGAAAAAATCGGGCAGAAAAATTGTTTGTTCATATGAACTAACTTTTAATTATGAAAAAACTATTGACATAAAAGGTTAGTAAGAGTAAACTATCCACGCTGGTAGTTGCGGCTGACTAACCGCAGCGATATCCCAGATTCAAACAGGAAGGGAAGCGGAAATATGATGCCTTTGACAATGGCAAAAGCAGGGGAGACCGTCACCATCAAAAAGATCACCGGCAAGGACGAGATCCGGCTGCATCTGGCAGAGCTGGGTTTTGTGGTGGACAGTGAGGTAACGGTCGTCAACGAGATCGCAGGCAACCTGATCATTCAGGTCAAGGAGAGCCGCATTGCGCTGGACAAGACCATGGCAAACCGTATCATGATTGGCTGAACAGTGCCCAGGCGCTGTTTGGGAGCTGCTCCGAAACTGGAATAGTCTCTCTATAAAGACAAGCAGAGGAGGATGGTTAAGGATGAAAACTCTGAAAGACGTAAAGGTCGGCGAGACCGCTACTGTGGCAAAGCTGCACGGTGAAGGCCCGGTCAAGCGCCGCATCATGGACATGGGCATCACCAAGGGTGTTGAGATCTATGTCCGCAAGGTGGCACCTCTGGGTGACCCCATGGAGCTGACCGTGCGCAACTACGAGCTGAGCGTGCGCAAGGCCGATGCTGAAATGATCGAAGTAGTCTGATCCCAAAGGGAGGAAGGATTAAGCAATGAGCATTAAAATTGCACTTGCCGGCAACCCGAACTGCGGTAAAACGACCCTGTTCAACAATCTGACCGGCTCCAACCAGTATGTCGGCAACTGGCCCGGCGTTACGGTGGAAAAGAAGGAAGGCAAGCTGAAGGGCGATAAGGATGTTATCATTCAGGATCTGCCCGGTATCTACTCGCTGTCTCCGTACACGCTGGAAGAAGTGGTTTCCCGTACTTATCTGGTCAAGGAGAAGCCCGATGCCATCCTGAACATCATCGATGGTACCAACATTGAGCGTAACTTGTACCTGACCACCCAGCTGATCGAGCTGGGCATCCCGGTGGTCATGGCTGTGAACATGATCGATCTGGTGCGCAAGAACGGTGATAAGATCGACCTGAAGAAGCTGAGCGCAGAACTGGGCTGTCAGGCGGTGGAGATCAGCGCACTGAAGGGCGAGGGTACCGAGGCTGCTGCAAAGGCTGCTGTGGCGGCTGCAAAGGCTACCAAGGCTGCTGAGCTGCCCCATGTGTTCACCGGCAGCGTGGAGCACGCCATTGCCCACATCGAAGAGTCCATTCAGGGCAAGGTGGATGACCGCTTCCTGCGCTGGTATGCCGTCAAGCTGTTCGAGCGCGACGAGAAGGTCATGGACGAGCTGAAGCTCGACAAGAGCCTGATCGACCACATCGACGAGCACATCAAGGATTGCGAGAAGGAAATGGATGACGATGCGGAGAGCATCATCACCATCACGATCATACGCATGAGCATTCTCATGGCCATGAACATCATCACCATCCTGATGAAGGGATCGTAATCAATCTGGAACAAGATATACTTCAACGTAACAACTTATTGGCGGAGCGAAACCGGGGATATTTCGAGGCTAAGAACCTGTTCTGCCTGAACTTGATGAGTTCGCCCGGATCCGGTAAGACAACTTTGCTGGAAGAGACGATCCGCCGTTTGAAAGCGAAGCGACCGATCTATGTGATAGAAGGTGATCAACAAACCTCAAACGATGCCGACCGTATAGCGGCGTTGGAGATTCCCGTGTTTCAGGTAAATACCGGTACCGGCTGTCATTTGGAAGCCGACATGGTCAATCATGCCGTTAAGCATCTGAATCCGAAGGAGGGAGCGATCCTTTTTATAGAGAATGTCGGCAATCTGGTCTGTCCGGCCATGTTCGATCTCGGAGAGTCCAAGAAAGTCGTTATCGTGAGTACGACGGAGGGGGATGATAAACCGTTGAAATACCCACATATCTTTCAGGAGGCAGATATCTGCGTAATCAACAAGATTGATCTGGCTCCTTATCTGAATACAAAAGTGGAAGTGCTTCGGGAAAACGCCTTGAAGGTAAATCACCATCTCCAGATATTCGAGGTATCCGCCACGAAAGGAGACGGGATGGATGCATGGTGTGACTGGTTGCAGACAGAGAGTGCAAAGTGTAAATAAATACCACGGGTTTTAATGAATAAATGGAGAAAAAAACTATATTTGCTCCCATTCATTGAATCTAACTAATCAAAATGTTATGATTAACCGAGAATTGATTAATCCTCAAAGCATCGTAGTGGTGGGAGGTTCCAACAACGTACATAAACCGGGCGGTCGTATCGTGCGAAACCTGTTGGATGGAAAATATAAAGGAGAATTATGTGTGGTAAACGCCAAGGAGACAGACGTGCAAGGCGTCAAGTCTTATCCTTCTGTACATGATATCCCGGAGACGGAGTTGGCGATCATCTCGATTCCGAGTAAATCGTGCCCCGAGGTGATGGAAGTGCTGGCCCGGCAAAAGGGGGTAAAAGCTTTTATCGTGATCTCGGCCGGCTTCGGCGAGGAGACACACGAGGGCGGTATCTTGGAGCAACAGATGCTGGATGTCGTGAATGAGGCGGGAGCTTCCTTGATCGGCCCGAACTGTATCGGATTGATGAATATGAATTATCATGGCGTGTTTACGCAACCGATACCGGAATTCCATCCCGATGGCGTGGATTTCATCTCTAGCTCCGGCGGTACGGCCTTGTTCATTATCGAGTCGGCGCTGACAAAAGGGCTGCGTTTCTCTTCTGTTTGGTCGGTTGGAAACTCCAAGCAGAATGGAGTAGAGGATATCCTTGAATATATGGATCGGAACTTTGATCCGGTATTGGATTCCAAGATCAAGATGTTGTATATCGAGCAAATCAAGCAACCGGATAAATTGTTGTATCATGCGTCTTCCTTGATACGTAAGGGATGCAAGATCGCCGCTATCAAGGCGGGAAGTACGGAGTCGGGAAAGCGAGCTGCCTCTTCGCATACGGGCGCTATCGCTAGTTCGGACTCTGCCGTGGAGGCTTTGTTCCGTAAGGCGGGTATCGTGCGTTGTTTTAGCCGTGAGGAATTGACTACCGTGGCGAGTATCTTTACCTTGAAAGACGTGAAAGGGAAGAATTGTGCGATCGTGACACATGCCGGAGGGCCTGCGGTAATGCTGGCGGACGCTTTATCCAAGGGGCGTTTGAATGTTCCTAGTTTGGAAGGCCCTATCGCTGATGAGCTGAAATCCAAACTGTATCCGGGTGCCGCTGTCGGTAATCCGATTGATATTATCGGTACGGGGACACCGGAACATTTGGCTACAGCCATCGATTTCTGTGAGAATCGTTTCGATAATGTGGATTTGATGATGGTCATCTTCGGTAGTCCCGGTTTGGTAAAACTTTATGATACCTACGAGGTACTTCATAAAAAGATGGAAGAGTGCAAGAAGCCGATCTTCCCGATATTACCGTCTATCGTAACGGCCGGACCGGAGGTGAAGAGCTTTGTCAAGAAAGGCCATGTGAACTTCTCGGACGAGGTGACATTGGGTACTGCCCTTTCACGGGTGATCAATACGCCGAAACCGATGAGCACGGATATCCAGCTATATGGCGTGGATGTACCGGAAGTTCGTCGTATCATAGATCGGTTGCCGGGTAGCGGTTATTTAAATCCGGAGGAAGTGCGTACATTGTTGCGTGCCGCTAATATCCCGTTAGTGGAGGAATATGCTTCGGATGATAGGGATGCGTTGCTGGCTTTTGCCAAGAAGGTGAAATATCCGGTGGTAGCCAAGGTTGTAGGGCCTGTGCATAAGAGCGATATCGGTGGTGTGGCCTTGAATATCCGTGGAGAAGAGCATTTATTGTTCGAGTATGAACGTATGATGCGTCTGCCGGGTGTTACGGGCATCATGGTACAACCGATGTTGAAAGGACAGGAATTATTCTTGGGAGCTAAATATGAGGATCGTTTCGGCCATGTGGTACTTTGCGGGTTGGGTGGAATCTTCGTGGAGGTATTGAAAGATGTGTCTTATGGTTTGGCTCCGTTGTCATACGATGAGACTTATTCAATGATTCGTTCTTTGAGAGGGTATCCGATCATTAAAGGTACACGTGGGCAAAAGGGTATCGACGAGCAACAATATGCGGACATTATCGTTCGCCTCTCTACCTTATTGCGTTTTGCCAGCGAGATAAAGGAAATGGATATAAATCCGTTGGTGGCTACGGATAGAGGCTTGTTCGCTGTAGACGCCCGTATCCGTATAGAGAAATAAAAAAACAAGCTCCTTTCACTACTGAATGCTAATATACTTAGCAGAGGTGAAAGGAGCTTTTCTTATTTTTTAGTCTTCTTCTTTTTCTTATCGGGAAGATACTCTTTCAGAAAGCGTTTGAAGCTACTTAACGATACATTGTATTTCTCCGCTATCTGAGCGTAAGTCAAGCTCGGGTCTTTCAAGTCTTTCTCGATTTGTTCCTTATAAGGCTCCAAGCGTCCCATTTGTTGACTACCTTTCGGACGGCCCAGCACCACACCTTTACTTCTGATCAAGGCAAGGGCTTCCTTCGTACGGATAGAGACCAGCTTTCGCTCGATCTCAGAGACCAGACCGAAGGTAAAGGCCAAAGTCTTACTGTCGATATTATCCTCGAACACATATCCGTCGCTTACGCTACGGAGCGTTACCTTTCGCTCTATACAAAGCAAAATGATATGGATGATCTCGATCATCTTACGGCTCACACGGGATATATCGGACACAAGTATCTCATCCCCGGGACTTAAAGATTTGACAATACTTTCCAGTCTGCGGTTCGCACGAGGACTATTTCCCACCTCTTTAGCCCACTTCCCGATCTCTATCTTCTGAGATTCTGCAAATTCCCGGATCACAGCTTCTTGGACCTCGGAGTTTTGCTTATTGTTATATGTTCGGATAAAAGCAATTGTCATAATGTATATATTTAATTATCTCCTTTTAATAACAGATCGACTTACGATAAGTTCAAATATGACAAATATATGAAACACTTTAATTCGGTTGGCTTAAAAACAAAAAAACCAACTAATAAATTTATTAGTTGGCTCTTTGCGGAAGCGGGGGGATTCGAACCCCCGGTACCCTTACGAGTACGTCAGTTTAGCAAACTGGTGGTTTCAGCCACTCACCCACACTTCCTTGTGTGTTCTGTGCTTCTTCCTTAGAATTGCGATGCAAAGGTAGAACTATAATTTTAAATAAACAAGGCTTTGCACATCATTTTTTTCGAAAAAAGATACTACTTTTGTGCCTTATTCTGATATTCAATAGATTATTCATGGATTTGAACAAACAAATTTTATCGAGGCGTCCGATAATTATCGCCTTGATAGCGATTCTCGTTGTTTTGATAGGCGGTGGAGGCTTTTGGGTGTACCGTTTGGCTTGGGCTCCGAATTTTAAGCCGGATAAGACGGTCTATGTCTATATAGATGATAAAAAGGATTTTGATGATCTTTGCCGGCAGTTGAGTGATTCGGCGAACTGTCTCCGTATCGGTAGCTTTAAGCAATTGAGTGGATTGTTGAAGTATCCTGCGTCCATGCGTACCGGTCGATACGCCGTGAAACCCGGCATGAGTAATTTAACCTTATTGAATGACTTGCGGAGAGGACATCAAGTAGCGACCCGGGTTACTTTTAATAATATCCGTTTCAAGGAAGATTTGGCGGAACGTATAAGTGATCAATTGATGTTCGGGAAGGAAAATCTCCTGCGTCTATTGAATGATTCCGTGTATTGCGACTCTTTAGGTTTTACCCCGGAAACGATCCATGCCCTTTTCATTCCTAATACCTATGAGATTTATTGGAATATATCCGCGGATAAATTTATACGTCGCATGAAGCGTGAATATGACGCTTTCTGGACACCGGAACGATTGAAAAAGGCAGAGGAGATCGGGCTTACTCCAGTTGAGGTATCTATCTTGGCTTCTATCGTAGAAGAGGAGACGGCGGCATCGGACGAATATCCAATCGTGGCGGGTCTTTATATCAACCGCCTTCGTGCCGGTATTCCTTTACAGGCGGACCCTACCGTAAAGTTTGCGGTGGGGGATTTTTCTTTGCAACGTATCTTATTTGAGCATTTGGAAATAGATTCTCCCTATAATACCTATAAATATGCGGGCCTACCTCCCGGTCCTCTACGGATTCCTACTATCAAGGGCTTGAATAGCGTATTGAATCATACGAAACATAAATACTTATACATGTGCGCTAAGGAGGATTTCTCGGGACGGCATAATTTCGCCGTGACGTTGGCGGAGCATAACCGCAATGCCAACCGGTATCGGGCGGAGTTGAATAGGCGCCGGATACGGTAATGGATCTAGTATAAATCATAAGTCTCTCATTCTAAATTGAACATTTTTCATTACCTTTGGCAGCTAAATAGTGTGAATAGTCAATATTAAGAAAACAGATACACATGGAAAAACATTTATTTTTGGGGGACGAGGCCATAGCGCAAGCCGCTATAGACGCTGGTATCTCCGGGGTGTACGCATACCCGGGAACCCCTTCTACTGAAATCACAGAATATATCCAAGGTTCTCCGGTAACGAAGGAAAGAGGTATCCATTGTCGCTGGAGCGCGAATGAGAAAACCGCCATGGAAGCCGCTTTGGGTATGTGCTATGCCGGTAAACGTGCGCTTTGCTGCATGAAGCACGTGGGTTTGAATGTAGCCGCCGATTGCTTTATGAACGCCGCTATGAGCGGTATCAACGGAGGTATGATCATCCTTACGGCCGACGACCCATCCATGCACTCTTCCCAGAATGAGCAAGACAACCGTGTTTATGGCAATTTCGCCATGATCCCGATGTTTGAGCCATCCAGCCAGCAAGAGGCTTATGATATGGTATATCATGGATTCGAGTTATCCGAGAAATTAGGGTATCCTATCTTGCTGCGTGTAACGACCCGTATGGCGCATTCTCGTGCCGGTGTCGTAACCAGTCCGTTGAAGCCGGAGAACCGGATGAATTGTCCGGAAGACGGTCGCCAACGTTTTATCTTACTCCCGGCATTGGCCCGTAAACGTTTCAAGAGTTTGCTGGCGTCTCAAGAGGCTTTCACGGAAGCTTCCGAGAATTCCGCATATAATAAGTATTTCGATGCCCCGAATAAAGACTTGGGTATCATCACGACGGGTATCGCTTTCAATTATCTTTCCGAGAATTATCCGGACGGTTTCGAGCATCCCGTATTGAAGATCTCCCAGTATCCGCTTCCGAGAAAGCAAATCGAGAAGATCGTTGGCGAGTGTAAGGAGATCTTGGTGCTGGAAGAGGGATATCCGGTTGTGGAGGAGCAATTGAAGGGTTTCTTGGGGAAGGGAGTGACGGTTCATGGCCGTCTGGACGGTACGCTTCAGCGTGACGGCGAGCTTACGCCAGATGCGGTAGGCAAAGCCTTGGGTAAGGAGATCCAGAGCTATTATGCGATCCCCGAGGTGGTTGAGCAACGTCCGCCCGCATTGTGCCAAGGTTGTGGACACCGGGATATGTATGAGGCCTTGAACGAGGTGATCGCCGAGTATAACGGTACGGCTAAGGTGTTTGGCGATATCGGCTGTTATACCTTGGGAGCTTTGCCTCCTTTCCGTGCGATCGATTCTTGTATCGATATGGGGGCCTCTATCACGATGGCGAAGGGTGCTTCCGACGCGGGTGTATTCCCGGCTATCTCCGTGATCGGCGATTCTACGTTTACCCATTCCGGTATGACTGGTTTGCTGGATTGCGTGAACGAGAACACGAATATCACCATCGTTATCTCCGATAATGAGACAACGGCCATGACCGGAGGGCAGGATTCCGCCGGAACGGGACGTCTGGAATCTATCTGCGCCGGTATCGGTGTGGACCCGGCTCACATCCGTGTGATGGTTCCTTTAAAAAAGAACTTCGAGGAGATGAAGTCTATCATCCGTGAGGAAATCGAGTACAAGGGCGTATCCGTATTGATCCCCCGCCGTGAGTGTATCCAGACATTAACCAGAAAGAAAAAAGCAAGCAAGAAATGAAAACAGATATTATACTATCAGGTGTAGGAGGACAGGGTATCCTTTCTATCGCCGCCGTTATTGGAGATGCCGCCTTAAAAGAAGGTCTGTATATGAAGCAAGCGGAAGTACACGGTATGAGTCAACGGGGGGGAGACGTGCAGTCTAACCTGCGTCTTTCCGACGAGCCGATCGCCTCGGACTTGATCCCGAAGGGCCACGCCGATTTGATCATCTCCTTGGAACCGATGGAGAGCTTGCGTTATCTGCCTTACCTGAAGAAAGAGGGTTGGCTGGTGACGAACTCCCGTCCGTTCGTGAACATCCCGAACTATCCGGAGATCGAGAAAGTGAACGCCGAGTTGGACAAACTCCCTCACAAGGTCGTATTGGACGTGGAGGAGATCGCCAAGGAAGCGGGTTCTGTCCGTGCCGCCAATATCGTGATGCTGGGGGCTGCTACCCCATTTATCGGGATCGAGTATGATAAGATCGAGGCGGGAATCCGTCAGATATTCGGTCGTAAGGGCGAGGATATAGTTAATATGAACCTAAAGGCGTTGAAAGCCGGTTATGACTTAGCGCAAAGTCTGCGGTAAATCTTTTTCCGGGTTTGCATGATATCAGCGTACGTGACATCTCCGGGTTTCACGTACGTTTTTTTTAACATCTAACCCCCTAGAACTTTTAGAAGAGCTGTCGAGGGGTAGGTACGGCACCGTAGAACTTTCGTAAGCCTTAGAATTATGCGGTTTGATGAGAATTTTAATGTATCTTTGTCGCTGAATCCTAAACGAGAAATGATTAAGGTTATGAAGAAGTATTTATTGGTTAGTTTACTAGCGTTATTGGCTTTCGTAGGCAAAGCTCAGGAGGATAATTCCGATATCGTGAAGGTCGGTGATACTATGCCGATTGTTTCCGACAACGGGAGTAAGTTGCAGTCCGCTTCGTTGAAGGGAAAAGTGATCCTCGTGAATTTTTTCGCCACTTGGTGTCCTCCTTGCCAAAAAGAATTGGCCGCTGTCCAACAAACCCTCTGGCCGAAATACAAGAACAACAAGGACTTCGTTCTCTTGGTGATCGGGCGTGAGCATTCCGATGCCGATCTACAGAAATATAACGAGAAAAAAGGCTTCGATTTTCCATTGTATCCCGATAAGGACCGGGCTATTTTCGGCGCTTTCGCCAAGAACTTGATCCCTCGTGGCTATTTGGTCGGAAAAGACGGGAAGATCATTTATACGAGCAAAGGCTATACCGACGAGGAATTTGCTGAGTTAATGACTAAAATAGAGGGTGCGTTAAAATAAGAATCATGAAATATAGTAACATACATTTAATTTATTTTTCTCCGACACACACGTCCGCCAAGATCGTTTACGCGATAGCGGAAGGAATGGGTGCCACTTCGATGTCCGAGTCGGATGTCACTTGTGAGAGTCTGGATATGGAAGAGTATATTGATGATGAGCTGACGATTATAGCCGCTCCTGTATACGGTGGCCGTGTGGCGGAGACTGCCATGGAACGTTTTCGCATGTTCCGTTCTGCCCACCATGCGCCGGTAGTCCCCGTGGTATTGTATGGGAACCGGGATTATGAGGATGCTTTGAAAGAGCTCTGTGATTTAGTGTCGGAGCAGGGGTTCGTACCTGTGGCTGCCGGAGCGTTTATCGGTGAGCATTCTTTCAGCCGCAAGGGGATGCCCATTGCTGAGGGGCGTCCGGACGAGTCGGATCTTAAGCAGGCTACGGAATTCGGGAAAAAGATTATCGAGGAGCTGGAGAAGGTTTCCTGCATGGAATGCTTGTCCGCCTTGGAGGTGAAAGGTAATTTCCCGTATCGGGTGAAAGGCCCTTCCACTCCTCAAGCTCCTGTTACGGATAACGATTTATGTACGCAATGTGAGTATTGCGTGGATGTGTGTCCTACACATGCGATATCCTTGGCAGACGAGGGTATGTATAGCGACCCGAACCTATGTATCAAATGTTGCGCCTGCGTGAAAGAGTGTCCCGAGGGCGCACGTACTTTCGATACTCCTTACACGGCGATGCTCCATAAGAACTTTAGCGCACGCCGGGAGCCGGAGATATTCTTCTAATGGAGGACCGGGTATCCGGTATATTGTGAGGGAAAGCGTCAAAAGGCAAAAGTTCTTTTGGCGCTTTCTCTTTTTTTGTACCTTTGTTCGGATCGTTAATCTCAAATAATACCGTGTTTGTATGAAAACCTATTTATTCCTTTTGCTTTTTGTGTTTCAAGCCTTCTCCCTTTCCTCCCAGATTAGCCTGAAAGGGTATAATCAGGAGAAGATCGATCCTTCTCTTTTCGAGGGACGATGGAAAGCCCGTTGGATCTCCTACCCGGGTGAGGCTCCGAATGTATATGGGGTCTATCATTTTCGTAAATCGTTCGATCTGGAGGTGGTTCCTTCCCGGTTTATCGTCCATGTTTCCGCCGATAACCGTTATAAATTATATGTAAACGGGAAATTGGTATCCTTGGGCCCGGCCCGTGGGGATATCTATAACTGGAGTTTCGAGACGGTGGATCTGGCTCCTTATCTGAGGAAAGGGAAGAATACGCTGGCCTCCGTTGTCTGGAATTATGCCGAGCGTAAACCTGTCGCCCAGATCAGTTACGATCAGACGGGTTTTATCCTGCAAGGCAATACGGGGCATGAGGCGGTGGTAAATACGGATACCACTTGGGTCTGCCTGCGTAATAAGGCGTATGCTCCTTGGACCGAATGGCAGGTATTGGGGTATTACGTGGCTGGCCCGGGCGAGGAACTGGAAGCCTCCGCTTATCCTTGGGGCTGGGAACAACCGGATTACGACGACAGGAAATGGGAGAAGGCCGTACGGGGCATGGAGGGTGCCACGAAAGGATCGAGAGATTACCCGGGACGGTTGCTGGTTCCTAGCCCGATACCTCCGATGGACAGCCGGATCGAGCGTCTGGCCAAGCTCCGCCGGTCGGAAGGGATCGAATGCCCGCAAGGATTTCCTTACTGGCCAAAAGCTTTGACGATCCCGGCGAATACGGAGGTCCGCTTGCTTCTGGATAATGATTACCTGACGACGGGTTATTTCTCCTTAGCCTTCAGCAAAGGAAAGGAGGCCGAGATCCATATCGGTTATTCGGAAGCCCTCTATAAGCAAGAAGAGGAATCGACCACTAAATCGTATGCGTTGAATGGCAAGGGACATCGGGACGAGTTGACGGATAAGCAGTTTATCGGGTACGGGGATAAGATACTGGCTGATGGGGGAGATAATCGTCTCTTCACGTCCCTGTGGTGGCGTACATGGAGATATGTGGAGTTGAAAGTGAAGACGGCTTCCGAGCCTTTGGTGATCGAGGATATGTATGGGACTTTCTCTGCCTATCCTTTCCGTAACGAGACCACTTTCTCCGCTCCGGGACATGAGGAGCTGGGCCGTATGCTCGAGATAGGATGGCGTACCGCCCGTCTGTGCGCCAATGAGACGTATATGGACTGCCCGTATTACGAGCAACTGCAATATTTCGGGGATACACGCATACAGGCAATGATTTCCATGTATAATACATCAGACCCTTATATGGTGAAGAATGCCATAGAGCAAGGACGGCAGTCCATGGTGGCGGAAGGGATTACGATGAGCCGATATCCGTCTAGCGTACATCAGTTTATATCCTCGTTCTCTCTCTGGTGGATTTGTATGGGGCACGATTATTGGATGTACCGTGGGGATGAGGCATACATGAAGACCTTGCTTCCCGCTTACCGTCAGGTTTTGTCGTGGTACGAGCAATGGTTGAAGCCGGATTATAGTTTGTCGTACGTTCCTCATTGGTTCTTCGTGGATTGGGCGGCCGGTTTTGATTATGGCGAGCCGATACGGGAGAAAGAGGGAAACTCGGCGCTCCAAGATTTGATGTATATAATGACCTTGGAGTTTGCGGTGGAGATGGAACAAGCGATCGGCCTCCCTGCCATGGCGGATCATTACCGGAAGATCGCTATCGAGATGCGTAAGACGATCCGCCCGAAATATTGGGACGCTGACCGTAATCTATTCGCCGATACGCAGGATCATCGCGGCTATTCCCATCATGTGAACGCCTTGGCGATCTTGACTGGGGTTACGAAAGGGGAGGAGGCCGTAAAGGTGATGAACCAAACCTTGGCGGATACGAGCTTGATCCAGTGTACAATCTATTTCCGTTATTACTTGAATCAAGCGTTGAAAGTTTCCGGTTTAGGGGATCAGTTCTTGGATAACTTACAAATATGGCGGGATCAGATGGCGTTGGGATTGACCACATGGGCAGAGATGCCGGAGCCATCTCGTTCTGATTGCCATGCTTGGGGAGCCAGTCCGAATATCGAG
>OGMP01001786.1_pt1 | contig 15405 bp, 8 predicted proteins | sample 1573261 | NCBI WGS metagenome assembly OGMP01 (sample SAMEA2581878, study PRJEB24529) | metagenome | biome: Human gut stool | place: China | collected 2011 | reverse complement strand
TTTCTTTTCTTTTGGTGCAGAAGGTGACTTTGCAAAGTTTGGAGAAGATGCTTTGAAGAATTTAGGCTTTCAAGGAAAAGTTAGATAAATTCCAGTTTGTAGATGGTCGTCAACCGGGATAGTGCCATAGGCCCTTGCTCCGAAAATTTTTCATAACCCGCAAGAATGTGGTCTTGATAGTACACTTCAATTCATGCTATACTAAAATCAGTTTTATTGTACGGACAAAAATAGAAAGCGAGGCTTGCCAATGGACACCACAAAACGCTCTCCCCTTGACCGCCTGCTCTTTGCCACTTTTCTGAAAGGCCGCACTTCTTCCCGTGATGTATGGGAAGAAAAGGGTGATATGACCCCCGAAGATAACCAGAAGATCATCGATGAGACCAACGAGATCATCAATGATGATTCCACCTATCCTTATCTCAGTTATCTGACCAACCTGCTTGCGAAATCCAAACCCTCCGGTGATGCTGTCAAAAAACTACATGAACACATTGACACTATCGCAAAAGGATTGTATGAGGACAGCACCGACGTGTTCCGTGCGCTCCTTGCAAAACTGATCGAGCAACCGGAAGAAAAGCAGACCTTTGAACGTCTGCTGGAGATGGCAGAAAAGTTTGCCGCACGATACGAATAAAACGCCATAGATTCCATAAGCGAGTGACCTGAAAAGGCCGCTCGCTTTTTTGTTTACCATGAACTTGAAGGGAGGAACGCTATGCCAAGCAAAACCGAAGAATATCTTGCCCTTGCCCAGCGCACGGCGAATGGTCTGACCCGGTACTGGGAAAGCTGGACGGACTACCTGACCACCGCATCCCGGTTGTACAAGTACCCCTTTGCAGACCAGTTGATGATCTACGCTCAGCGGCCCGATGCCACCGCCTGCGCCGAATTTGACATTTGGCGCAACCGGATGAACCGCTATGTCAGGCGTGGCTCTAAGGGCATCGCTCTGCTGGATGAATCCAGCGGATTCCCCCGACTGCACTACGTCTTTGACGTAAGCGACACCGGGGTGCGCCGCAATTCCCGTGATCCGGAGGTGTGGCAGTACAACGATGACCTGAAACAGCCGGTTTCGGAAATGCTCGCCGCCACCTATGGCATCAGCGGAGAGCGTGTCAGCCAGCAGCTTGCGGACGTTGCAGGGAAACTGGTGGCAGATTACTGGGACAACAACGGCGGGGACATCCGTGCCATCGTTGACGGTTCGCTTCTGATGGATTATGATGAAGCCGGGGTGGAGATGCAGTTCAAGTCTGCCGCCGCCATCAGCGTCACCTACACGCTGCTGGAACGCTGCGGCTTTGAGCCTGCCGGGTGGTTCGACAAGGAAGATTTTCGAGCCATCCACGAGTTTTCCACCCCGGATGCCGTCTTTGCCCTCGGCGCAGCTGTCAGCGACATGAGCCGGGAGGTGCTGCGGAACATCGAGCGCACCGTAAAAACCACCATCCGCCGCCGAAATAATGAAAGGAGTCAGCATGAATATGAGCAGCAATCTGAACTACACGCAGACCGGGGATTATCTTCTCCCGAACCTGACCCTGAACCAGCCCCGGAAGCCGCTGGGCAAGTACGGCAGGCTGCGCCGGACGTACCTGATGAACCATCGCCCGGTGCTGTACAACACGATGCTCCTGAACGGGAGCCTGTACCCGCACCTGACGGAGGTGGAGCAGACAGCAGAGAGCCGGATGCAGCAGACCATGGAGCAGCTTCTGAAGCAGGACCCAGCCCCGGACAAAGCGCAGAATCAACTGATGTGGGTGCAGCACATGAACAGCCTGAAAGCGCAGGCAGAGGAGCTGGTGCTGACGGAGCTGATCTACAGCTAAGTTTTCTGGATGCCGTCCTCCCCACCGAAGCCCAGCAAATCGAAAAAATCGACCGAGCGGAGAGCGAAAAAACGCCCTCCGCTTTTGTTTTGTCGCAGGCTGAAATTGAAAACGAACTGCGTAAGCACGGTTCGGGATTTACGGGCGGCAAGCAGCGCATTATGGCACTGTACCAGACCCAGCCTGACCGCAACCTCCGTGCCAAAGCGTTGGCAAAGGAGTACGGTATCGGTGGGCACTCCCACGATTATCTGGATGGCAGCAGCGGCTTTGTGAACTATGATGGAAAGGGTCTGGAATTTGACCGTTATCCCGACCATCAGAAAATCACCCTGAAATGGGCACAGGTGGAAAAGTATATCGACCTGATGATCCAGTCCGACCGCTACCTCACCGACAAGGAGAAGGAGCATTACACGCCCCCTTCGCCCGTCAGCGCAAAGCCGGATGCCACCCTGACCCGTGCAAAGAACCTGATTCGGGAGTTTTGTCAGGAAGAATACGACTCCGAGCCGGACTTTTCAGACCTGTCCAAGATCGGCATTGCCTACACCCACGCCACCGATGAGGATATTCCCATTCAAGTTAATGTGGATTTGGTGGGATACCGGGTGGAACGATATCTGGGCGAGGTGCTGATCGACGAGCGGCAGTACGAAAGTCTGGAAGATCTGACCGAAACCGAGTTGGAGGCTCTGGATTTTTCGGAACTGGTCAGCGTTACGGACGAAGAACTGGAGCATTATCACAGCAAGGCGGAGGAACGCCCGGCACTGCTGCCGCTGGATGCCGCCACCGAGTACAATGCCCTGAAGGAGCAGCACCCGGATGCGCTGGTGGGCTTTGAGCAGAACGGACAGTTTGAGTTTTACGCAGATGACGCGCAAAAAGTCAGTGAACTTCTGGGCGGCAAACTTCTGGAAAAAGAAACAGCACTGGGCACCGTCCCGGTCATCGGCTTTCCCCGCGACCAGTGGGCATACCGTGCCAAACAACTGTGGCAGTGCGGCGAGAACATCTACCTTGCCGGGCTGAACGAGGATGGCACCCACCACCAAACCAAGTATCTGCGCCGGGAGGACTATCTGCCGCTGGGCACTACCATCCACATGGAGGGGCGAGCATTCCGGGTGGATAACGTCAATTTCGGCAAGGACAGTGTGACCCTGCAGGATGTGGCACTGGCAGAAATGCGGATGCCTATTTTCCGGGAAGAGCCGCTGGCTCTTGTCCGGGAGTTGTACGAGCAGGAACAGGATGTGATGGAACACCCCCTGCCCGATTATAAGGTCGGTGACAGTGTTATCGTTGACCTTCCTACCCGAACCATCGAAGGAACAATTGGCTATGTAGGCGAAACGGATGTTCGCATCGACACCAGCGCACAGGGACAGTCGTGGGATAACGAAGTTATCAACAAACGACAATTCGAGGATGGCTTGCGGCAGAATGAACAGGTTACTACGCAGCCAGATGATACTGTAAAAACGGTTGCCATATACCCTGCTGAAGAAAACCGTATGCCTTATGATATTGTGATCCAGACGATTGGCTCAAAATCACCTGCTCTGGATGCAGTTGAACCGGAACGATCCACACTTGAACTTGCCGGGAACTTCCACATCACGGATGATGATTTGGGTGTCGGAGGCCCCAAACAGAAATTCGCCCGGAACATCGAAGCCATCCGCACCCTGTTCCAGTTGGAGGAGGAGCACCGTGGTGCCACCGCCGAGGAACAGCAGGTGCTTTCGCAGTATGTGGGCTGGGGCGGTCTGGCGGATGCCTTTGACCCGGATAAGGATAACTGGGCAAAAGAGTATACGGAACTGAAAGGGCTGCTTCCCGAGGACGAGTATGCCGCCGCACGTTCCAGCATCCTGAATGCCCACTACACCGCCCCGGTGGTGATTCGCTCCATTTATGATGCAGTCGAAAAGATGGGCTTTCATTCTGGCAACATCTTGGAGCCGTCCATGGGTGTGGGCAACTTCTTCGGAATGCTTCCAGATACTATGGCAGACAGCCGCTTATACGGCGTGGAGTTGGACAGCATCACCGGGCGCATTGCGAAAAAACTGTATCCGCAGGCAGACATTACCGTGGCTGGCTTTGAAACCACCGACCGCCGTGATTTCTACGATTTGGCAGTTGGCAACGTGCCTTTCGGTCAGTACAAGGTCAACGATAAGGCGTACAACAAACTTGGCTTTAGCATCCACAATTATTTCTTTGCGAAAGCCATCGACCAGATCAGACCGGGCGGCGTAATTGCCTTTGTGACCAGCCGCTACACCATGGACAGCAAGGACAGCACTGCTCGCAAGCACATGGCAGAGCGTGCTGACCTGTTGGGGGCTATCCGTCTGCCGAATAATGCATTCCGTGCTAACGCTGGTACGGATGTTGTCAGCGACATTATCTTCCTGCAGAAGCGTGACCGCCCTGCGGACATTGAACCTGCATGGGTGCAGTTGGGCAAAACGGAAGATGGCTTTGCCATCAACCAGTATTTTGTAGACCATCCGGAGATGGTTTTGGGCGAACTGACGATGGAAAGCACCCAGTACGGTCACGACCTGACCGTTGCGCCCATCGAGGGCACCAGCCTTGCAAACCAGCTTGCCGAAGCCGTACAACACATCGAGGGACAGTATACCACAGCAGAAATCGCCGCCCCGGATGTTGCGGATGCGGAAGCGCAGCGTAAGACGCTGCCTGCAGACCCCGCCGTGAAGAATTTCAGCTACACCGTGGTAGATGGTGACATTTACTACCGCGAAAACTCCATCATGACGCAAATCGATCTGTCCGATAACGCCAAAGGCCGTGTGGCTGGTATGGTGGAGCTGCGGCAGATCGTCAACGAACTGATCGACCAGCAGTTGAACGACTTCCCGGACGAGGATATCAAGGCATCGCAGGCAAAGTTGAACGCCGCTTACGATGCTTTTACCGCAAAATACGGTCTGATCAACGACAAGAAAAATGCCCGCCTGTTCGATGATGACAGCTCCTACTATCTGCTCTGTTCATTGGAAAATCTGGATGAGAATAAAAATCTCAAATCTAAAGCGGATATGTTCACCAAGTGGACGATTCGCCCGGAACGTGTTGTCACCAGTGTGGATACCCCCAGCGAAGCACTGGCGGTATCCATTGGGGAACACGGCAAGGTCGATTTGCCTTATATGGCTGACCTGTTGGGTACACCCGGTGATTATGGGCGTATCACCACCGAGCTGTCTGGTGTTATTTTCAAAGATCCTGCCGCTGATGCAGACGACCCGGAAGCCGGCTGGCAAACTGCGGACGAATACCTTTCCGGTAATGTGCGCGATAAACTGCGCATGGCACAACTTGCTGCAGAAAGCCGCCCGGAGTTCAGGGTCAATGTGGATGCGCTGACCAAGGCGCAGCCCAAAGATCTGGAAGCATCTGAAATTGACGTGCGGCTTGGTGCCACATGGCTTGATCCATCTATCGTGCAGCAGTTCATGATGGAAACTTTTCAGCCGCCTTACCGCATCCGCTACAACAACTCCATTACTGTCCGCTATTCTCCCTATACCTCCGAATGGCGGATCAGCAATAAATCTGCTACTGGCTTCGGTGACATTATAGCCACCGAAACCTACGGTACCCGCCGAGCCAATGCTTATAAGATTTTGGAAGATACCTTGAATTTGCGTGACAGCCGCGTTTATGATACCATCGTGGAGGATGGCAAGGAAAAGCGCGTGCTGAATCAGAACGAAACCACCCTCGCCCAGCAGAAACAGCAGGCTATCAAGGACGCATTTGCTGGCTGGGTCTGGAAAGATCCGCAGCGGCGGACTCTGCTGGTGAAGAAGTACAACGAGCTTTTTAACAGCACCCGCCCCCGTGAGTATGACGGTAGTCACATTCATTTTGTGGGCATGAACCCGGAGATCAATTTGCGAGAGCATCAGCGCAATGCGGTTGCCCATGTGCTGTATGGGTACAACACCCTTTTGGCGCACGAAGTCGGTGCTGGCAAGAGTTTTGAGATGGCGGCTTCCGCTATGGAACTGAAACGTCTGGGCTTGTGTCAGAAAAGTCTTTTTGTCGTGCCAAACCATTTGACGGAACAATGGGCCAGCGAATTTTTACGCCTGTACCCCAATGCAAAGCTGCTGGTCACCAGCAAAAAAGATTTTGAACCCGGTAATCGCAAAAAATTCTGTGCGAAAATTGCGACCGGTGATTATGATGCGGTTATCATCGTACACAGCCAGTTTGAAAAGATACCCTTGTCCGCAGAACGACAGGAGCGTCTGATTCAGGAACAGATGGATGAAATCGAGGAGGCCATCGAAGAAGCGAAAGCACAGGTTGGCGAGCATTTCACAGTAAAGCAGCTGGAAAAGTTGCGCAAGTCTCTGAAACAGAAACTGGAAAAGCTGCAAGGCGCAGACCGTAAAGATGATGTGGTTACGTTTGAACAATTGGGCGTAGACAGGTTGTTTGTGGATGAGAGCCAAGCGTTTAAGAACCTCTACTTGTACACGAAAATGCGTAATGTCGCAGGTTTGAGTACGAGCGAGGCACAAAAATCCAGCGATATGTTCGGCAAGTGTCGCTATCTGGATGAAATCACCGGTGGCCGTGGCGTGATTTTTGCAACGGGTACACCCCTGAGCAACAGTATGACCGAGATGTACACCCTCATGCGCTACCTTCAGTACAACACCTTGCAGCAGAAAGGGTTTACCCATTTTGATGCGTGGGCTTCTACTTTTGGTGAAACTACTACTGCCATCGAACTTGCCCCAGAAGGCACCGGATACCGTGCGCGCACTCGTTTTGCGAAGTTCTTCAACTTACCTGAACTGATGGCGATGTTCAAAGAAGCAGCAGATATCAAGACCAGCGACCAGCTTCATCTCCCGGTGCCTGATGCAAAATTTGAGACGGTGGTGGTCAAACCTTCGGAAATCCAACAGGACATGGTGCAGGCGTTGAGCGAACGTGCAGCCGAAGTCCACAGCGGTTCTGTTGACCCCTCTGTGGATAATATGTTGAAAATCACGTCGGATGGCCGCAAAATCGGTCTTGACCAGCGGTTGATGAATTCCGCTCTGCCCGATGACCCCAACAGCAAGTTAAATGCCTGCGTCAACAACGTCCTGCGCATCTGGAACGACACCAAAGAGCAGAAGCTGACCCAGCTGATTTTCTGCGATATGTCTACTCCCAAGGGGGACGGTTCGTTCAACGTCTATGATGATATTCGCACCAAGCTGCTCAACGCCGGTGTGCCCGAACAGGAGATCGAGTTCATCCACAACGCAGATACAGAGAACAAGAAAGCAGAACTTTTCTCCAAGGTACGCAGCGGACAGGTGCGTGTGTTGCTGGGCAGCACTGCAAAGATGGGAGCTGGCACCAACGTCCAGACGCTGCTCGTAGCGGTGCATCATCTGGATGTAGGCTGGCGTCCGTCTGATATGACCCAGCGTAACGGCAGAATCATCCGCCAAGGCAACCAAAACAAACAAGTCTACGTTTATAATTACGTCACTGAATCGACATTTGACGCCTACTTGTACCAGACCTTAGAGAATAAGCAGAAGTTCATTTCGCAGATCATGACGAGCAAGTCGCCTATGCGCTCCTGCGATGATATTGATGAGCAGGCTCTGTCTTACGCTGAAATCAAGGCTCTGTGTGCTGGTGACCCGCGCATCCGGGAAAAGATGGATTTGGACGTGCAGGTGGCAAAATTGAAAGTTCTGCGCGGTGACTTCCAGAATCAGAAATATCGTCTGGAAGATAAGCTGCTCAAAACATTCCCAGAAGAAATCCAGAAACAGAAAACCCGCATTGCTGCTTTGCAGCAGGATTCACAGATTGCAGCAGCACACCCGCAAGACAAAGAAAACTTCTGCGGTATGACCATCAAAGGTATGGTGTACGATGACAAAAAGGCTGCGGGCGAACGGCTGCTGCTGGCTCGGCAGGAGATGCCCAATGCCGATATGATGCTGCTGGGCACCTACCGTGGCTTTGAACTGAACATCCGGTTCGACAGCTTCAAAAATGAGCATCAGGCCGTTCTCCGGGCAGAGTTGAGCTATCCGGTATCGCTGGGCGATGATGCGCGCGGCAATATCACTCGTCTGGACAATGCCATCGACAATTTTGCTGACCGTATTGCAGATGCCGAAAATGCTCTGCAAAACCTTGAACAGCAGAAGCAGGCCGCAGAGATTGAAGTGGCAAAGCCCTTTGCACAGGAGGAAGAACTGGCCGAAAAGTCTGCCCGCCTTGCTGAATTGAACGCCTTGCTGAACATCGACCGTGACCGCAGTTCCTCGCAGGATGCTCCCGAAGAAACCGAGGAAACCGAAGCACCCGCAACTCGTCCGTCTGTGCTGTCTGCACTGGGGGAAAAGACCAATCAGCCGGAGCCTGTCAAACCGTTCCGCAGCTACTATGATAAGGATGGTGATGCACGGTGAGCGACCGCCGCGACCAGCAACTCCATTTCCGGGTCAGCAAGCCGGAGTTGGAACGGATTCGGAACAAGATGGAATCCAGTGGCATTCTGAGCATTGGCTCCTATCTGCGAAAGATGGCGCTGGACGGATATTGTCTGTACCTGGATCTGCCGCAGCTGCGCCGTATGGCATATCTTTTGCAGATGTGCAGCAACAACTTAAACCAGTACACCAAAGTAGCCAATGAAAATGGCCGGGTCTATGCTACCGATATGGAGGACCTGCGGCAGCGGCTGGATGAACTGATCGACATTGGTCGGCAAATCCTTTCCCGGCTGGCAGAACTTTAAAACTTTCCCCGCAGTTGGAGGGCTGCGGGGTACATACAACGCTTGACATCCTTGCAACACAATTGTTGATACCTTTATAATAAAGGCGGAAAGGTTGGTGTTCGATATGATGTTTATGCTGAAGAAAATTGCTCTTTTCCCGATTTCTCTCTTTGTGGCTTTTCTGGCTCTGATGGCAAAATGGCTGCTGACCCTGTCCAGCTATGTGGTCGCGCCGCTGATGCTCTACATCTTCGGCTGCGGCATCTACACCGCCTACCGCCAGACTTGGGATCAGTTTTTCATTCTGCTGGTGGCGGAGTTTATCTGCTTCGTTCTCTTTTTCGGTGCAACTGCCATCACCGAGGGCATCGGACGGTTCAGCGAATGGCTTGCAGAATTGTAAGTATTTTTATCTTTGCCGCCTTCGGGCGGCTTTTTTGTTTTGGGGCTTTGAACGCCACAAGTGGCTCAAGTGTTCGTTAACAAAGTGGCTCAAGTATTGGCTGTCACACGGGGGTGATTCAAAATGGCCGCAACACGTTTAATCGCGCTGCACAAGAACAAAGGCAAGACGGTTGCGGCCAGCCTGAAAAGCCGCACGGACTATGCGAAGAATCCTGACAAAACGAACAGGGGAGAGCTGGTCAGTAGCTATGAGTGCAGCCCTTTGACCGCAGACGAAGAATTTATGCTGTCCAAGCGGCAATACGAACTTGCCACAGGGCGCAGACAGAAAAATGATGTGATCGCCTATCAGATTCGGCAATCTTTCCGCCCCGGTGAGATTACCGCAGCGGAGGCCAACAAGGTGGGCTACGAGCTGGCGATGCGCTTCACCAAGGGCAAATATGCATTTATCGTTGCAACTCACACAGACAGGGAACACATCCACAATCACATTATTTATAACTCCACTGCGCTGGATGGCACACGAAAATTTCGGGATTTTTTCTTTTCAGCATTGGCAGTGCAGCGGTTGAGTGACCTGATCTGCTTAGAACATCAGCTCTCCGTCATTGAGATAAAGCCTTACCGGGAGCGGCAGAAGCGAACACTTTACCCGCCGAAAGAAAGCAACCGTGGCCGGCTATGCAGTGTGATTGACAACATTCTGGATGAAAAGCCCAAGGACTACGAGGGCTTTCTGCAAAAGCTGGAGCAGCAAGGCTATGAAGTCAAACGCGGAAAGTACACCTCCGTCAAGGGCGCACGGCAGAAACGATTCATCCGGTTCCGCACTTTGGGGGCAGGGTACAGCGAGGAAGAACTGAAAGCTGTCCTTGCCGGAGAAGCGGAACATCGGCCGCGGCAAAAGTGCCCGGCACCGGAACAAAAATTTCAGATGCTGGTGGACATTCAGGCAAAACTAGCCGAGGGAAAAGGCACGGGTTTTGCCCGCTGGGCAAAGCAGCACAACTTAAAAGAAATGTCCCGGACGCTGGTTTTCTTACAGGAAAATAAAATCGGCAGCATCGAGGAAATGCAGGAGCGTGTGGATGCTGCAACTGCACGTTATCATGAACTGGGAGATTCCATTAAAGCATCAGAGAAGCGGCTAGCAGAAATCGCGGTGCTGAAAGCGCACATCATCAACTACGCCAAGACGCGACCGGTCTATGACGCCTACCGCAAGACCGGATACAGCAAGCGCTTTCTGGAAACGCACCGCACGGAGATCACCCTGCACAAGGCAGCGAAAGCGGCGTTTAATGAAGCTAACTTGAAAAAACTCCCCAAGGTCAAGGAGTTGGACGCGGAATATTCCAAGCTGCTGACAGAAAAGAAAGCAGTATACCTGGATTATCGTAAAGCGAAAGAAGAAATGCAGGAACTTCTTCATGCAAAGAAAAATGTAGAACTGTTCTTTGCAGAGGAAAAGAGTGGCGCTGAAAAAATGAAGTCCCGATAAACGAAGATAGCCTAGGATTCTTCCCTTATGGAAGAGCCCTAGGCTATCTTTTTTGTTATAGAAGTGTTTGGAACAAACGCGCAGCCTGCATCGCACGATGCAGAACGAAAGGGGATTGGGCACAGCCCAACAAGCATTTTGAATTTGGATTTTGAAAAATCCGATTCAAAAATCGCAAGTTGGTACCAAGTTGCACTGCTTGCGACGTAGATGTTTCCGTCAGCTACTGCGTAAGAAATTTTCAGATCACTTCAGCTTTGCGAGGATATCGTCTGCACTCACGCCGCTGGCCAGCAGTTTTTTCAGCACGTCCTCGGCTTCAGCTTTCTTTGCGGATTCCGCTGCTTTGGTTTCAGCTTTGACCTTTTTGGCTTCAATTCTGGCGATTTCCTTGTCGATAGATTTCAGCGCTGCCTTCTTTGTTTTCAGGTCTGCTTTCAGCGCATCGATGTTCGCAGTGATCGATGCAATTTCAGCGGCAGCGGCTTCCTTTGCAGACTGTTTTTCGGCAATCTGCGCAGCAAAATCAACGGTTGCTTTTACGGTCTTGGGCTTGTTCTTGCTTCCTTTGGGACGGGGCATATGGGACACCTCCAATGTTTTTTGATGGCTTCAGTATAACACGCGTTTTTTGTGTTCGCAAGAGGTGCAGTTTGTAGAATAAAAATGTATCTATGAGTGAAGCAATAAATCAATTTTGGAATATGCACCGGCGTGGGTTGCCAACTTGTTGGGATGTATCTCCCGCTGGTCGTAGAACTGTTCAAAGCGTTTGGCAACGGCATCTTTTACAGTCATGGATAAAGTTCAACTCAATATGAGGTGCTGAAGTTCGTGCAGCATTGTGTACGCAAAAGTATCTCATGATGCAAAGAATATATTTAACAAAAAAGTATCCTCCACAGTGAAAATGGAGGATACCAATCTTTCGACATCATTGTTTGAATTCTCCTATTATTTTATCATGGTTATATCTGGGAATCAATAGGAAACTGTACAAATGTATCCCACCTGACCTTAGAAAAAACCTTATAGAAGCCGATACTTTTTTGCACATTGCCCAGTTCTGCATGAAAAATCTAGCTAAAAACGAAGGTGGGCAGAATAAGTGGTCAGATGGGTGTCCAAGACGCAGGAGGAAACAGAAATGGCACGACGGGGAGAAAACATTCATAAGCGCAAGGATGGTCGATGGGAAGGCCGCTACATCAAAGCGCGTACATCGGAAGGCAAGATTCAGTGGGGCTACGTCTATGGCGCGGTTTATGCAGAGGTCAAGCAGGTGCTGATTCAGAAGAAAGCGGAAGCGGGCTTCTACAATCTAAAGAGAACCGACCTGACCTTTGAAGCACTGGCTGAAGTATGGCTGCACTCCCTGCGGAACAGTATAAAAGAATCCACCTATGCGCATTATTCGTACACACTGCACAAGTATCTTCTCCCTGTTTTGAGCAAAGTGCCCGTTGCGTCCCTTGACGAGAGCTTTCTGGAACAGGCCATGCAGCAGATCATTGCGCCGATAGATGCCGCACACAAGCCGCTAGGGAACTCCTCTGCCCGGGAATGCCTCTCGATGCTGCGCCGCATCTGCAAATATGCCGCGCATTTACGCCTGATTCGTCCGATGGAACTGGAAGTAGCACTGCCAAAAGCTATCGACAAAATTTCTGCACCTCTCTCCCCGTCAGAACAGCAACGGCTTTATCAATATGCGCAGGAGAATCCAACAGCACGCAAGATGGGACTACTATTGGGACTTGAATTAGGTCTGCGTATTGGTGAGATTTGCGGCCTGCAATGGGGTGATTTTGACCTGAAACTTGGAATACTGAAAATCAATCGGACGGTCTGTCGAATTTCCTGTGGAAACGGTCATACAAAGGTAGTCATTCAAACGCCCAAGACCCGCACCTCACGTCGAGAAATTCCAATCCCGAAACAGCTGCTTGTTATCCTGAAAAAGCTGCGCGGAAACGCCAGTAATTCTACATGGTTTCTGTCCGGCAACGAGTCTAAGCCTACCGAACCCCGCTGCTACCGGAAAAGCATCAAGGCATATCTGAAGCAGGCAGCTGTCCGGCAAGTACGTCCACACGCGCTGCGCCATACCTTTGCAACGACCTGTCTGCAGGCGGGGTGCGATGTAAAGACCCTCAGCGAATTGTTAGGTCACGCTAACGCCAACATCACCTTGCAGCGCTATGTGCACTCTGACCTGACCCGAAAGCGCCGGGAGATGAACCGAATTTTCTCCCATCAGGTGTCCATGAGGGGCGGGGATGTACTAAATATAACGTAATAGCGCATGATTTATACGCCGTTCCTCCATTTTCACTGTGGAGGATACCCCTTTATGCGGGAAGGGGTGGACAGGGTGGCATTATGTCTGTTTGAACACAACGAGAAAGCATATCATGCGGCAGTCCGGATGATGGAGCAGTATGGCAAGGCTGCCATTGTTCATCCCACCGGCACCGGAAAGAGCTACATTGCGTTCAAGCTGATCGAGGACAACCCGGAGAAGGTTGTAATCTGGCTTTCTCCCAGTGAATATATCTTCAAGACCCAGCTGGAAAGCCTGAAAAGGAACGACCCGGATTTTCCGTTGGCAAACATTCACTTTTATACCTACGCCAAGCTGATGTGTTGCACGCAGGCACAGCTGGACGAAATAGCAGCGCAGAAGCCTGCCTATATTATACTCGATGAATTCCACCGTGCTGGTGCTGAATGTTGGGGCGAAAGCACGGTGGCTTTATTAAAGTTATGCCCGGATGCAAAGATTCTGGGGCTGACGGCAACAAACATCCGATATCTGGATAATAACCGCGATATGGCCGAAGAACTTTTCGATAGCCGTGTTGCGAGCAACATGACCCTTGGCGAAGCAGTCGTCAGGGGTATTTTGCCTGCCCCGAAATATGTGACCACAGTTTATCAGTACCAGAAAACGCTTGCAAAGTATCAGGCACGGGTAGATAACCTGCGAACACCGGGCATTCAGGATGTGAATCAGAAATATCTGGACGAGCTGCGCCGCGCTTTGGAACAAGCAGACGGTCTGGACAAGGTCTTTGCCCATCATATCACAAACAAATCTGGTAAGTACATCGTGTTCTGCGCCAACAAGGAGCATATGGACGAGATGGTGTCCCATGTGCCGGAGTGGTTCGCCGGGGTAAACCCGAATGTTGTGGTGTATCAGGCTTACTCGGATGACCCGAACACGGATAAGGCCTTTGCGGACTTCAAAACGGACACCGGTGACCGGCTGAAGCTGCTGTTCTGTATCGATATGCTCAACGAGGGCGTCCATGTAGAAGGCATTTCTGGCGTGATCCTGTTCCGGCCTACCATCTCCCCTGTCGTCTACAAACAGCAGATCGGACGGGCCTTGACTGCAGGGGACACTGCAATACCGCTGATCTTGGATGTGGTCAACAACTTTGAGGGCCTGACCAGTATTTCCAGCCTGCAAAACGAGATGCAGGAGGCCGTTCACCGGCTCTATGCCAACGGTGAGGGCGATAAGGTCGTCACGGAGCGGTTTGAGGTTATTGAGCAGGTGCAGGACTGCCGGGTGTTGTTTGAACGGCTACAGGCGAGTTTGTCCTCCAGTTGGGAGCACTATTTTTCTGAGGCGAGCATCTACTATGCGGAGCACGGCGACCTGAACGTCCCGAAACGATATACCACGCCTGGAGGTCTGAGCCTTGGGGTGTGGCTGATCACCCAGCGCCGTGTGCGTGAAGGGCAGATCCAGGGCGATCTGACCCAGCAGCAGATCGCACGGCTGGACAGCATTGGCATGGTCTGGGGCAACCGGAAGGAGATTGCATGGCAGCACGGATTCGAGGCTGCAAAGAAATACCATGACACCTACGGAGATCTGCTGGTGGCTGGAAAGTATGTGGACCCGGAGGGCTATCCCTTGGGCCAATGGATCCTCAAGACCCGGCAGCAGAAGTTGAATGGCTGCTTGAAGGAAGAACGCATCGCACAGCTGGATGAGATCGGTATGGTGTGGAGCATCTTCGACGCCAAATGGGAAAAGGCCTATGCCCTGGCTGCGGCCTATTACGAGGAAAACGGGAACTTGAATATTCCCCGCTCCTATGTAACAGCGGCCGGGGAACGGCTTGGAGTATGGCTTGCAAATCAGCAATGGTCATACCCGAAAGGAAAGCTGACGGAGGAGCAGATTGAACGGCTCAACAGGATCGGGATGTACTGGGGCAACCGCAATGACCGCCAGTGGAACCAAGGATATCAGGAAGCAAAACGTTATTTTGAAGCCCACGGGGATCTGAAGGTCCCGGTCAACTATGTTTCGCCGGAGGGATATGCCCTGGGCAAATGGGTCAAGCGGCAGCGGTACACACGGCTGAATCCCGAAAAAAGCAGCGGCGCACTGACAGAAGAACGGATGGAGCGGCTGGATGCCATCGGGATGATTTGGAACAAGATGGGCTCGTAATAGAGTCAAAAAGAATTGATGATAGAGTGAAAAAGGAGTAGTTAGGGGATTATGACAAAAATTCGACACGATGTGATGTTGAGATTCGTAAAGGTGCTGGATGTGGTGATGATCACACTTCCGTTTGCGGTTTGTTGGATTTGGTACTATGCGGCAAAAACACCGATGGATGGAGCTTGGCAGGGCCATGCAGTTATTTTGGGCCTGTATGCGGTGCTGTTTATTCTGCTGGGCAAGACCTATGATGCATTCTGGATGTCCATGCAGCGAGTTTCCGAGTTGATGTACGGTCAGGTCCTGGCGGCGATGGCAACGGACGGAATCTTTTACATTGTGATCTGTCTGATGGCCACTAAGTTGTGCAATCTTCTGCCGG
>OGMP01001782.1_pt1 | contig 15435 bp, 13 predicted proteins | sample 1573261 | NCBI WGS metagenome assembly OGMP01 (sample SAMEA2581878, study PRJEB24529) | metagenome | biome: Human gut stool | place: China | collected 2011 | reverse complement strand
CCCCTCATCCGGCCTCGGGCGGGGCCTCGGCCACCTTCCCCCGCGGGGGAAGGCACGTACATTTATACCTTTTGATACACCAAAAAACGGAACCCGATCTCTGTCGTCAAGCTTTCACATTCCGCAAGCCGGGCTGCGCCGTCGGCGGGGGTGTTCCAGTAATAGGGCGTCATGGCGAACAAATCCTGCACACTCTGCCCTTCTAGCGTGATGACAGCGGTGGACTCAACGGCCTTCACAAACGCAAAGCCGTCGTATTCGGTCTGCCGGACCTCGTTTTCATACGGGCAGTCGTACAAAATCTCTTTCAGGCCGAACAGATGCCGCGCGGTGGGCACGGCGTAAACAAGATGCCCGCCCGGGCGCAGCATACGGGCAAACTCGGCCTCGGCCATGGGCGAGAAGATGTTCAAAAGCAGGTCGGCCCAGCCGTCGCGCACCGGTGCACAAAAGCTGCCGCCGACACAGAACGCCGCGTCAGGCACGAGCTTCGACGCCAGCCGCACGGCCTCCTTGGACAGGTCGAACGCCGCAATCTGAGGGCAGCCCAGCGCGTCATACAAATACTTATCGTAGCTGCCCTCGCCGCAGCCGGCGTCCACAATATGGTCGTGGAGCAGCGCGGCGCAAAGCGCGGCCAGCGTCGCCATCAGCGGGGCGTAGTGCCCTGCCGACAGGAACGCGCGGCGGGCGCGGACCATGGCCTTGCCGTCGCCGGGGTCGGCGGCGTGCTTCTTCTGCATCGGCAGCAAGTAGGCGTAGCCCTCTTTGGCAAGGTCAAAGCTGTGGGCGCTGGCACAGCGCAGGCTGCGCCCGGCCAGCAGCAGCGGCCCGCCGCATACGGGGCAGCGCAGGGCTGCCGCGGTGGCGGGGGTCATTCGGCAGCCTCGGCGGGCGCGGCCGTCTCGGCGGGTGCGGCCGTCTCGGGGGTGTCCGCTGCGTCCGATGCCTCGGGCGGCAGCGGCACAGTCATACCGCCGTGGGCGGCGAGATAGTCCTCGAAATTTGCGAATTTCTGCTTCGGCGGGCGGCGGGAGATCAGATCGAGACCCGGCTGCTCCGGCGCGGTGCTGCGCGGGGCGCGGGCATTGCGGGGCGGGCGCGGTGCCTTGGGCTGGTCGCGCAGCGGCTGGCTGGGCACCTGCGGGGCCGGGCGGGCATTGCGGCGCGGCGGCTGGGGCGCAGCAGGGCGTGCGTTCTGGGGCGCATTCTGGGGTGCAGCCGGGCGCTGGGCCGGGGCATTCTGGCGCGGTGCCTGCTGGCTCTGCGGTTGGGCGGGTCTGCCCTGCCCGCGGCGGGGGTGGCTGCCATTGGCGCGGGGCGCATTCTCGCTGCGCGGGGCCTTGGGGGCTGCGGGCGCAGCGGCCTGCGGGGCCGGCTTGCGCGGCTGTGCGGGGGCTTTCCCCTCACGCGCGGGCTGCTGCGCCTGCGGGGCGCTGCCATTGCCGGCAGGGCGACGGCGGCGGCGACGGTGCGGTGCACCGTTCGGGGTTTGTGCAGCTTTTTCCATAATTCACCTGAATCCTGTTATACGCCGATGACACGGCATTCATTGTAATATCGTTTTTCCTCGGCATGGCCCATGCTGAAGGTCTTGCGGGGCAGCACGCCGCCCAGCACAACGCCCTTGAACAGGTCAGCCTTCGCAAAGTCGGGCAGCAGAATGGCCGTGGCTGGTTTGGCCGGGTCGGAGGCCAGCGCCAGCGCCGTGCTTTCGCCGTGGATGTAGTCCACGGTCACGCCGGGATGGGCGGGCAGAAAGTCCGCCAGAAATGCCTCCACACTGCCGACGGTCAGCGGCGCGGGCGGGTTGGCCAGCGCGATGGCACTCTCGCCGTGGGCATCGGCCAGGCGCAGACGCTGGTCGGACATCGTCGTACTGCTCCCCTGCTGCTGGTCCCAGGCGTCGAGCGCGGCATACAGCTCCTTGGCACCGACGCCGAACACGACGCGGTGGATCGGCTCGATCTCAATGGCGGGGCTGTGGACGTTGCAGACCTCGGCCAGGCACCAGCGCGCCGGATGGGTCCTGCGCTGCTCCTCGCTCAGGGTGGGCTTCAGCTCCTCCCAGTAGGCCTTGGCGGTGGCCAGGCTGTGATTGCCGTCACCGACGGCCAGTACCATCGGCTGCTGCCCTTTGGCAGCGGGCCAGCGGCGGGCAAAGGCGGCAGGGTCGGCCAGCGCCGCCAGCGCGGCGTCGATCCCGGCGATCAGCGCGGGGTCCTCGACGGCCCAGCCGCGCAGATGCCCGCCGCCCAGCATCAGCTCACCGTCGTAGAGCGGCGGCAGCTGGTTCTTCATCAGCCCGATGGGCTCGATCAGCGTGCAGTCGGCGTCGTCGGCCAGCATCATGACGTGGGGCGTTTCCAGCGTCGCCCCGCGGCGGACCTTGAGGCGCGGCGGGATGCGCTCCACGACGGTGCTCTCGCTCGGGCGGATAGCGGGCTTGGAGCCCTTCGCGTAGTCGTAGGCATCGAGATCGACAGCGCCGACAAGGCCCTGCCGGACCGTGCCGTCCATCTGGGTACGCTCAACATAAACGTAGCCATGTACTTTCCGGGTCAGAACGGTTTTACGGTACTCCTCCATCGTGCGGCGGATGCTCTCTAAGCGCTCGGCCTCCTGCGGGGTGCCTAAGTACGCCTCCGGCAGAACGATGTGCAGGGTGCTGGGCTTGCCGTCGGCCAGGTGCTCGGCGCGCTGCCAGTACTCCGGCTGGGAGGTAAACTGGTCAACGGCGATGCAGGCCCACGGGTCCAGCGGGACCCCGGCGGCGGGCAGTAAAATATCGGCTGCGGTAAAGCAGGCTTCGGACATAACAACGACCCCCTAACAGTTACAGAACAACGGTGTGGCCAACCAGAGCGTAGATCGCCAGCGACAGCACGCCGATGTAGATCATCGAGCTGGGCAGACCCTGGAAGATCGAGGAGATGGCCTTACTGCGCAGACGGCGGCGGCCCTCCCGAACGATAAAGACGGCAAAGACATAGCCCAGCCCGCTGCCCAGAGCGAACGCGACGCTTTGCAAAATCGTATAGTTCTGGTTCGCGCAGATGAGCATCGTGCCCAGCACGGCGGTGCTGCAGGTGGCAAGGCTGAGTTGGCTGCGGCAGCTGGCGCGCAGCTTGCGGGGCAGCACGCCCAGCAGCAGCCAGGCCACGGCCATGGCCGCGATGCTGCAGGTCAGGTAGACGATGGGCCGCAGGGCCGAGATAGGCAGCCATGCGGGCAGATAATCACGCAGCCACGGGAAAAACAGGTCGTGTGCGGCCCAGCCGGCAGGTGCGGACAGCGTGATGACCAGCAGCAGCGGCAGGCAGAAATCCCAGACCTGCGCGCGGTGGTCGGGCACGAGCTTCATCAGGCGGGTGACGCCCAGCGCGCGGGCCAGGATGACATTCTCCGCAAAGACGGCCAGCACCATATAGCTGATAAACTGCACAATACCGTTTAAAATCGGCTGCAGCTCAGTGCTTACGGTCAGCATACAGGCGGCGCACCTCCTCATGTTTATAATCGGTGTACAGGTTGGCAGCGGCGCACCAGATGGCGGCCAGGATACCCACGATGACAAAGCCGCCCGCGGGCAGTGCAGCCAGCGGCAGCAGCGCATTGTGCAGGATGACGTTGCCAAAGACCGCGCCCGTGGCCAGCAGCTCACGCAGGCAGCCCACGATGAGCAGCACAATACACATGCCGAGTGCGTTGTTGAAGCCGTGGCGGAACGCATCCCTCACGGGTTCAAGGTCGGAGAACTCCATGCGCTTGACGATGGCGGGCTCCACGACCATGATCGGCAGGTAGATGCCCAGCAGCGTCAGGTCAGAGCCGAACAGTGCGTAGAGCAAAACATACGTAGGGATGTAGAGAAGCGCCGCAGAGTAGCAGTACACCACGGGGCGGAAGCGGTTCTTTGTCAGATGGCAGACGGCCACGGCCAGCACACGGGTGAAGGTGACTAAAATCAGCGAGGCGATACAGAGCATGAGCGCCCGCTGGCCGTCCAGCGCGGCACCGATGACCGGGGCCATGCCGAGGCCGCGCACAAGCACGGGGTTGGACAGCCAGATGTGGTCGGCGCGGATGCGCTCGTTCAGGGCAGCCTCCGCCGCGGCGTAGGAACGCGAGGCGCTGGCTTTTTTGGACTTCGGCGCAGGGGTCGGCTCCGGGTGGGCGGTGTGCTCTGCCGGGGCGGGCGCAGCCGGTGCCGCAGGGGCCGCCTTTTGTACCGGCGGCATGACCTGCGTGGGCTGCTGGGCGGGCTGTGCCGCGGGTGCAGGGGGCTGCACGGCATGGGCGGCAGGCTCGGCAGGCTCGGCAGGCTCGGCAGTTCTGCGCTTCGGGATCGAGATCGTGCGGGTCTCGTCAACTGCTGCGGGTGTCTGGTTGCTGCGGGCAGCGGGAGTGGGCTGGGGTGCTGCGGACGGTGTGACCGCGGGGCTTCTGCCGTACTCCCGGTCCCGGTAGCTGCGGAACCGATCCTCCTCGGCCTGGGCTTCCGCCTGGCGGGCGGCCTCGCGCTCAGCCTGGCGGCGCTGGACCTCCTCCAGCATGGCGCGGCGCTCCGCGGCGGTGTACCGCGGGCGGCTCGTCGGGATGATGCCGCCGCTGCGGGCGGCATCACTGCGCCCGGGCGCGGGCTGCTGCGGTGCGCCGGGCTGCTTTTCCGGTGCAGGGGCCGCCGGGGCGGCGGGCGCCTTGCCGGTCTGCATGGCGGCAAGGGCGGCCTCGATCTCGGCGCGGGAGGCGCCCTTCTCCGCCATGGCGCGGGCGACCTCGAGCATCTCCCTGGTGATGTGCGGGATAATTAAGGTCTCGGAGCGCTCCTCGCCCCGGCGCTTATTCGGGTTTTGTTGAATTGGCAAGGCGCTGCTCCTCCTCTCTCATAAAGCGGATGCGTTCGGTGCGGTGGCTGATGAGGTCGAGCCATTCGGGGATGGAGCTGACGATCAGCAGCGCACAGCAGGCCGCGCACTCATACGGGCTGAACACGCGGAACACATAGGTCATGATGCCCAGCGCCGCGCCGTAGATGATGCGGCTCATGCGGCGGTCCGGCATCGTGACCGGCTCACAGACCAGGAACAGGCCGGTGAACAGTGCCGTGCCGGACAGGACGACATATTTTTCCAGATAGAAGCGCTGGCGGATATATTCCCACGGCAGGCTGAAGGTCGGCAGCTCGTTCAGATTCGGGAAGAACCACGGCAGGCCGATGACAAAGATAAAGAACGGAATAACGACAGAAAGCTTGATGTGCCCGCGCACAAGCAGGAACAGCCCGCAGGCCATCACGACCAGCGCTGCGCTGGTGCCCATGGCGGCGGAGACGTTGCCGGTCAGCAGGTTCATCGTGCTGGCACTGGGCAGACCGCCATCCCGCAGAGTGGCGTTCATGCCCTCGGCGAGAGTGGTGTTCACGCTGCCGAACAGCGGCAGCTGCGTGCCGGGAATGGGGTACGAAAAGACGTCCTGCGGCCACGAGATACCGGCCACGACGACGCCGACGGCGGCGGGATGGAACGGATAGTGGCCCTCGCCGCCGAACGCCTCCTTGACGAGCACGGCGACGATGACGGCGGAAATGACGATGGGATACGAGATGCTGGCAGGCATCAGCAGCACGATGAGCGCGGCAAAGCACTCACTGGACGGCTCATGGGACTGGTAGCCCGTGCCGTGCAGCGGGGCCAAGGCACAGTCGCACAGGTAGGCGGTCAGCAGTGCGGCCAGCAGCAAAAGCACCGGGCGCGCACCGTAGTAATACCACGACATGCCGATCAGCGGGACTGTGCACCACAGCAGGTCACTGTAGTAGCTGTAGTTCGCGCTGCGTTCAACTTTTTTACGATTGGGCATAGGGAAAAAGCTCCTTTACTTGCTGTGCAGGACGTTTACCACAGCGGCAGGATCCATGGCATGGAACAGCGAGCTTCCGGCCACGAGCCAGTCGACCCCGGCAGCGATGCACAGGGGGCCGGTCTCGGTGTTGATGCCGCCGTCCACCTCGATCAGGGTATCACAGCCGCGGCGGGTGCGCTCGGCACAGATGGCGGCAATGCGCGTGGGGGTGGTGGGGAGGAACTTCTGCCCGCCGAAACCGGGCTCCACGCTCATGACCAGGATCAGATCGACAACGCCCAGATACGGGAAAACAGCTTCCACCGGCGTGCCGGGGCGGATGCTGATGCCGACCTGGCAGCCCGCAGCGCGGATAGCGGCGATGACCTCCTCTGCCGTGTCCGGCACAGCTTCGAGGTGGAAGGTGATGAGGCTGGCCCCTGCCCCGGCAAAGTCGGCGGCGTAGCGGGCCGGGTCACTGATCATCAGGTGGACATCGTAGTAGACGTCGGGCATAGCGGCATGCAGGCATTTCAGCACCGGCGCGCCGTAGCTGATATTGGGTACAAAGTGCCCGTCCATCACGTCAAAGTGCATCAGGTCGACACCGGCCTCCAACAGGCGGGTGCAGTCATGTTTCAGGTTGGCAAAATCAGCCGACAGGATCGATGCGGCAATTTTCGTCATAATGTATATACTCCCTTGATAGTCCCTCTTTGTTGTACGTAGTATGTGCGGTGTGCACATATAAAACTATTATAGCCCATTGCGCCCCAAAAAGCAAGAAGCCCGCAGACCGGGTGTCCCGGTTTGCGGGCTGGGGCAAAAGGGCTTCCCCTGTGGGGGAAGCTGTCACCGCAGGTGACGGATGCGGGGAGAGCTTACGGAGAAAGCCCGTAAACGGGCGGCTGCCGCAGGCTTGCCCCTCATCCGGCCTCGGGCGGGGCCTCGGCCACCTTCCCCCGAGGGGGAAGGCTTATTTCTTTTCACTGCGCCAATGATGCACGGTCTGCAGCTGGAACTCAAAGTCGCGGGCATCCTTGGCAAGCTGGCTCGAGAGGATGATACCCGAGATAAACAGCAGCAGCGCCGCCACCAGCACAAAGCAGCAGACGATCAAAGTCGGGAAGCGCGGCACAAGGCCGGTCCGGAAATACTCGCCCAGCACCGGGATCATAAAGCCGATGCCGAACACGGCCAGGATCGCGGCCAGAATGCCGAAAAAGCTGAACGGGCGGTAGTTCTTGAACAGCCGCGCAATCGTGCCCAATACTTTAAAGCCGTCGGAGTAGGTGTTCAGCTTGCTCTCCGACCCTTCCGGACGGTCACGGTAGTCAATGACAACGTTCTCGACCTGCATATTGCGCTGCAGGGCGTGGATCGTCATCTCGGTCTCGATCTCAAACCCGCGGGACAGCACGGGATAGGTCTTGACGAACTGGTAGCTGAACGCGCGGTAGCCGGTCATAATGTCCTTGATCTTGCCGCCAAACAAATGATTTGTACAGAACCGCACCAGATCGTTGCCGAAGTTGTGGAACGGGCGCTTGTTCTGGGTGTAGTAGGTGCTGGACAGGCGGTCACCGACGACCATGTCGGCCTGGCGCCCGGTCACGGCAGCAACCATCTCGGGCGCGGCCTCCGCGGGGTAGGTGTCGTCGCCGTCCACAAGAATGTACGCCTCTGCGTCGATCTCGCGGAACATGCGGCGCATGACATTGCCCTTGCCCTGCTGGTACTCATGGCGGACAACGGCCCCGGCTCCGGCGGCCAGCTCGGCAGTGCCGTCGGTGGAATTGTTGTCGTAGACGTAGACGGTGGCGTCGGGCAGGACGCGGCGGAAATCCGAGACGACCTTCTCGACAGTCTTGGATTCGTTGTAGCAGGGGATCAGAACGGCGATTTTATCCATAATAACAGGACCTCCGGGCGGATTTTACATCCAGAATTGAACAAAGCGGCTGACGGTGTAGTAAAGGGAAGGATTCATGCCCTGCAGATATGGCTCCATGGCGAAGAGCGTGCAGAAGCGGTAGACGGCGGTATATGCCACAGCGGCGGCCATGACGGTGCGCAGTGCGGGCAGCGCCGCAGCGGCAGTGCCCTCCCCCAGCGCTGCGCGGCGGGAGAGCGCACCCTCGGCGCAGAACCAGCACAGCGCCGCGCCAAGCAGCAACACGGGACTGTAATCCATCAAATAGCGGTAGAGCACCCCGGCCATCTCGCAGTCAACAACGGTCATGACGACCATGACGGCCGGGCTGCCGTAGACCACACAGGCGGCGACACGGCGGCGGTGCAGACAGCGGCGGAACGCGGGAAGCAGTGGCAGCGCCAGCACCCACAGGTACGGCGTGGCGGCCAGAATGCCGCCCGTGAACTTCTCGCTGATCGTGCGGATGACGGCGTTCGTCTGGACGTCGGTCTCCCGCAGGAACGGGAAAACACCCTGCCAGCTGGGCAGCTCGAACAGACTCGTGAACACAGCCGGGCCGATGCGCACGGCGTTGAAGCCGCGCTGGGTCATATCGTTGCCGGTCAGGTTGTAGTTGGCGCCAAAGTCAAAGGGCGAGCCGAACCGCGCAGCGTTGTACCACATGAGCCCGGCAGCGACCAGCACTACCGGCAGCAGGAACGCGGCGGCCTCCCCTGCCCCAGCGCGGCTGCGCAGCCGCTTCTGCCCGATATACCGCGGCCAGAAGATGGGCACGGCCAAAAACGCAAACAGCTCCATCTGAGGGCGGCACCCGGCGACGAGCGCCACGCAGAGGCTGCCGAAGACGAGCTTGACGACCAGCGCACCGCGCTTTTCCACCGGCGTGCTGGCGGCGGAGAGCCAGAGCCAAAGCCCCAGCATCAGCAGCGCCGCACCGCAGAGGATAGCATATTCATAAATGTAGGGGCGCAGCAACAGATAGTAGAACTGACTGCCCAGCGCCACGGCGGCCACGGCCAGCAGGTACGCCGCGGCGGACGCCTGCAGGAACCACCGGCGCACGGCCTGCCCGACGACGCCGAAGCAGGCGGCGAGGAAGATCAGCCCCAGCAGAACCATGCAGGGCGCATAGGCCAGGTTCTGGATGCCGGTCAGTGCCTCAAACGGCAGCTGGAACAAAAGACACGGTACAATGCCAAAATAGACGTAGTAGCGCCCATTGTAAAAGGCGTGGTCCCAGTGGATGTCGTTGATTTGCGCGGCGTCGCGCGCCCCGGCATCGTAGGGGTTGTCCAGCGCCAGCAGCTCGGCGGGCGGGTCGGCCTCCAGGTCAAGGCGCCCGTTCAGCAGGCTGTGCGCCAGCGCGCCGTACTGCTGGTAGACAAAGCTGACCGTGCTCTCCCCGTCCCAGAACGCGGTGTTGTAATCTTTTGTGGCAAGGCCGGTGTTGCTCGGCTCCCAGAACGGGATGACCACGACGAAGGCAGCCAGCACAAGGCCCAGCACGGCGGCTGCGGCGCGGTCACAGACGTTGCCCGCCAGCCAGCGGCGGTGCCACAGCCCGCTGGCCGGGCGCAGGCCGTAGACGGCCAGCAGCGCCAGAAATATCGCGCAGAAGCGCAAAATCGAGAAATCCAGCGCGCGCGGCGCGTTGGCCGTGATGCCGCGGAAGGTCAGCGCCACCGGGAACTGCGCGTAGGTGGAGCTGTACCCGGCAGCGGTCAGCGTCAGCATCCCGACGGAGCCGGTCAGGTCCAGGCTGATGACCTGGGTGCGCGGGGCCTGCAGCCCCACCTGCCAGTTGCCGAAGCGGGTCAGCTCGGTGTTGGCGGCGTCGGTGCCCTCAATGGTGAAGATCACGGCGCTGTCGGCGTGGAGCGGCTCGGTGTCGTCGCTGACCAGACCGTCAAACTGCAGGTTGTAGATGGGCTGGTCAATGTCGAGGAACCGCAGATAGGTGCGGCCCTCGTCGAGCGAGATCGTGCCGACGCCGCGCCCGACGTTGATGTTGTCGTCAAGGTAATCGACGAGCTGAAACGGCGTGTAGCTGTGGGTGTTGAAGTAGGCCACATTGCCGACGAACACCTCCAGCCCCAGCGCCGTGACGGCCAGCAGCGGGACGACGGCCTTTAACCCTTTGCGCCCGAGGCTGCGCAGCCCGGCGGTGACAAGCCCCGCCCAGCCGGTCATGGCGGTGAGGGCGACGAGCCGGAACGCATGGAAGCCGACGGTCAGCCCGGGGCGGTGGTAGGCGCACAGAGCGAACACCCAGACGGCCAGCCAGAGCCCGGCAGCCCAGGCAGCGTCGCGGCGGGAAACCCTGCGGTGGGATACTACCGCAGGAACCGCACCGAAGATGCCGGAGACGAGCACGGTGAGGAGCAGGGTGATTATAATAAACATAAGAATAATGCTCCTCCTTTTGTGGGATAGGTGATGTGGCAGCGGGAAATGGCCAGAACCCTTCCGGTCATCGCTGGCGCTCGACCACCTCCCCTGAAAAGGGAGGCTTTTTTCGGGCGTACGCCCGTGAAAGGCGCCCCACAGGGTGGGGAGCTGGCCGAGCTTGCGAGGCCTGAGGGGCCTTACCCTGCGGGAGCTGCCGCTTCACTGCTTTGCATACTTCTCCATCTCGTGCAGCCAGAACTCGGCGGTCTTGTCCCAGCTGTACTTTTTCAGGACCTCGTCGGGCGCGGCCACGGGCTGGGCGGCCAGCGCGTCAAGATCCACATCATAATCATACGGGTCAAAATACCGCGCCGTATCGCCGTACAGCTCGGGCAGGCAGGTGGCGTTGGCCAGCGCGACCGGCGCGCCGAGGGCCAGCGCCTCCAGCGGCGGGATGCCAAAGCCCTCGAACACGGCGGGGTGCAAAAACAGCTTGCAGTGCTTCATCAGCGCGGCGTTCTCGGCATCGGACACATAGCCCGGGTAGAACACATTGTGGGTGTCCTTCGCCTCGGCGTCGTCGCCAAAGGCACGCAGGTCCTTGCCGCCCGCGACGACAAACGTCTTGTCGGGGCTGCGGCGGGCGACCTCTCGGATCCACTTGAAGTTTTTATGCTTTGCCAAACTGCCGAGGGCGTAGAAGTACTCCCCTTTTTTGACGCCGGGCATCTTGTCAAAAATGCTCTCGTCGGGGGTGACGTTCTTCATGTGCTCCCAGCCGTTGTAGGTGATGCCGATCTTGTCGAGCGGGATGCCGAGCTTCTCGCTGATGAGGTGCCGCTGGTTGTCGCTGACCGTGAACACCCGCTGGGCGAACCATTTGGTGGACAGGCAGTGTACCCAGAACTTGAAGCGGAAAAAGCCCTTGTCGGTATCCAGGACCAGCGGGCGGATGTCGTGCAGCACGACGACGCTGCGGCGGGTCAGCAGCATATCGCTGGCAAGGCCCACGTAAAACGCATGGGTGCGGCGCAGGTAGGCGGGCAGCACGGCCAGATTGTAAAAATACGGGATGGACTTGAGCGGCACCAGCCGGATGTTTTTCAGCTCCGGCAGATGGATGGGCCGCCCGTCGTCGCGGTAGGCAATGCGGACGTCCAGACCGGTGCCCTCGATCAGCTTGTCCAGCCGGACGACATTCTCATAGACATAGCGCGGGATGCCGGTGATATTGTCACACAGTACCGTGCCGTTGATGACGATTGGGTTCAATCCAGTTCCTCCTTCTCCCAGTGGGAGCAGTCGAGCAGCTCCTGCTGCCAGTCGGCCATGCGGCGCAGGCAGTATTCCTTCAGCTCGCGCTCAAAGCGTTCCTCGCTGAAGGAGCGGCTGTGCTCACGGATTTCCTCTTTGGAACAGGCCACGCCGTCGCGCTCAAACCGTTCGATGCAGTCGGCCAGGCTCTCGACGGTCTGCTCTTTAAACCAGTAGCCGGTCTTGCCGGGCAGTACGCTCTCGCACGCACCGCCGCGGCCAAAGGCCAGCACCGGCGTGCCCGCGCTCTGGGCCTCGACGGGGGTGATGCCAAAGTCCTCTTCACCCGGGAAAAGGAAGCCCTTCGCGCGCAGGTAGTAGCTGCGCACTTCTTCGTCGGACAGACCGCCGCCCTTGAACTCGATGGTCGGCCCGGCCATGGCCCTGAGCTTGTCCAGCTCTCCCCCGCCGCCGATGACGACGAGGCGCTTGTTAAGGCGCGTGCAGGCCTGCACGGCCAGATCCACGCGCTTGTACCAGGTCAGACGGCCCACGGTCAGGTAGAAGTCCTCCTTTTCGACAAAAGGCGACTCGTTGATGTGGCAGCAGGGGTAAATGACATCGCTGTCACGCCGGTAATATTTTTTGATGCGCTGGGCGATATAATGCGAGTTGGCGATGAAATAATCCACGCGGTCCGCGGCGCACTTGTCCCAGATGCGCATTTTGTGCATCTGCCCGGGCATGACGAGCTTCGCCAGCCAGTTGGCGTTGGCGCGGTAGGTGTAGTAAAAATCCCACACATAACGGATCGGCGTGTGGCAGTAGCAGATGTGTACGGCATCCGGGCGGGTGATGACGCCTTTGGAACAGGAGGAGGACGACGACAGCACCAGATCGTACTCGGTCAGGTCGAACGCCTCAAACGCGCGGGGCATCAGCGGCAGCATGGCCTTGTACAGCCTGTTGGAGAAGGGCACCTTCTGGAACCAGCTTGTGCGGATGTCATAGCTTTTAAAGTGCTCGGGCATGTTGTTGGGGTCGTACACAAGGGTGTAGATGACGGCATCGGGGAAAACGCGCTTCATGGCGTCCACAACGCGGTCCCCGCCGGCGTAGCCGACAAGCCAGTCGTGAACGATGGCGACCTTGGGCTCCTTTTTGCTCATTACAGACACTCCCGTCCGGTAACGCACACAGCGTTATTGTAGTTTTTCGTCGTTGACCATCTTGCCGCCGAACACGGTGCGGAAGATGATCTTGATGTCCAGCGCCACGGTCCAGTTTTCGATGTACCAGATGTCGTAGCGGATGCGCTCGGCAATGTCGGTGTCGCCGCGCAGGCCGTGGATCTGCGCCCAGCCCGTGCAGCCGGGGCGGACCTGCTGGCGCACAAGGTAGCGTGGGATCTCCTCTTTAAAATGCTCCACATGGTAGGGCACCTCGGGCCGCGGCCCGACGAGGGACATATCCCCTTTCAGCACGTTGAAGAACTGGGGCAGCTCGTCCAGGCTGAACTTGCGGATAAAGCTGCCGAAGTGGGTCTTGCGCGGGTCGCAGTCGGTGGACCAGCCGGTCTCCTGCTGCACATTGACCCGCATCGAGCGGAACTTGTACATCATGAAGGGCTTTTTGTTCAGGCCGATGCGCTCCTGCCTGAAGATGACCGGCCCGGGGCTGGACAGCTTGACGCCGATGGCCGTGACCAGCATGACCGGGCTGGTCAGAATGATCAGGATCAGGCTGCCGATAATATCAAGCCCGCGCTTGACAGCGGCGTTGAGCAGATTGTCAAACGGCGTCTGCCGCACATTGATGAGCTTGCACTCGTCCAGCACGTCAATGGTGGGCCGGGCGGGCAGATAGTCGCTGTAGAACGGTACCATCGTGATGCGCACGCCGTTTTTGTCGCAGGCGGCAAAAACGTGGGGCAGCAATTCGATCTCGTCAGCCTCCAGCGCTACGACGACCTCATCGACGGCAACCTCGTCGAGCCGGGCGGACAGCGCATCATAGCTGCCCATGTAGCGCACACCAAGACCCGGTTCTTCGATTCCGGCCAGATAGCCGTCCACGACAAAGCCGTAGTAGGGGTTGTGCTCGAGCGCGCGCAGATAGAGCGCGGCGGATTTACCGCCGCCCACCAGCAGGATATGGCGCAGACCCAGCCCCTTGCGGCGGCGGGCGCGGTCTACCCAGCGCAGGATCATACGCTCGATCACGATGCCTGCCGTGCCGAGGATGTAGAACAGCGCCAGTACGATACGGGAGTAGTCGTCCAGATGCATCAGATACAAAGCACCAATGAAGATCAGCAGTCCCGCCGCGTTGATGACGGCAATCTTGGTGCAGCGCTCGGCCAGGCCGCGCAGCCGCGTGGTGCTGTAGATACCGGCGACCCAGTAGATGAGCACGAGCACCAGCGACGTGGCCAGCCCGGCAATGATGTTGCGCGGGTCCCGGGCCACGGCCAGCGCAGGCCCTGCGCCGCCCGGCTCAAAGTAGCGGACGTAATTGAAACGGATATAGTTGGCAAGCAAAAAGCCGATGAAAAGCAGTGCCGCGTCCGCCAGCACATATAAAAGGCTTTTGAAGCGTTGGTTCTTTTCCAGCAAGAGGTGATGCCCTCCCTACGGTGATAGATTTAAACAATCTATTCATTATGTCAAAAAACATCTACTTTGCCTTGTAGAGAATGTAGGGGCGAACATTGTTCGCCCGCCAACTTGGCGCAGCAACGCTATTTTTGGAAGGCTTCTCACAAGGCGAACGGGCACGGGCGAGCAATGCTCGCCCCTACAATACGCTTTTTTGACAGTCTGGATAGATTTAAACAATCTATTTTACCATATTTACGCCGGTATTGCAAATCAGCGGTAAAGCTCCTGCAGCTGATCCAGCGTTTTCTTCATTTCGGCGCGGACCTCCGGCGGGCCGGAGACGACGACGCCGGTGCCGAACCCGGCCACCCAGCCGAAGAACTGCGGGCTGACCTGAATCTCGGCGGTCATCGTAAAGTGCTCGCCGTCGGCGCAGGGCGTCAAGATCGGCGCGGTGCCGAACCGGTCGATCATCGCCCCGGCAAAGCGGTTCTCGCATTGCAGCGTTACCCGCTTGAGCGGGCCGTTGAACATGCCGAACATCTGCTGCATATACGTATTGACGTCGAAATTGGCGTATTCCCCGGCACCCTCGCGGGTCGTGTCGGGCAGCTGGTGAACGTTCTGCATCTTGTCGACGCGGTAGTGCTTGAGCCGCCCCTCGGTGTAGGCGATCAAATAATAGTTGCCGTTCTCCCACACGAGCACCCACGGGCTGACGCGGTAGAGCTGGCCGTCGTGGCGCGGGGCCATCCGTTTTTGCAGGTTCCAGTCGCAGTATTTGAAGGTGACCTGCTCCCCTGCCGTGATGGCGGCGTGCAGCGCATCGACGGTGTACAGAATTTTCTCGTCGGTGCTCTTGATACGCCCGCTGACCAGTACCTTACGGTCCAGCTCCTCCTGCCGGTATGTGGAGGTGAACTGGCCGAGCTTGTCAATCAGGATTTTGGATTTGCGTGCCGTGATGAATTTGCTGGCGTAGACGGCATCGACGAGCAGCTTGAGCTCGGCAAGCTCAAACGGAGCCTCGGTCATATAGTAGCCGCCGCCGCGCCCGCGCTGCTGCACGATCTCATATTTGGTGTCGGGCAGGTTGTTTAAGGTGTTCAGGTCATCGTAGACGCTTTTGCGCTCGGCGACGACGCCGTGCTCCTGCAATTTTTCCACCAGCTGGGGAACACTCAAGGGGTGCTTCTCGTCGGTTTCCCGGGCGAGGATCTCCAAAAGAACAAGCAGTTTGCGTTTCTGGCCTTCTTTGCGCGACATAACAGCGGCTCCTTTCCTGAGTCTGGCAGATATAGTCCTATTATACACCCTATAGGGGCGGGTGGCAAGACCGGGAACGGCTGCCTCCCGGGAGGTTGTTCTTTCTTTTGCCAACAAAAGAAAGAACCAAAGAAAATTGCCGCTGTT
>OGMP01001778.1_pt1 | contig 15499 bp, 19 predicted proteins | sample 1573261 | NCBI WGS metagenome assembly OGMP01 (sample SAMEA2581878, study PRJEB24529) | metagenome | biome: Human gut stool | place: China | collected 2011 | reverse complement strand
CTCAGAAGCCCAGCGGAATGCCCGGCGAACAGGAACATCATATTTCGTCTGTACCGTTTTTCTTTTTCATTAACTTATAAAATTCTGACTTGTGGGAGGACGCTTATATCTGCCCTTCACAACCTATAAAAGCACCACGAATCTGCGACACTACGCCAATTAAACTCCGGTTATGCTTCCAGTTTCAAAATATAAATGCAGTTCGGTTTGTCAACCTTGATTGGTTTTCCTTCCCAGATAGAGTATTTCTTCTCGTAGTCCACTGCATAAAATGCAATATCATTGGATGCATTATTCAGAGTCAGATAATGTTTTTCATCCGGGAAGATTGCAAGCATCTTAGGGAAATCGCTGCAGACTCTTGTCTGGAATGTGACGGTAAGAGTTCCCTCTTTTTGGTCGATCGCATAGCAGATAACAGAGTTTACACCGGAATTACTTACATATAAATACTTTCCGCTCTTGGAAACTTCCATACCGGATGCTGCGCAGACATCATCATCTTTTGGTCCCATCGTGGTGATCGTCTGGATTTTTTCGAATACAGGCATATCATCCACAATCTTATAACTGTACACTTCTACCTGATTCAGCAATTCGTACAGAATATATGCAAATCTGCCGTCTCTGGAGAAACGGATCATACGAGGAGCTGACTCCAGTGGTCCACGGATAATATCAACCAGCTCTAATTTTCCGTATTCATAATCGACACGGTAAATTTTTACCTGATCCAGACCATTATCAACTGCACAGAGGAACTTCTGATCCGGTGTCAATTTTACACAGTCTACATGTGGGATAAAATTACGTTGTGCAATACTTCTTCCCATTCCTTTGTGGAAAATACCATCTGCGATATCACCAATACTTCCATCTTCATTCAAATGCATCATCGTAACACGTCCATCATGATGTCCGCCTACAAAAAGATAACGGTTCTCATCATCCACTTCGACATAACAGCCTCTCATACCACCAATCCACTGTTCGTTGATTGGTTCAAGATCTCCGTCTTTTAAAACTTTGAAAGCTTCCACACCTTCATCTGCAATAGAATAAAGGAATTTTCTGTTCTTGGATACAACAAGATCAGATGGATTATTGATTGGAACGACTTTGCGTTCCGTCATATATCCTTTCGTTACATCAACATCATAAATATGAATTCCTACACTGTTCTCATGGGTATAGGTGCCCACATATGCAACATATTTTTCCTGTGCCATACTCGTAACCATTCCTTTCCAGTCCGTTTATTGTGATTCAGCTCCATATAAACTGCTGAACTGTCACTCTCGTCTACTCTTTTCTGCGTAAAATATCATACATTTCCAATGGATGTCCCAGATCAATATATAATACCTGCTTTGGATGTGGCGCAGATTCCATATCATTGCCTTCCTCATCCACGATGCGCTTTACCGTAACTTCAATATTCTCTCCATCCGGCTTCATCACTTCAATCTGCTCACCAACGGAAAACTTATTACGCTGTTCAATACGATATAGCCCTTCTTCATTTGTTTCGCCCACAATACCGAGGTATGTGTATTCTTTCAAATAAGTATTGTTATCGTAAATCTGCGCTTCATCCGATGGCTTTCCGTAAAAGAAACCAGTGGTAAACTGACGATAAGTGCAGTTTGAGATCTGATCTAAATACCATGGCATATTTTGCTGATAAAGCTCCGGTGATTTCTTATAATCATCGATTGCCTTACGATATGTTCTTGCCACAGTCGCAACATAGAGTGCTGTCTTCATTCTACCCTCTATTTTAAAACTGTCAATACCTGCATCGAAAAGATCTGGAATATGTTCGATCATGCAGAGATCTTTTGAGTTAAAAATATAGGTTCCACGCTCATTTTCATATACCGGCATATATTCATTTGGTCTGGTCTCTTCCACGATGGAATACTTCCATCTGCATGGATGGGTACATGCTCCCTGATTTGCATCTCTTCCGGTAAAATAATTGGAGAGCAGGCAGCGTCCGGAATAGGAAATACACATTGCACCATGCACAAACGTCTCGATCTCAAGATCATCCGGGATATGTTCCCGGATCTCTTTGATCTCTGCGATCGATAACTCTCTTGCAGAGACGACACGTTTTGCTCCAAGTCCATACCAGAACAGATAAGTTGCATAGTTTGTGTTATTCGCCTGTGTGCTGACATGACGCTCAATCTCAGGACAGACCTCTTTTGCAATCTGGAATACGCCCGGATCCGCAATAATCAGCGCATCCGGTTTTATTTCCCTTAACTTTTTGAAATATTCCCGCACACCCTCAAGATCGTCGTTGTGCGCCAGAATATTTGCGGTGACATAAACTTTTACATCATGCGCATGTGCAAATTCAATTCCCTCTTTCATTTCTTCCATGGAAAAATTCTTTGCCTTCGCACGGAGTCCAAATGCCTCGCCACCAATATATACTGCATCTGCGCCGTAAATAACAGCTATTTTTAATACTTCAAGGCTGCTTGCCGGTATTAAAAGTTCCGGTCTTCTCATTCCTTTTGTATCCTTCCTTTCCTATTTCTTCACACTCACGGTAATTCCATCTCCGATCGGCAGCACCGAAGTTACCAGCTCGTCGGAATGCGTCAGTTCGTACAGATATTCCCTCATTCTCTTATAAATCGTACGGTTTCTTCTCGTCACAATAAAATGGGATTCGATAATATCTCCGTCCTGCAAAACATTGTCTGATACCAGAATTCCTTCCGGTTTTAACAATCTTAAGATTTCCGGCATAAAATGGATATACTGCCCTTTTGCGGCATCCATAAAAATAAAATCAAACGGTTCCCGCAATTCTTTTAAGATATCTGCTGCATCCCCCTCTAAGAGGGTGATCTGTTTTTCTTTTCCTGCCCGCACAAAATTTTCTTTTGCAATGGGAATTCTTTTTTCATAATTCTCAATTGTGGTGATTTCACATGGGATTGGATTGTATTCAGCCATTAAAATTGCTGAAAATCCAACTGCTGTTCCAACTTCAAGGATTCTTGCGGGTCTTTTTATCGATAAGATCAGTTTCAGAAAGCTCTGCATTTCCTTGCGCACGATCGGCACATAAGTTTCCAGTGCCTCACGTTCTATCTCATCTAAAATTTCTGTATTCCCGGTATCCAGGGAATTGATATATGTTACCAGTCTCTCGTCAACGATCACTTCTATTCCTCTCCTGTGACTGTATCTGCATCTTTCTGTGTATCGGTTGTCTCTTCAGTTGTCTCTTCGGTAGTGCCTGTGACCGTCTCCGTGTCGTCTGTAGAACTCTGCTCCGGTTTTGCTGCCATAAGCACCATCATATCTCTCGCTGTCATGGACGTATTCAATGTGTAGACACCGGAATGAAGCCTGCCGGAGTAGGCAGACACTTTTAACTGTACAAAAAAGAGCTTTGCATTCTCCACAAGACCTTTTTCTTTCAGTTCCTTTGCGATGTCCATGTCTGACATATCGTCTGAGATCTGGACGATAACATCCCTGCCCGGCTCTGCATCGACAGGTGCCTCTGTAAATACACGATAGCCAAAATCATAGCAATATGTTCCAATTTTCACAAATCCGATCAATACAAGCAAAATGACAAGTATTGAAAAACTAATGCTGACAAAACGAAAAACTACTTTGTTCAAATTCATCTCTTCCCTCATGATTCCTCAAAGCCAACTTCAAATTCCAGTCCCTCGATCAAAGTCCAGTTGATCTGCTGCACAATTTTGCAGAGTGCATTTTCTGCTGCAAGATACTCTGACACCATAGGATTCTTCCGAAACTCCCGGTACTCATTCTCCATGCGGTCTGTCTCTTCATACAAATCCACGGTGCCCTGACTGTTCTGCAGCAAATAATTCTTCTTACGAAATTCTGTGATCTGGCTTTCCAGTTTTGGAAAGCCATGTACCTTTTCCTTAATTGCCTGATATCGGATGAATTCCTCACTGTTTCTGATCGCAGTCATTAATCCATCCATAGCATCTTCTATCTGACTCATATATGCTCCCAAGCTGTTTTTTCAAATGCTTTATACTTCCATAATAATCGGCATGATCATCGGACGTCTCTTTGTCTCTTTCCATACAAAATCACTGAGAGAATCTTTGATCTCTGTCTTGATCTTGCCCCAGTCTGTGATGCCTTTATCCATGCAGTACTGCATTCTCTCATCCAGCACCTGCTTTGCTTCCTCCATGAGTGTCTCTGCACCGCGGACATAAACAAATCCACGGGATACGATATCAGGTCCTGCAAGCACCTGTCCTGAGCCGCCTTCCAATGTCAATACAACTATGATAATACCATCTTCTGCCAGATGCTGTCTGTCTCTTAATACGATATTACCGACATCTCCGACACCAAGTCCGTCTACCATGATCGCTCCGGTATGGACTTTTCCGGTCACTGCCGCGCTCTCCTCGTCGAGTTCTAATACGTCGCCGGAAGATAAGATAAAGATATTGTCCTTGTCAATTCCAAGTTCCTCTGCCACTCTCGCCTGTGCGATCAGATGACGGTATTCTCCATGCACCGGGATCGCATATTTCGGTCTCACCAGAGAGTAGATCAACTTAATCTCCTCCTGACACGCATGACCGGATACATGTACATCCTGGAAAATAACCTTTGCACCTTTCATGGACAGTTCATTGATAATATTGGAAACTGCCTTCTCATTTCCAGGGATCGGGTTGGAACTTAACACGATCGTATCGTTTGGCTTGATCGTCACTTTGCGGTGAATGCCGGATGCCATTCTTGACAGTGCCGCCATGGACTCACCCTGACTTCCGGTTGTAATAATGACAGTCTGTTCATCCGGATAATTTTTTAACTGTTCAATATCGATCAGTGTGTTATCCGGGATATTAATATATCCAAGTTCGCTTGCAGTGCCGATAATATTTACCATACTACGGCCTTCCACGATTACTTTTCTTCCATTCTTATACGCTGCATTGATGATCTGCTGCACACGGTCTACATTCGATGCAAAAGTTGCAATAATAATTCTTGAATTCTTATTGTCATCAAAAATGGCATCAATCGTTCTGCCAACAGACTTCTCTGACATGGTAAATCCCGGTCTCTCCGCATTTGTACTGTCGCACATTAATGCAAGAACTCCTTTTTTACCGATCTCACCAAATCTCTGAAGATCGATCGCATCTCCAAATACCGGTGTGTAATCTACTTTAAAGTCTCCGGTATGCACAACAATTCCTGCCGGTGAATAAATGGCAAGTGCTGCGGCATCCTGAATACTGTGGTTTGTCTTGATAAATTCCACACGGAAACAACCAAGGTTGATATGCTGTCCGTATTTTACAACTTTACGTTTTACTTTTGTGAGCATATTGTGCTCTTTTAATTTGTGTTCGATAATACCATTGGTAAGTTTTGTTGCATAAATCGGTGCATTTACCTCTTTTAATACATAAGGGATCGCACCGATATGGTCTTCATGACCATGTGTGATAAAAAATCCCTTTACCTTATCAATGTTGTCCTTCAAATAAGTGATATCCGGGATTACAAGATCGATTCCATACATGTCGTCTTCCGGGAATGACAATCCGCAATCCACAACAATGATACTGTCCTCATACTCAAAAGCTGTAATATTCATTCCAATCTGCTCTAATCCGCCAAGTGGAATGATCTTAAGTTTTGAGGAATGTTCATTCTGTTTCAAGTCTTTTCCTCCATCTTTATTTTTTCCGCTCTTTTTCACTTTTACAGTCTCTGCAGATGCACTTCTTGTTTTCTTCTCTGCTCTGACTTTCTTTTCAGCCTTTCCGCCTTTTTCTTCTTTCTCTGCTGCCTCGTCTGTTTTCTTCTTTCTGGCTGTTGTATTCTTTCGTGCCGGTCTGCGCGCAGGTTTCTTCTCTGTCGCAGCACTTTCCATTGTCTCTGTTATCTCTTTACGATTCTCTTCCGCAGTAAGATTTTCTGTTTTATTTTCCTGTTTCTTCAAAATTCCAATTCCATTTCTTAATTTACTAATATTCAATATCTGCATCGTCAATTAATTCCGCAAACACTTTACCAAGAGCTGCAATTTCTTTGTCATCTTCCACCATCTCGTAGACAACATCATCATTTTCATCTGCAATCTCTTTTAAAATATATGCGTCACTGTCTCCATCCTCTTCTTCTGTTACAAAAAGAAATTTTTTTCCATTGATCTGTGTCTCTTCCAACACATAAAATTCAATTTCCTCTTTTGTGTCCGGATCTGTAAAAATAACTTTTTCCATCTTTCTTCCTTTCTTATATTTTTCTAATCTGCTGCCGTCATTTGGATTACTTTCTATGGACCTTATTTTTCTTCCGGATGCATTGCGAGATAATCAAGATATCCCTGCAGAATAAAAACAGCAGCTATCTCGTCCACAAACTTCTTGCGGTCTTCCCTGCGGATTCCAGATTCCATCATATGCTTATCTGCTGATACGGTCGTCAGCCTCTCATCCCACAGAATCACATGAAGTCCGGTACGACGCTCCAACATTTCTTTGAATTCTTTTGTTTTTTCGCAGCGCTCACCCTCTGTATTATTCATGTTCTTAGGATAACCTAAAACAATGCGCTCTACGTTATATTCTTTGATAATTTCCTCAATTCTTGCCAGAGACTGGCGCAGTTTATTAGGGGACTGTCTTCTGACAATCTCCAGTCCCTGCGCAGTAAATAAAAGCTCATCGCTGACTGCCACACCGACAGTCTTTGAGCCGTAATCTAAACCTAATATTCTCATTCAAAATCTCCATGCCTCTGTCCTTCATCCGGACAGACTTTTCCTGTAAGGCATATATTAATCTGTACTTATCCGTTTCTTCTTAAGTACATTAATTCCAATGATTATTCTTAATATATGCTTTCAATACCTCTTCTACTAATTCGTCACGCTCTACTTTCATGATCAGACTTCTTGCATTATTATGACTGGTGATATAAGTAGGATCACCTGACATAATATATCCAACAATCTGATTCAGTGGATTGTATCCTTTCTCGCTCAGTGCACGATACACAATTGCAAGTACATCCTTTACCTGCAGTTCCGGCTCCTTCTCCACTCTGAAATATTGCGTATTATTGATGTTCTGCATATTTGTCACGCCCTTATACTCTTCTTTACTCTATGGTAAGAAAGTAATCCGTAATTATTCAGTACCTTCATAATTACAGTAATCCTCTAGCTTATTCTAATATAGTTTGTCCTAAAATTCAACCATAAGATAGATATCATCTGTCAATCTGCCCCGGATCGTTCCTTTCACAAACTGATTCGAAAGGTCAGCTGCCGACTTCACAGCGATCTTTACATACTCTTTTGTGTATCCGGTAAAATATGTTTCACCTTCAAATTCATAAGCCTCTTCCATCAGAGCTGTCACCTGTTTTCCGACGTAGTATTCCCGGAATTCTTCAGACATTTTCTTCTCTAACGCCAGAAGGATATTGCTCCGCTCTTTTTTCACCGGTTCCGGAACCTGATGTTCCATCACAGCTGCCTTTGTTCCTTCTCTCTTAGAATATTGGAAGATATGCATTTCATAAAAATGAATACGCTTGAGATATTCTTTTGTAACCGCAAATTCTTCCTCTGTCTCTCCCGGAAAACCTACGATCACGTCTGTCGTGATGGCAGGATGGTCAAAATATTTTCTTAAGATCTGACAACCCTCTTCATATTCCCTTGTATCATATCTGCGGTTCATGCGCTGCAGTGTGGCATCGCATCCGCTCTGTAAGGAAAGATGGAAATGCGGACAGATTTTTGGCAGCCCTGCAAGTGCCGTCGCAAATCCATCCGTCACGATTCTTGGTTCTAAGCTTCCAAGCCTTATCCGCTCAATCCCATCGACATTATGCACTTCCCGGATCAGATGGAGCAGATCGTCGCCGGTATCCACACCGTAGGAACTTAAGTGGATCCCCGTGAGGACAATCTCCCTGAATCCATGTTCCGCAAGGCGTTTCACTTCCCGGATCACATCTTCAGAATTTCTGCTCCGCACTCTTCCTCTTGCAAAAGGAATGATACAGTAGCTGCAGAACTGGTTACATCCGTCCTGTACCTTGATAAAAGCTCTGGTATGCTCTGCAGTGCGCTCTAAAAACATTTCCTCATACTCCTGCTTTTCGTGATTGATATCAACCACATTTTCACAGTTTCCGTGGTCATTCTCATATGCTTCGAGCATGGCAAGCAATTCATGTTTTTTGTTATTTCCGATCACGATATCCACCGTATCATCAAGCAGTGCCTCTGCCTCTTTTGTCTGCACATAACATCCGGCACCTACAACGATTGCATCCGGATTCATCTTTTTTGCTTTATGCAGCATCTGTCTTGACTTGCGGTCTGCCATATTGGTAACGGAACAGGTATTGACCACATAGACATCCGCATATTCTGTGAATGGGACAATCTCATAACCTGCATTTTCTAATATCTGCTGCATTGCCTCTGTTTCATATGCATTTACCTTGCATCCTAAATTGTGCAGTGCGGCTTTCTTATTTATTTTCATTCGATACTCCTATTTTGTGTTGACTTTTCCATAAAAAACCATTACTATAAAGTTAACTTTGATAGTTAATTAAGGAGGTTTTTTATCATGAAAACAGTACAGATTTCTTTAAACTCCATTGACAAAGTAAAATCTTTTGTTAATGCAATCACCCAGTTCGAATTTGATTTCGATTTAATCTCCGGAAGATATGTGATCGATGCAAAATCCATTATGGGTATCTTCAGTTTAGATTTATCCAAACCAATTGATTTAGCAATTCATGCTGAAAGCAATATGGATGAAATCATGGAAGTATTAAAACCATATTTAGTTTAATCATTTCCGAAGATTTGAGCCACAGAAGATACGTTCTGTGGCTTTTTCTTTTTGCAGCAGACAGTTCCTTTTTCCGATACTGCCTGCTTTTTTGTTTTATCCCTCAATGTGGATCACTTCTACCGTATCAATGGCTTCCTGCATTAATGCATCAATCTTTTCGCTTAACTTTCTCTCATCATTATGGATCACATTTAAGTTCGGTTTTGTCACCGGATGCTTGGCAACAAAAATCGTACAGCAGTCTTCAAACGGCTGAATCGATGTCTCAAAGGTATCAATCTTTTCCGCAATCTCAATAATTTCATTTTTATCAAAAGCAATCACCGGACGGAACACAGGCATATTACATACCGCATCCGTTGCCGCTAAACTCTGCATTGTCTGGCTCGCCACCTGTCCGACACTTTCACCGGTAATCAGTGATAAGCAGTGACGTTCTCTCGCAATTTTTTCTGCAATCCGCATCATGTATCTGCGCATAATAATTGTCAATTCATCGTGCGGACATTTATCATAAATATACAGCTGAATATCTGTAAAATTCACAATATGGAGATTGATATTACCCGCATACTCGGAAACAAGACGCGCTAAATCTACAACCTTTTGTTTGGCACGCTCACTTGTATATGGCGGTGCATGAAAATAAACTGCTTCAATTTTCACGCCACGTTTTGCCATCATATAGCCGGCAACCGGACTGTCAATACCTCCGGATAAAAGCAGCATTGAGCGGTCACTTGTACCAACCGGCATACCGCCGGGTCCTTTGATACTTGTCACATACACATAAGCACGTTTGCGGATTTCAATATACACTTTAATTTCCGGATGGTGCACATCAACCGACGCATTTGGCATATTTTCAATGATATACTCACCAGCCTGCATGCAGATATCCGGGCTTTTCATCTCATATTTTTTATCGCTTCGTTTGGCAAATACTTTGAATGTGAATGGGCGGTCACCCAGTTCTTCTTTCATATGAGTCACCAGTTCCTCACATACATGGGAAAATGTTTTATCCTCTACTAGAACAACCGGACAGATATGAGCAATACCAAAAACATGGCTCAGCCCTTCCATCACTTCTTCCTTGTCAAAATCATCCGAAAGAGCCTCCACGTAGACGCGTCCCTGCTCCTTCTCTACCATAAATTCACCCACACAGCGGTCCAAACGCTCACGCACACGGCGAACCAATGCATTTTCAAATACATAACGGTTTTTTCCTTTAATTCCGATTTCTGCATATTTAATCAAAAAAGCTCGTACCATTTTTCTCTCCTTCTATCGTCTTGTATACCGTGCTAACACCGGTACCAATTGTTTTAATTCCGTAATTGTCTGTTTTAACTGCTCAATCTGTGTCTCCACGGAAAAACTAAACCGCAGCGTACAGTCAAGCCGCTCATTTGCAACGCCAATCGCTTTCAGCGTTCCACTGATTCCCGGATGATTTGAGGAACAGGCGGACCCGGAAGAAACATAAATTTCTTTTTCCTCAAGGGCATGCAAAAGCACCTCGCTTCGGACACCGTCAAAACTCACACTCACAATATGAGGTGCCGTCTCTTCTACCGCAGAAGCATCACAGGCATTTACAACAGCCCCATCAACTTCTCCAATATGAGAAACAAAATACTGTTTCAATTCATACAAGTGCTTTCTATTTTCCTCCAGATTTGCATACATTTTTTCTGCAGCCAGAGAAAGCCCGGCAATTCCCGGTACATTTTCCGTTCCGGAGCGCATCCCCTGCTGCTGCCCACCGCCATGAATATAGGGATGAATTTTAACCTTATCCCCAATATATAAAAATCCGGTTCCTTTCGGTCCATGAATTTTATGACCGCTGACACTCAGCAAATCAATTCCCATTCGTTTTGGATAAATATTCATTTTCCCATATGCCTGAATCGCATCTACATGGAAAATAATATCCTTGTTAAATGCTTTTACAATTTTAGAAAATTTCTCGACATCCAAAATCGCACCAACTTCGTTATTCACAAGCATCGTAGAGACTAAAATCGTATCCTTACGTAATGCATTCTCAAGCGTTTCCTCACTCACATGCCCCATTGAATCCACGGGAAGGTAAGTGACTTCATAACCCATTTTTTCTAAATATAACAGCGGCTCATAAACAGCCGCATGCTCAAAACAGGTTGTGATAATGTGCTTGCCTGCACGGGCATTTGCAAGTGCTGAACCAATCAGCGCCATGTTATTACTCTCCGTACCGCCGCTTGTAAAAACAATGTTTTTCGCCGCACACTTTAACGTTTTGGCAATCTGTTCTCTCGCCTGTCTTACATAACGCTCTGCGATAACACCTTTCATGTGAAGGGATGATGGATTTCCAAAGTCCTCGTACATCACCCGCGTCACCAAGTCACAGACCTCTGAAAATGGTCTCGTCGTCGCCGCATTATCCAAATAACATTCCATTTATTCTTCCTCATTTCTTCCTTCGATTAAAAACATAAGAATCGACAACGCTGCTAACCCTGCCGTTTCCGTCCGCAAAATTCGTTTACCAAGAGAAATCGGTTTAATCCCTTGTGCCACTGCCGCTTCCACTTCCCCGCGTTCAAAACCACCTTCCGGTCCGATAAAAATGCCAATCCGGCCGCCTCTTTTTATTTGAGAGGCCTCCGTAAAGGAAAGAACTGACTCTTTCATGCCCTCGCACAATTCGTAAGGAATCATCACATAATCCATTTCATTTGCCATAGAAAGTGCTTCCGAAAAACTTTTCACCGCCGTCACTTCCGGTAAAACACCTCTACCGCTTTGCTTTGCGGCCGATTCAGCAATAGTACGCCATCTTGTCACTTTCTTTTCTTCTTTTTTGGCGTCCAGTTTTACCACGCATCGTTTTGTTTTCACCGGCACAATGGATGCTGCTCCCAATTCCACTGCCTTTTGAATCACGAGTTCCATTTTATCTTTTTTCGGCAGTGCCTGAAACAATGTAATTTCCCCCGGAAGTTCTGAAACCGCCGGTTTCTCATCCCGAATCAAAAGACTTATCTCGCTATCGGAAACCGCCAGAATCTCGCACTCATAATCCACACCTTTCCCACAGGAAACCATTATCTTTTCCCCTTTTGCCATCCTGAGAACATTGCGGATATGGTTTACATCATCCCCATGTATCACAATTTCATTTTCCGTGCGGTTTTCCTCCGGTACAAAAAAACGGTGCATCCTTCTCTTCCTTTCCTTCAACATACGAACGGCACAAACAGCGTCCTTCCTGTCTGTGCCGCACGGTTGTATTCGTTTATTCTTTTTCGTTAAATCAACGTGCCAAACATCGTATATGTCGACTTGCCCTGATTCAATGCAATCTGGTTTGTACTCTGATTGTACAGTGTCGATGCTTTCTGTGCCACGCGGTCAGCAAGTGAACCGCTGCCTGAAAACAGTGCCTTCAAATCACTCATATTTGCTGCCTTGAATTTCGTCTCATCCAAAGACAATGTATTATCGTCATTGATTGTAATTCCAACTTTATTCAAAAGTCCCTGACTCAGATTCATCTGTTCCGTTCCCCATACAGCCGTCTGCAAAATACTATATGAGTTCATACTTTTTGTTGTACCAAGTACACTGTTGTACTGGCTCACAAAGTTCTTCGCCTTATCTAATAAATCTTCTGCTTTTGTATTATCACCATAAGAAGCATTTTTTAAATCATTTGCTGCCTGATACAGCTTCTGTGACGAACTCTTTAAACCAGACAACTTTGTGCCACTGTCTGCTGTACCGGAGTTTTTAATTGTCTCCGCAGAATCACTGCTCTTCTGTTTTGCCACATAAGCTTTCATCGCTTTTTTGTAAGCACCTTTTTGAATCATCTGCAAGTCGCCAATCGACGACAAAAGTGAGCCGCCCCTTGTACTGCTAGTTCCAAAAAATGTGTCTACAAATGAATTTGCTCCATATGTTCCTAATCCATACATATTATTCATAACATTCACTCCTTTGATTACTGCATCGGTACTCCATTACCTTAACTCTGCGACAATCCTATCGCAGTTTTATCCACTATCTTTAGTATAGCAGAAAATGGGTATGTGTCAAGTCGTTGGCATTTTTTGATTTCCGTAATTCAGGAGAAAAGTCAAAGAAACTGGCAACGAATATTTGACGCAAACAAAACCAGCCAAACTCAGTTTATCCTTATCTTATAAATGCGTCCTGGAACACTTTCCTGTATACGGTTGTTACCACATCTAATAACGATACACGACCTCTAATTAAGGCTATCCCCCAACTGCTTCACTTTGTCGGCAAAAATATAAAACAGATCAATATATTTCTTAACAATTGCGTCACAATGCGTTTTCACAATTTCGCAATCATAATCATGAGTAAGTTCATTCCTCACTTTTAGCATTTCCATCCATGCCTCATCAGAAATCAAATTTGCTTTGAATGCCTCTCGCAACACTTCCCTTGGGGAACCGGTAACAAAACCTGTTATTGCATAATACTGCACCAAAATATCCTTCATCACTTTCCACGCCAGGTCAAATGTAATGCTAAACTTAGCACTCGTTCCACTCAGCACAAATGAATCAGAAAAGTCTCTGTTCTTTGCCTCCGATAATGCATCCAACGAATTACAAAATGATGTAAACCGGCGATTAAATTTTTCGTCCATACTGTCTGATATCCTCCAATAACAACTGATTTTTACAAGTATCCATATTTACCATATCGACGCTGTATAATGTTGGCAGATTTTCCACTTCTTCGACAAGTGCATCAAAATCTTTGACACCGGTTACTGCAATGTCAATGTCGCTTCGTTCCCTCGCAGTTTCCTTTGCTCTTGAACCATATAATATAACTTCTTTTGCTCCAAAATCCCGACAAAGATTTGCCGTTTCTCTGATTACCTGCTCTGCTTTCAAAAGTATCACCTGCCTCTTTCCTATACTAGCATTTTGTGAAGGAACTGGCAACTTCCTTATCCTCATCCTCTTTTTCTTTTGCCACATCAGCAATCTTTTGATTTAGTGTTCCCAAAGTATTCATCTGGGATGCAGATGCTGACAATTTCTTCTGCTCCAGTTTTTCAAGCTCTTCTTGTTTCTTTTTAACGCTGCTGCCACTTCCCGCATCTTGTCTGATTTCAGCTTTCAGCCCTCTGATTCTGCCTTCCATTCCGGTCACCGCTCTGCCCTGCACCTTTGCCTGTGCCATAGCAGAATCTGCCGAAATCATAGACTCCATACTAGCCTGTGATAATCCAGCCGTTTGTTTATCTTCATTTGCAGCTGCACGATTGTTTCCTGCAGACATCTCTGCCTGCTGTTTTTCTCTTCTCTGCTCAATCTGATGCTGCCGCAGTTGATTATATAAGTCATTGATTTGTCTTTGTATTTCCTGACGTTTTTTCATTTTTTCTTCTGCACTCAATGATTTATTCGAAGAAATTTCCTGCTGCTCTTTCTGCTTTCTGGCAATCTCGTTTTTAATATTTATGCTAAAAGAATCCATCTTCTGTGCCATTTTAATTCCAGCTGTCTTGGAACCAGCTCCGCTCAGTCCATTTACCTGCATTTTTCATCTCCTCCTGTTAATCGAAATTGAATCCCCTTAAATCGGTTTTGTAAATACGCCCGGCACGCTTTTCCTTTTTTCTTTGCCAGTTTCTTTTCTAAAATTTCATTTGTATGGTCTGACATTTTCTTCAAAAAGGAACTCTTATCTGAATTTTTTGTAATAACCCAGCCGCCCCAGTTTCCATTTTCGTCGCAAAACCAGCCGTCGCTTACCACTTCCCGCCCCTGTGCTTTCATCTGTGCCTTAAACTGTTTGGAGCAATTCGTTAAAAACTTAACATCCTTTTCAAAGGTCATTCTCGCCTCTTCATCAGTTCCCAGTTTGTCTAAATATTTCGGATGAATTACAAAATTCACATCCGATGAATTGCCATATGTCTGCCCGTAACCTACAGTTCCCACAAAAAACTTAGTTCCACTATTTCGCTTTTCCACTTCCTGTATAAAATCAAGACCGGATGAAGCAGCATCCGATATACTTTTCTCATAACTCACACCACCATTATTAACCACCGTCCGAGACGATGGTTTCGAATCCGATGCCTTCATCCCAACTGTCTCTTGATTTTTCACCGGATAGAAATAACCATTCCCAATTCCATTTACTGCCATAATGCCATCCTCCTTGAAGTATTACTCGTTTGAACTCCATTTCAAACATACTTTATAGTGTAAATATCGGCATTATTAATAAAAAACTTAAATCAAAAACATCTTCGCCAGCACACCCTCTTTTTCTATTTCTTTTATATTATCAAGTTTAATTGTTCCATTTGGAAATATACTTAAGATGCGGTCACAGTACATATTGACTGCATATCCCACAACTCCCAGTGCGAACATAATTCGAATGATTAGTATTGTCATATTTTTGTCCTCGCCCTTCCTTGTTGTTAGTTGTATCTAACTAATCATACCATTTTGCCTGTTCTTTAGCAACCTTTCTACAGTAAAATAATCCAATAGAAGCAGTTGTTTTTTTATCACGTGTCTGTTATAATATTTTCAGTGCTACCCTATCAGCAAGCG
>OGMP01001769.1_pt1 | contig 15598 bp, 7 predicted proteins | sample 1573261 | NCBI WGS metagenome assembly OGMP01 (sample SAMEA2581878, study PRJEB24529) | metagenome | biome: Human gut stool | place: China | collected 2011 | reverse complement strand
CCCGCCAGTGGCAGGAAAAACAATATATAATAAGGTGTACGATAGTCTGCGAATACTTCTCCGCCTGCATCGAAACTCGGCAGGGCAGCCGTGTAGATTTCGCTGATGGCTGTTTGGCTATAAAAATGCCATGCCGCAAGGGGCACTCCGACGAGCAGCAACAGTCCCCATACCGTAGGGATGACGCGGTTCTTATATAGCGTGCCCGGCATACGCCAACAGAGCACTACCATGTAGCCCGTGCCGGCCAATGCGTATGCTCCGAATAAAGGATAACCGGCGAGAAGCCATACGGTCATCCACGCGTAGCCCCAATATGGGTCCCGGTTGGCTGTACGGCTGAAAATCCATACGGCCGACAGGGTCGCCAGTATGCCAATGGAGGCCGTGAAGAAATAACCTTGTAATTTGATATAATAAATGAAATAGCCCATCTCCACGATGCCGGCCAACAGGGCGGCCGGTACCAAGGCGGGAAGAAAACTCCATAAAGGGGAAAGCCGGAAGGCCGAGCGCATGACGAAGCAAATGCAGACCCAAACGGCTATGAGAAGGGCTGTTCCGACAGCCGGGTAATAAAAAAACTGCGTGAGGAAACAGGCTGCCCATTGCAATGTGCCGCCCGGATATGCCGAGAGCGTATGATAGAAAGTACTGTCCGGCAAGAAGAGGTTGAGTTCTTGTATCCGGAAAAGTGTTTCTTTCTCATAAGTGTATAGGCAAAAGCCGAGAATGACAGGAAAGACGATGCCGTAGAACCATGGCATCCCTTTCTCCACGTAACGCCGGAACCGCATGTCCGCCTTGCCGGACGGGGCGTAGGCTTCGGGATTGAACGGTTGTGAAAAGTCGGTATTCATGATATTTAAGTTATTTTTTCCACAAAGGATTAGGTTTTCCTCTTCAAAGTTAATAAATCTTGTGCGAACACGTAATATTTTAGCAAAAAACTTTGCATTTTAGAGAGAAAAAAGAACAAAAAACGTATCTTTGTATGTAGTTTCTAAATGATTAACTAACCGCGTCTGTGACGCAATAAAACAAATGTACCATGTTTAGACAATTGATGTTTTCTTGTGCTTGTCTGGCCGTTCTTTCGGCTGAGGCGCAAAAAGACAAACCTTGGTGGTTGGACCCCGAGGTGAACGAAGTAAACACCATGGCTCCGCGTGCGGCGTTTTTCGCATACGAGACAGAGAATCTGGCAAAGGCAGACCAGAAAGCCCGGTCGGAACGTTATCTGTCATTGGAAGGCAAGTGGAAATTCAATTTTTCCAAGGACCACGACAAGGCCCCTCGCGACTTCTATTCCCTGAAGTACGACGATTCGCAATGGACGGACTTTCCCGTGCCCGGCATCCTGGAGTTGAATGGTTACGGAGATGCCATTTACAGCAACAATGGTTATCCATGGAGAACACAATTCAGACCCGAACCGCCTTTCGTGGAAGAGCGTAACAATTATACGGGGTCGTACCGTAAGATGGTGACCGTGCCTGCCGATTGGAAAGGTGAGCGGATTTACCTGCACGTGGGTTCGGCTACGTCCAACCTGATGGTATGGGTGAACGGCAAATTCGTGGGATACAGCGAAGACAGCAAGGTGTCGGCGGAATTCGACCTGACGAAGTATCTCACGCCGGGCAAGGAGAACCTGATTGCCATGCAGGTGATGCGTTGGTGCGACGGTTCGTACCTTGAAGACCAGGATTTCTGGCGTTTTACGGGAATAGCCCGTGAAGTATATCTCTATGCACGTCCTCAGGCCCACATCGCCGACTTGTTCATTACGCCCGATTTGGTGAACAATTATCAGGACGGAACGTTGGAGGTGAAACTGAACGCCGTGGGAGCCAAGGGTGAGACCGTGATGTTCTCCCTGAAAGACAAGGAAGGAAAAGAAGTGGCTGCACAGACGGCTAAAGTCGGAGGAAACGGTGAAGTAAAAGTAAACTTCGATATCAAAAATCCTTTGAAGTGGACTGCCGAGACGCCGAACCTCTATACTTTATATACTACCTTGATGGACGGCAAGCAGGTGGCCGAGGTTGTGCCGCAGCGCGTGGGATTCCGCAAGGTGGAAATCAAGAACGCCCAGGTGTTGGTAAACGGACAGCCGGTGTTGTTCAAGGGAGCCAACCGTCACGAACTCGACCCGGTGACGGGGTATGTGGTGTCGATGGACCGCATGCTGGAAGACATCCGCGTGATGAAAGAGCTGAACATCAATGCTGTGCGTACCTGTCATTATCCCAACGACCCGCGTTGGTATGAACTTTGCGACATATACGGCATCTACATGGTGGCCGAAGCCAATATCGAAAGCCACGGAATGGGCTACGGCGACAAGACGTTGGCCAAGGAGCCGACTTATGAGAAGGCACACTTGGAGCGCAACGAAAGCAATATCAAGATTTACAAGAACCATCCTTCCATCATCTTCTGGAGCGTGGGTAACGAAGCCGGTTACGGGCCTAACTTCGAGAAGGCGTATGACTTGGTGAAGGCGTACGACCCGAGCCGTCCGTGTCAGTATGAACAGGCCGGACAGAACGGCAAGACGGATATCTTCTGCCCGATGTATTACGATTACGGCGGCTGCGACAAGTACTCGCAGGGCGACAACCCGCGTCCGCTCATCCAGTGCGAGTATGCTCATGCCATGGGTAACTCCATGGGAGGATTCAAGGAATATTGGGACATGGTACGCAAGTATCCGAAGTACCAAGGCGGTTTCATCTGGGACTTTGTGGACCAGGGCCTGCGTGTGAAGAACAAACAGGGCAAGACGATATATGCTTACGGAGGCGACTTCGGCCGTTATCCCACCAGCGACCATAATTTCAACTGCAACGGTATCATCAATCCCGACCGCAAACCGAATCCTCATGCCAACGAAGTGCGTTACTACTATCAGAACATCTGGGCTACGGCCAAGGATTTGAAGGCTGGCGAGGTGGAAGTTTACAATGAGAACTTCTTCAAGTCGCTTGACGACGTGGAATTGCAGTGGACGTTGGAGTCGGAAGGAAAAGTATTGGCCAACGGGCGGAATGCGCTCGACATTCCCGCACAGCAGAAACGTGTGGTGAAACTGGATGGTTACAGTTTGCCTGCGGACGTGAAAGGCGAAGTGGTGCTGAACCTCGACTTCGTGCTGAAGAAGGCCGAACCGATGCTCGATGCCGGCTATGCCGTGGCACGCGAACAGTTCGTGGTGAATCCTTATACTTTCCCCACGATGGAAAGCGTATTGGCTGTCACTTCCGGCAAATATGACACCCGGAAAGTGGAAAAAGAAGAAAAGGTGGCATGGGTCACATTGTCGGCAGGAAACACTTCTGTCACTTTCAACCATTGGAACGGTTGGATTGACTACCTCGACGTGGACGGGAAACCGATGTTGGAAGAGGGCTATGCCATCACTCCCGATTTCTGGCGTGCGCCGACCGACAACGACTACGGGGCAGGCACACAACGCAAGTTGCATGCTTGGAAGAATCCTGAGATGAAGATGAAGTCGTTCAAGGTGGTGGAAAATGAAGGCAAGGCCGAGAAGGGCGTCGAAGTGGTATATGACATGCCGTCGGTAGAGGCTACGTTGACGATGACTTATACGTTGACTCCGGCAGGTGAACTGGTGGTCAACGAGGCTATGACGGTTAATAAGGATGCCAAGCACAAGCCGGAACTGATGCGCTACGGTATGCAGTTGGTTATGCCGAAAGCCTATAATATGCTGACCTATTACGGAAAGGGACCGGGCGAGAACTACATCGACCGTAACAACGGAGACCGTTTAGGGGTGTACGACGCGAAGGTGGCCGACCAGTATTGGGGCTATGTACGTCCGCAGGAAAGCGGAAACAAGACTGAGGTACGCTATTGGCAGGTGAAGGATGAGAACGGCAAGGGATTGGAGTTCTATTCTTTCGCCCCGATGGAATGCAGCACGTTGAACTATTTGGCTTCGGATTTGGATGACGGTTGGGACAAGAACGCCCACCAGAGCCATTCCGGCGACTTGACACCCCGTGATTTCAGCGTGGTCAAGTTGGCAGCGCGTCAGCGCGGATTGGCTTGCGTGAACAGTTGGGGAGCTATTCCGCTCGAACAGTACCGCATGCCTTATCAGGATTACAGCTTTACTTACGTAATCCGTCCGTTATGATGATACAATTTTCTATGTTTTAAATTTAGGTTAAATGTGAGGGGGTGTCTTCGTGAGAAGGTGCCCCTTTTTTTATGGGCAAGACGCAGAGGAGGGGGAAGGCTTCGTTCAAGATTTAAGGATTTTGGAAAGGCTTTTTCGTCGGGCTGAGATTTGAAAATCGTTTGCCGCAGAACGGAAAATCGTTCGCCTGAGATTGATTTTTTGTTTGGCGCAGAACGGAACGCCAATTTCTTCATACCTATAAATACTTGTTTCATAGCCTGTTGCGTTTTCTTTTGAAAGATATGGGTGTGTCGCTGTATGTCAATATAAATCTATGAAAACGATTCGCCCCCGAATGGCAGGATATGCCGTTCGGGGGCGAACTGTTGATACTGTGGCAAGGCCGTCTGATGCCTTGCGGAAGCCCTTGTGAGAGGTTATGGAACCATTACCTTGACGGAGTGGCTTCCGGCTTTTACCACATAAATACCTCTTGAAAGGCGTGCCGTACGGGGAACCTGTTGGCCGCTGATGGCGTAAATCCGGTAATTGTCCGTACCGTCTACGATAACATGGCCGTCACGTACGAAAACTTTGAACGGGGCGGATCCGATTGTACCTTTGATACCTGATTCACCTTCTTTGGGAGAACTTACGGCTATCCAGCCCATGATATCGCCATTGTTGGTGGCGTTGTCTATTTCCTTGATAGTTTCGTTGGTCTTGTCCTTTTGGCGGATGATTTTCACTCCTGTGGTGGCGGGCACGTCTTTGATGTCCGTATTGCTTTCGTCCGTCGTGTAGCTGCTGATTCTGTATACGGAGGCACAATCATAGTTGTTGGTCTGGGGACCAAACAGCATGATGGGGCTGAACAATCCTATGGTATTGCCCGTCTCGTCCACGAGATTGACTTCGCGGGCACGTCGGCCGTCCACCTTGTCTTCTGTATTGCGACCCACAGTCAGAATCTTGCCGTCTTCCATCTTGGCGGTTCCCGGAGTGGCTGCCACGTAGAAGATGTCTTGTCCGGCAAAAGTGCTGGTCGTTTCGTCCACAGCGGCTTGTCGGGCCAGTTTGACAGCGAAGCCTTTGTTTGTGATGTCCCAAACCTTGACTACGTAGGGATATGCCTTGTAGCGCGACAGCACGTTGGCAATGACTACCGGAGTTACACCTTCGGGGAACGGGGTGGCAAAACTGATCCACGTGGTGTCGTTCTTGATTTTGCTTGCACTTTCTCCCACTTCCATCGTGATGTCACCGATTTGGTGGGCACACTTGCGCAGTACCATGAAGTCCGTGGTTTCCGGTTCCGTGATGGTTTGTTCGTAGTCCCCTTCGTTCCAAGGGAAAGCCCAGAAGGAGAATTTGTCGCTCAGCACGCTGACCACTGTATTGACTGGTACGACCTTTGAATCGTTATAGGAAAGCAAGCCTGCAAAAACGGCCGGTTTTTCATCTTCACCGATGGCATCGAATTCCGTATTGAACTCCTGTGTATCGCTGATTTCCAAGGTGCCGTACTGGAAGCCCGGTTCGCCCTTGGCTGCCACCAACGAGAGCTGTACTTCGTCCGTAGAACGCACGTTCCCGTCCATGTCGAAGTTGCGCACCCGGTACGTGTAAGTCCCCCGTTTGAAATCTTCGGGGAAGACTTCGTTGTACGCATAGGAATTCTTGTCCGGAGCTTCGTATTTCTGCAAGGTTTGCCATTCGCCATCGTCCAAGCGCATTTCCAACAATGTGGAATCGGTGAAGCCCATGTTGTTCTTATACTCCCAATTGAGAGCCAACTTACGTGTGCGTTCGGTATATTCCAAAGTCAGTCCTGAGGGCGTGCTGTACACCACCTTGGGCACGAACTCGTAGGATTTTCTGTAACCCATACCCGAGTTCATTTCGCCATACCATTTACCCAAGATGGAAGGACCAGTACCATACTTGTAAAGTTTGGAGCAATCGGCTTCGCTGTTCCAATAGGCATAACGTTCCACATAGTCGAAACTGTTCCAGTTGGTAAGCACCTTGCTCATTACGTCGTAGTTTTTCTGTTGGTTCTCGGTTGAGAACGAACGGTCTGTGGCGAAGATTCCGTTGTTGTTCCACGAAGCTCCCCAAACAAATTCCGACACCCAGATGGGGCGTTTGTATTTGTCATAATAACCCTTCAGTTGGTTATTCAAGTTCCATTCAGGCCAATAGCAGTGCATGTCGAGAATATCGCAACGCCAACCGCGTTTGTCGATTTCTGTCATGAACTGTTCTAACCATGAGAGGCTTCCGTCGTGGGATGAAGGGGAACACAGGCGCATGCCGGTAGCCATAAGGTTTTCCCAGTTGTTGAGCACGGTCTCCACGCTTTGCGGATGGTCGTCGGCACTGTTGCCCGGTTCGTTGTTGGTCTGCATGTGGCAGGATTGGGTCACCTTTCCGCAGGTTGAGACAGAAGGCCAGTCTTCATAGATGTGATGGGGAACCCATTCGCAGTCCGGCTCGCGGCTTGCATTGCCCTGTCCCCAGTCATAGCACCATGTTACTTTGAGGGCGTTGACGATTTCTGCACTGGCATCGCTGGCAATACCTTTTTTCTGGAAATTATGCCACTTGAACACGCGATAGGAAGAAATCCTGTGGTCGAGCTCCATAGGTAGCTCGGCAAACTCCAAGTCTTCCTTATCGGCGACGAAACAGCGGCTGTAACCTTTTCCGCCGGGATTGTTGGAAAAAGTCACCATGTAGCCTCTCTTCAGTTTGAAGCTCCTGATTCGATTGTTGAGCTTGGCGGTCGAAAGGGTATTCATGTAGCCGTTGGAATTTTCCAGTCCGAAATCATTGACGGATTCCCCTCCGAAGTTGGGCTCGGAATAGACCGTCAGCGGTTTGATGTCCTTGCTGTAAGGAAAGATGATGGCGCCATGGGCATACATTTTCACTTGACAGTTCTCATCGTTGACCGCCGGCTCCCCATTAATCTTAATGAAGGAAAGGTAACTGAGAGCCTCGCTTGGACGCAGGTTTTCCAGAATCACGACGGCATGTTCCGTATTGGTGATATTGATACTGCCTGACGAGGCGTACGGGGTTGTGCCCGTCACGATGTAATCCACGTCTTCGTTAAGGGTAACGGAAGATGTAACTTGTGCTATCTTCTGGGTCGTGTTTTTGGCAATGGCAGTCTGTCCCAACGCGAGAGCCAATGCAAAGGTTAATAGTTGCGTTTTCATTATTTACTATAGGTTTTATAATTTATGGGTTAGTTTCAATGGGGCGGATGGTTTGGGCCGCCTTCCGGTTACTTCGTGTTGGGAAACGCCTTTTGCAGCCGTTTCAGCTCTTTTTGGGTGATGGCGATGACCGTGCCGTGGCGCGGAGTGAACGCTCCCTGAGTGGCTGTATCCTGCACGCGTTTGAACTTCATCAGGTCTTTGCTGGTGCAGAACTGGTAGTGCCCGTTCATGTAGCAGTCGTACATCAGAACCCAGTCTCCTTCTATCCGTTGGAACACGCCGGAACCTTCCACCGCTTTGTCGGTATCTTCAAACGTACCGGGCAACAGTTCCCATTCTGCCGGATTGTGCAAGTCTTTGGCCAGATATTGGCGTATGCCTTTTTTCTGTTCGCCTTCGGTTTTGAAAAAGATGTGATAAGTTCCATTATCGTCTTGCACGATATCCGTGTCGATGGAAGGTTTCTTGTAGTCGAACAGGACTTTAGGTTCTCCTTCAAGGTCGCTGAAATCTTCATTGGCGTATGCCCAAAAGACCTTGTCGTAGGGGCACTGTCCGTCGTCAGTCAGGATAGAAAAGTACACCATGTATTTTTTTGCCTTCTTGTCGTAGATGGTTTGCGGCGCCCATACGCGGATGACGTTGGCGAACATCGTGTTGGCATATTTTTCAGGGAAGTTTACCGTGTGGTGCGTCCAGTTGACCATGTCTTTGCTGCGCATCAGTACGATGCCCCGGTTGGAGGTCCATCCTTGACTGGAACGCATGTCGGTGACTACCATGTAGAAGTAGCCGTCTTCGCCTCTTAAGATATGAGGATCGCGTACCCCCTTCTTTAAAGAAATCGTGTCGGAGGAAATGACGGGCTTGCCGTCATTCAACGGAGTATAGCTGAACCCGTCCGTGCTGATGGCATAACAGATTTGTTCCTGTTCGGGAGCATTACCTGTGAAATAGGTAAAAAGGTAAGCTACTTTCTTTTTGGCTTGGAGGGTTGTGGTGCTTGCGAATGTACCGGCACACACAAGGCAAATGCCTAACACTGTCTTTAGGTTTTTTCTCATGTTGAATATGAATAGGTTAATAAACAGTCAAATGTACGAAAATAGCTTTATTTGTGTGCGCAAACCGACTCCTTATTAACTAAGATTAACGACCCTTGCGCTTTTCCCGAAGCGTTTCCGCGATGGCCCAGTGGATAGCGGCCTCTTCTTCCTTGCCGCAGCACGACAGGGCATCGCCAAACAGTTCGTGAGCTTTGGCGTGTTCGGGCTTAAGGGATACGGCTTTGTCGAAATCGGCTACAGCCTGTTCTGTACGTCCGCAAAGCAAGTGGTTCTTCCCCCGGTTGTAGTGCACTTTGAAATTGGCTGTGCTGAGTTCGGCGGCTCGGTTGAAGCATTGGAGGGCATCTTCGTATTCTCCATGGTCTTGCAGCGTGACGCCTTTGCGTATCCATGCGTCTACGTATGAAGGATCGAGCGACAGGGCCTTATCGTAATTGGCCAGGGCGGCACGCAGGTTATGGGCCTGAAGGATGGAAGCGTTGCCCAGTTCGTAATATTCATGGGCGTACTGCTGCATCTGTTTGCGTTGGGCTGCCATTTGTCGTTTCAACTCTTCGTTCTCGCGTTTAAGTCGGCTGATGATATTGAGTTTGCTGCAAATGAACCGTTTGATGGCCGGTTTTTCGATGTCGTATCTGCTGTGTATGGCTATGAAGAAGTGATCGAGGCTTTCGCGGAAGTCATCGCGGTCGAATGCCTGTACGGCGGCTTGGTATTCGATGTCGGCTTTGGCTTTCTTCATGGCTTGCTCGATAGCCTTTTCGTCATTGAATTGTTGGGCGAACCGGATGATTTCGGGCTTGACGAAAATATCCGAACGGGATATTTCCTTCTTCAGACATATACCTTCCAATGAAGTGCAGCGGCTCAAGGCTACATATACCTGTCCTCCGGCGAAGACGCCACCGGTGAAGTCGATGGTCACTTTACGGAAAGTCAGTCCCTGGCTTTTATGGATGGTGATGGCCCAAGCCAATCGCAGGGGGAACTGCCGGAAGATGCCGAGTTCTTCCTCTTCTATCTTTTTTTCTTGCTCGTTGTAGGTGTAGCGCATGTTGCTCCACACTTCGCGGGTGACTTCCATTTCGGTTCCGTCTTCCGTGACGATGTAGATATGGCCGTTCTTTTCGTCTATGGCCGAAACGGTACCCAGAGTTCCGTTTACCCAACGTTTGTCTTGGTCGTTTTTGACGAAAATGACTTGTGCGCCGGGTTTAAGTTCCAGTTCCATCAGCGTGGGGAGCGAACTTTCCGGGAACTCGCCTTGTATTTCGCCTTTAAAGAGTGTGCTCTCGGTGTCTATTTCGGATAGTTTCCGGCGGTTGATGAAATCTACATTATCCCTTCGGGTGGCCAGGGTTATATTCAGTCCATGGCTCAACTTGTCATCGTTCGTTCGGTTCCAACGGCTGTTGAGCAGTTGCAGGTCGGCACTTCCGGCCTGATTGGTACGGATATGGTCGAGTACGGCGATGAAGGCGGCATCTTGCTGGCGGTACACTTTCTTCAGTTCTATGGAGACGAGGCGCATTTCCTGGAATACTTTGGCCGAGAAGAAATAAGGCGTAGGATAGTAACGGTTCAGGATTTCTCGTTCGTCCGCTTTGACAACCGGTTCCAGTTGGAATATATCTCCGACAAGCAATAACTGCTTTCCGCCGAACGGTTCGCGCAGGTTGCGGCTGTAGAGGCGCAGGATGCGGTCGATGAAGTCGATGATGTCCGCCCGTACCATTGAGATTTCATCGATAATGATCAGTTCTGTTTCACGCACCAGCTTTTGATGGGCGGAATTGTATTTCAAGAACTCTTTCAGTTTGCGGAAGCTGAACCGAGGGTCGTCGGGCAGGAGCGGGTGGAAAGGGAGCTTGAAAAAGCTGTGCAGGGTGCTGCCTCCGGCATTGATGGCTGCTATGCCGGTCGGTGCCAATACCACGTGCTTCTTCCGTGTGTGGCTACAGATATACTTTAGTAGGGTGGATTTACCCGTACCGGCTTTGCCTGTGAGGAAAACCGAGTTACGGGTAAACTGTATGAGTTTCAGCGTGCTCTGGAACTCCGGGTTCTGAAGGTCTATTTCAATGTCTTCTTTCAAATCTTTGGGGCTATGATGTCAAGGTCCGTGTGTGAGGCTTGCGGATGGTTACCGCTTCCCTCGCTTGCCGTTGTTTCTGTTTTCGCCTCGGGCTGTTTTTCCGGTGAGGCGTTACCGCGTTGCAAAGAGTCCCCCGGAAGGGCTATACCCAATGAATCTGCGGATACCGTAAGCGAATCCGGTTCTTGTGGCGCATAATAGCTTTCGCATGTGTACGTGGTGGGGTCGATGTCTTCGAGCGGTTGTTTTGGGAATTTGGCGCGGTATTGGGCGAAGCGGTCGTCCAACAGGACTTTCTGGATGAAGTTGCCGAATATGGGCAAGGCCGTCCGGCTGCCTTGTCCTAAGGCTCCGGTGCGGAAGTGTATGCTCCGGTATTCTCCTCCGACCCATCCGCCGGCGACTAACTTGGGCGTTACGCCCACGAACCAGGCATCGGAATGGTTGTTGGATGTACCGGTTTTGCCTCCAAAGTCGGTGTATTTCAGTACAGGATGGATGTAGCTCCACAGGGCTGCCGTGGTTCCGCCCGGCTCAGTCAGGCCTCCTCGCAAAAGCCGCTGCATGAAGAATGCGGAACGGTATGGAATGGCCTGCTGCTCTTCCGGTTCTGCCGCATAGATGATGTTGCCGTCGCGGTCGAGAATTTTAGTAATCAGGATGGGCGGATTCATCTTGCCGTCGTCTATGACCGTGCAGTAGCCGTTGACCAGTTCCAACAGATTGACATCGGAGGAGCCTAAGCTCAGCGACGGAGTTTCGTGCAGCGGTGATTCGATCCCCATGGCATGTGCGGTCTGTGCCACGTTGTGGATGCCCAGTTCATAACCTAACTTGACTGCCACGCTATTGATACTCTGTGCGAAAGCCGATTTAAGTGGCATCGCCGCTCCCGAGAAGGTGCCGTTGGCATTATGGGGTGTCCATTTGGTAGGTTTGCCGTCTACGGTGTCCGGGTACTGTTGCCATTCGTCGATCCGGGTGTCGCAGGGGGTCAGTCCTTGGTTCATCGCTTCTGCATATACAAAGAGTTTGAAGGTTGAACCGGGTTGGCGCATGGCGGTGACTTTGTCGTATTTCCACGAGCCGAAGTCTATGTCGCCCACCCATGCCTTGACATGGCGGCTGTCCGGTTCTATGGCTACGAAACCGCAATGCAGGAATTTGACCATATAACGGATGGAGTCCATGGTGCTCATCTCTTCTTCTTTCAGACCGTCGTAACTGAACACCTTGACCTTGTGGGGCAGATTCAGATAGTAAGTGATGGAGTCCGGCTGGTCAGGGAAACGGGTTTCGAGATATTTGTATGCTGTCGTTTTTTTAGCTAAGTCCTCGATAAAGTTCGGAATCTCCTGGTGTCTTTCGTCTTGCCACGGGTTTGTGTTGCCCCAATGTTGCTTGAAACGTTGCTGGAGGACTTCCATTTGTTGGATGGCAGCCTCTTCCGCATATTTTTGCATACGGGTATCCAGCGTGGTATATATCTTCAGCCCGTCGGCATAGAGGTCCGGTTTGTTTTCTTCGTCTACGCCGGCTATCGCTCCTTTCTCGCACAGCATGTCGATGTACTCCGGCAAGACGGCACGGAAGTAGGGGGCGATGCCGTCGTAGCTGCTTTCTTCCTTTCGTGGATTTACAATCATGGGAAGTGCCATGAGAGAATCGAGTTGTGCACGAGTGGCCTTGTGACCGTGAATGACCAGATGACCGTGGTCGTATAGGTTCGTCAGCACCACGTTGCGCCGTTTGGTACTGTTCTTGGGATTGAGCTTCGGGTTGTAGCTGGATGTCGCTTTCAGCAAACCTACCAATGTGGCGGCTTGTTCGTAGGTCAACTGGTCGGGAGTCGTGTTGAAGTAGGTGCGGCATGCAGTCTTGATGCCGAATGAATTACTGCCGAAGTCCACGGTGTTGAAATACATGGTGAGTATTTCTTCTTTACTGAATATCATTTCCAACTTGACGGCTACAATCCATTCTTTGGCTTTCATGACCAGAATTTTCACCCCGGGAATTTTGCCGAGCAGTCCGGTAGAGTATTGTGTACGTACTCGGAACAGGTTTTTGGCCAGTTGTTGGGTGATGGTACTGGCACCGCGGGCACGTCCGCTTGCGATGTCTTTTACCGCTGCAAAAAGTCCTTGAAAATCTATGCCATGGTGGCGGTAAAAACGTTCGTCTTCAGTATCGATGAGGGTCTGGATGATAATGGGAGAGATATCCTCGTACTCGACCGGCGTACGGTTTTCGCTGAAAAAACGACCGATAAGTACACTGTCGGCACTGTATATCTCGGAAGCTTCGCTGGTGACCGGATGTTCAATGTCCTTGAATCCGGGTGATTTCCCGAACAGATAGAAAAAGTTGAGGTCAACGGCAATAAGAAGTAAAATAACCGATAGGACGCAAGTGATAATCCATACTACGGTTTTCTTGTACCAAGGGCCTCGATAGAGGTTGGTGAATCCCCTTCCGGCCTTTTTCAACCAATGGCTTGTCTTTTGAAGAATGCGACTCATGTGATTTGACTTATGTAGGTTGAATGATGTTTAATAGGAGCAAATTTAGAAAAAGTTTATGGCATAATCTCTTTTTCTATGAGTTTTTTTATAGCTTCCGTTTCATCCGGATGAAACCAATGAATGCTTTCGTCGCGGCGAAACCATGTCATTTGCTTACGTGAATAAATACGGGTGTTTTGTTTGATTTTCTCCACAGCCGTTTCCAAAGTCCAGGAACCGTCTATGTATTTGAATATTTCCTTATATCCTACGGTATTGAGGGCGTTGGTATGCCTGTAGGCGATGACTTTTCGTGCCTCTTCCACCAGTCCGTCTGTTATCATTTGGTTCACGCGCTGGTTGATACGCTCGGCCAGCGCCACATAGCCTTCATACGGCACAATCTGGTACGCCGTATGGGTAAAGGCGTGGAGTTGTTTTTCAATAGCGAAAATGACTTTGGGATGGCGATGGCCGGTATTCAGCACCGCGATCCCGGCGGCGAAGTCGATGTACTCGTTACCTTCCACGTCCCACACCGTGGCGTTTTCGGCTTTATCGGCATAGAAGTTACACATGACGCCGATACCGCGCGGCGTCGCCTGTAAACGCCGGTCGTTCAGTTCGTTATTTTTCACCCTGTCACCCTCTGAAAGTCGCCTGCTTAGCGCATCAGTAAGTGTTTGCCAGGGGGAGGGAATTCGCCAGAGCGGGCGCTAAAAAAACAAAACCCCCAGACTTTCATCCAGGGGTTCTCGGTGTACTTCGCGGAAATTACGCTTCGATAGCGGCGCGAAGTTTTTTCATGGCGTTCTTTTCAAGCTGACGGACACGTTCCGCAGAAACGCCGTAGCGGTCGGCCAGCTCCTGCAGCGTGGACTTGTTGTCTTCGTCCAGCCAGCGGGCGCGGATGATGTCCTGGCTACGCTCGTCCAGGCCCTGCATCGCGTCAGTCAGCTTATTCGCCGCCTGCTCTTCCCAGTTATCATCTTCGATGCCGTCGGCAAAGTTAGATGATTTATCCTGCAGATAGAGCACCGGTGCCATCGGCTGGCTGTCAGATGCGTCGTCGTCGGAGGACATATCAAAGGTCATGTCCTGCGCGGCCATACGGGATTCCATCTCACGCACATCTTTGCTGGTTACGCCCAGCTCGCGCGCCACCATTTCCACTTCATCCTGGTTGAACCAGCCCAGACGCTGCTTGGTTTTACGCAGGTTAAAGAACAGCTTACGCTGCGCTTTGGTGGTAGCTACTTTCACAATACGCCAGTTACGCAGGACGTATTCGTGAATTTCCGCTTTGATCCAGTGCACGGCGAAGGAGACGAGTCGCACACCCACTTCCGGGTTAAAGCGACGCACAGCCTTCATCAGGCCGATGTTACCTTCCTGAATCAAGTCCGCCTGCGGCAGGCCATAGCCCGCATAGTTACGAGCAATGTGAACAACAAAGCGCAGGTGAGACAGGATCAGCTTTTTCGCTGCTTCCAGATCGCCCTGGTAATGCAGCTTTTCAGCAAGCTCCTTTTCTTCCTCGGCCGTTAACATCGGCCAGGTGTTCGCAGCCCGGATGTAAGATTCCAGGTTACCAACAGGGGCTAAAGCTAAAGTTTGCATTTCTTTGGTCATTCAAATCCTCTCAATCGATATCTTCTGACGCGTTCTTGTCCCCATCAGGCAACAAGCATGCCAGCATTCATGAGCAACGAGAATATCACTCACATTAGTATCAGACAGTGATTTTATCCACAAGTTCCATGCAACGGTGTGAATAAATTACGCACAAAATGTGACACCACGATGAAAAAGTGAGGGCAGGAAAAGGGGAACAAGCTTGCGGTATCTTTCCCTGCGAACAGGAACTCATTGCAGCAGGGAAAGATTATATCACGCTTTTATTAATCGGGAGTAAAGTGACGTAAATGTTGCACTGTCGCCAGCCAGGCGGCTACCCACCCGATCATCGAGCAGACGATCAACATCAACAGACACTCGTCGAAGCCTAAGCCGCTCAGCTCAAACTGGGTGCCGAAGACTTTCGCCACTTCGGTCACCGCCGACGAGAGGCGCATTACCAGAATCTCCGACAGGATCAGCGATAAAAACGCGCCGGAAAAGCCCAGCATCGCTCCACCGTAGAGGAACGGACGCAGGATAAACCCATCCGTCGCGCCAATCAGTTTCTGCACGTTGATGGTATCGCGACGGGCGAAGATGCTCAGGCGCACGCTGTTACCGATGACGAGGAAGACCGCCGCCACCATCAGCACGCCGATCATCGCCGACACGCGTCCTACCAGCCCGGTCAGGGCGGCAAGACGGGCAAACCAGCTGTCGTCCATGCGCACTTCATCAATCCCGTTAATGCGGGTAATGCGGTCGCGCAGGGTGTTGAGCGAATCCGTGCCCTGGAAATCGAGTTTCGGGATCACCACCGCCACCGCGGGCAGCGGGTTCTCTTCAAGCATATCCAGCGCACCGCCAAAGCCTGACCAGTTGCGAAACTCACCCAGCGCCTCTTCGCGCGAAAGATAGTTCACCTT
>OGMP01001766.1_pt1 | contig 15627 bp, 14 predicted proteins | sample 1573261 | NCBI WGS metagenome assembly OGMP01 (sample SAMEA2581878, study PRJEB24529) | metagenome | biome: Human gut stool | place: China | collected 2011 | reverse complement strand
TGGATTTACAGCCCTTGTAGTTATGTTCGAATGATGCATCTGTGCCGGATTTCTGTTGAATTCTCAAAATTGCAAACTTAATTCCAGAATTCGATACTTTTGACCAATCTGGATTACCTTGATAGGATGATACGTCAATACCTTTAATTTCCAATTTATCAGCTCCTTTCATGAAATCATGAAACATATTTATAAAATTTTCAAAGTTCTTAGTTAACTAAATGGTTAGAGGTAAATTATTGAGCAGTATTACTATTTAATCATCAGCAATTTGATACCTCCCCATATGGTCTCATTGGAATTTATTGTCAGTGTGGATGAGTCATCACTGTATGTACCTGAAAAAGTCCTGGTTGCCGCAAAATCTGCAATTTTAATAAAACTGACCTGTCGTTTTCCCACAGCGTTATTAACAAAAACAATATACATAAAGCCATTATTTGCGGAAGTTGATCCGTACATAAGGAAAGACGTATAATTCTCTTTCTCAAGCTTGGCTTGCACAGAAAAAGTCGAAAGATTTCGAACATCAAAGAAGAGCTTACTATTTAATTCATTAAGAGCCCCCACTACAGTCTTGTTTGAAGTCTGCAAGTTATTGATTACTGCATTTGTCAATTTATTGACCATCCAGTTCCAGATTCCGCTGAATGGTGAAAGTTTGTTTGTTTTTGATGCAGCATCATAGAGCATTAAGGTATCTGCATCTTCTGGAGTTGCCTTTACTGTGTATTCATTAAATTTTGCCATATTAATTCTCCTTTTCTATATTGAGCTTTTCATAGAGCTGATTTATAAGTTTTTCTTGTCGGTCAAGCTGTTCTTTCTGGCTTTTAATCATCGCGAACATTGCGGGTATCATGATACGTTCATTCCAGTTCTCAACTTGTCCGTCCACATGGTCAGTTGCTAATGGGAAGTATTTTTCAACATCCTCTGCAATGAACATTGGGAATTCGATATTTACACGTTCGTCATCTTTGCTTAGATAACCATCTTTGTATCTTGCGAATCTAGGTGTTATATTGTAAAGGTTGTCCAAGAATTCTTTTGACATTTCACTTCCAAGAATTTTATAGCGTTTTGATGAAGATGAACTCATGTATACACCATTTTCAAAAATTCTCAAGTAATTACCAGTCGTCAAAGTGTTTAGATTAAATATTTGGAATTGATCTGTCCCGTCCGATATATCCTCAGTCCCACAAATTATATTTAAGCCACCATCTATTACAAGTCCGTTGCCATAAGCGCTCAAGGTGACCCCATTAATGTTCACTTCTTCATTTTGTGCGTCCAGTATTATAATGCCGTTAGGAGATATTAATTGTTCCGCCAAATTATCAAGAACCCACCCGGCAATATTTCCAGTGTTAGCACTTAATTCACCAGTAAAAGTTCCGTCTGCTGAGTTCAAACTGCCGGAAAACGTTCCTTTTGTAAAATTCACTCCTGTGTTGTCAATATATCCAACTTGATTACCGGCTGAATCTCTAATAACTAATTTTCCATTGCCATTATTTGCACCGCCCAATGTCAATTCACCGCCAAGCGCTGCACTGAAGCTGATATACAGTTGACCATTCTTGTAGTACAGGCCTTTCCATGCACCATCATTTGATAGTATTTCTACGATTTGCGATTGTGTCAGATTGTCCACATCAATTACTACCGCAACACTCTGCATATCCATCAATGTTGTAGTTCCACCGGACGCATATAATTTACATCTAACATTCGTCACATCTCTAGGAATACCAATGGTTGAACCATTAGAACTTGCTACTGTCTGACCAGATCCATTTGTCAAAATAGAATACAAATAGTGTGTCACGGTATCCTCATCGGTTGAACTAGTATAAATGGTATTCCAAGTGTTTCCGTCAGCAGTCTCTTCAACAACGAATCTGCCTTTATAAGGCACTCTAGTAGCTGACTTTCCGTCACGATAATACGCTTTAAATGTTATAAAGTTTGGACTAATTGTCTTGTCAGAGCCACGTTTCAAGACGTTACATGATGGCTCAACCATGTATGTTCTACCAGGTTCACCATCTTTTCCATCTTCTCCCTTTTTCTGCTTAGAAATCGTGAATCTTTTTGTTACTGACAGATTGCTGAGATATGTTGCTCTGATGTCTATCCATCCATTGTCTGCCGATAGCCCAGTAACATTGTAGATATGTGTTGCATCACTCCAAGAGCCTGTGATACTGTCGGATTTTGTGATTGTATAACTACAATCGTCTGTAATATCCGATGAGCCATACATTACAGTAGCTTTGGTAGATACCTGTGGAAATACTGCGATATTGCCATCTGCATCAGCCGTAATCGTCTGCATTTCGTTTGATAGCTGCAAAGTCATGTTTTTAGCAAGAGCTGCTGCTTCAAGAGCTTTGTTTGCTGTGGTATCATCAGTATATTTATTCAGTTTCTTCCAGTCAGATGACGCATACACACTTCCTTTTGCTCTTGCTACAACACAAGTGAGGATATCTCCGCCGTCTTGAGACCATAAATCTCCGATATCATACGGCGGTGAAGGCCGTATAACAAACGTCCTTCTCTTGCCGTCTGCGGTGTCTTGCGCTTTCTCAGCTTGTGCAAGTGCTTTGGAAATGTCGTTGTCTTGAATCATCTGCCATTTCCATGTTGCACCGTCCTGCATAAACCGATACGCGTAGCCAGTGCTCTTCCAGTAAAAAAGATCACCTTCGTGCTTTTTGCGTTCTTCTGTACTTGTCCATTCAGAAGCCGGTTTGTTCTGCAAAGACGGTTCGTAATCATAGAAGAAGGACTCAATCTGTCCATCAATCTGTGCTTGTAATCCAGCCAATGAACCTGTTACTGTGTCAGCGTAATCAGCTAATTTACCATCTGAATAATCTTTGCTCTCCTGAAGATTGTCGGATAATGCTTTTGTGGCTGTTTTGCCACCGATAACAACTGAATCACCACTGATTATTACTTTTTTGGTATCCATATCGACAGAAAAGAGAATATTCCCATCAGAATCCTTGACCATGATTGCACCGGCATTAATCCAATCAGCATTAACGCCAACCGCGTTCAAAATTCTTACAATCGTATCGCCATCAACTGTCATGCCACCATTCCATGTCTGTCCACCATCTGTGGATACGCCCCACGCCTCGGAGGTCATCTTCCAAATTGCTTTGGATTCAGCGAGTGTAGGCTTATCATGCAAATAAAAAATCCGGCTTCCATCTTCCTGTATTTCTTCGGTGGTATATACACCAGTGGCCGAATCAATTCTTTTTCCAAATTCTTCAAGAGCTTTTTCTCTCTCGGTTTTTTCCTGCTTAACCATATTTCTTGCAGTAACAAATGCCTGCGTCGCCTGGGAATATTGGGTTCTGCTATTTTTAGCAGCGCTTTTGGCATTACAAGCTATCTTCTGACCGGATCCCGGTTTCAATGTAGTTGTGGTAAGTAGCGATGTGTATATTTTTCCATTTCTATCCACAATAATCAGTGAATCTCCGGCTTCCAGAGCCACATCTGTAGGGCACTCGGATTCAAATGGTCTAAATCTCATGCCAACGCATTTTTCGGAGATTATTGAAGCGATTGTCTGGCCATCGCCAACACGAATTAATTTATTACCAGAAATTCCAAGTACATATCCCTCTGTACCAACCATGTAAGTTTGCGGATTATCAGAAGAGGATTCGCTGTATTCAGTTACTTTCACGCCTGTGATTACTACATCTGTATGATGCGGAGTAAAACCATAGGTGGTTTCTATTTCAGAAATGTTACCTTTTTCGTCAGTTGCAAAAAGCCTCAATATGCCATCATTTTCCAGAAATGTTCCGTTATTTGCCGATAAAATACCATTTGCACTGGATAATTCAAGCGAGATATTGCTATCATCTTGCGTTTTGAGAACTCCAAGATCATTAATAATGAGTTCTTCTTCATTGATGCTGCTATACCAACCGATGCACAATCTGCCATATTCATCGCATCTCATCCACTGACAGCCAATCTGTGCAACCCACTGTAGAACCTGGCGAAATGTTAAAGCTTCGTCATTTGGACGATTCTGCACGATATAATCATCTCTGTCAAATGATGTTGTTTGCAAAGTAACCCCACATACCTCGCAGGCATCTCGTACAATCTGCCCTCTGGTTGCCGGATACTTCAATTTGCTGTCTGAATAGTTCCGGTCAAACTTCCGCATATTATCTTCGCACGTAAGGTCTATGGTCACCGTTTCGTCTTCCGGCTGTTCAATAACTGTCACTGTGCAAATACGTGTTTTTTCAATAACCGCATTTTTATGAACTATGATTGTATCACCGGTTGAATCCAGTATTTGTTCTCCAGCTGAATCTAACAGTTCACTTGTATCCTCATTTTCAATCTGTAATCCAACATAACATATGACTTCTGCTCCCTCAAAATCGTAATCGGAGTACTCACCGTCAAAATTATTAATGCTAAGATTCAATACATTGATGATTGCAGAACCGATGTCAAAGCTACTATCATTAGATACGGAATCTTCGAATTCCATTCCGTTTTGCCACAGATTGGCACTGGTCAGATTGAGTACAGTTCCATCTGTAAGTGTGATATCTGCATACTTGAGGTACTGCACGTCCATTCCGTTCTTGACTTTTTCTTTCCATCTGTTAGATAATTTTCTCATGCATCACCTCTCAATCACATCAAAACTGATAGATTCTGTTCTCTGGTTTCCATGCCACCACCATTTAACAGGCGCACTCCTGTCACCAACATAAAACGTTCTGGTTTCGTATTTTCCAGCCATCATATCTGGATATGTAATTTGGATGTACTCGGGATTGAACGCTTGAAGAATCTTAGCTGTAGTAGCCCAATCTTTACCTTTCCACTGCAAAGCTAATTTCCTTTTTTGCGCTACCCTGTTTTTATGCATGACAGAGTCATCAGATCTTCCTGATTTTGCCGCTGATACGTCCTGTAATCCCCATGTGTAGGAAGACGGGCAAGGCATCGAGACACCATTTACTTTTAAAAATATTTCTGCCATATAACACCTCATAAAAGAAAAAGCACCTTCTCGAAAGAAGATGCTTAATTGCACGAAAATAGCGCCTATTGCTCTGATAGACGCTTTATGATTCTTTATTCTATCACATATACAAGGTGAGATTCAGTAAGAAAAAGTTATATTAATGTTTCTTTTGGATATCAGAAATGAATTTTTCGAATTGCTCTTTGCAAAATGATTCGTAATCCGTGTTTTCCATAAGAATTGCCCGATTTTTTAATTCTGCCATTGATTGCAAGAATACCGAAACATCTTTTTTCTTTATTTTGCAGATTACAACAACATAATTTTTCTCTCTGTGTTTGTAGTCCCCGCAGAATTTTACTCGGACTTTATTCTCTATAAAAATCCTATCAGCAAGGTATCCAGTTGTGTCTATGTATGCAAAATTAATGTATCTGGAAAATCGAGGTGATTTTAATTGTAAACAATTGTTGCTCATAATATGTTCACTTTCTAATCAATTACTGTAATGTTTTTGCCTAGAATTAATTCTGACGTATTATCCGAGGAAATATCGTCAGATGATTTTGAAACGTTTTCCACTTCATTTATCACAGCAAGAATAAGCTTTTCAACAAACTGTTCTTCTGGCGATCCTGCATACTTTTCTCTGAGTCTATCGGCTTCAGAGATAAACTCTTTCCATAAATTCGTATCGTCAGCCGAAATTGACCAGTATTTTTTGTGAAGTCCCCACACTTCCTGCCATATGGTAAAGTATTTTTGTTTGAAATCCATTATTCCTCCCACATGTTTGTTTATTTATCATTCATTAACTCAATTTGCTCCGAAAGTTTCATTGCGATATTTTTTCGAATATCACCTTTTATGAAATGAAAAATACGATAATTGGTTTCTTCTCTGAACTTTGTATCAAAATACATGTCAATGCATGATTTATAAATATACTCAAAGCCATAAGCATCTATCAACTCAATCATCTCGTCTGGTACTGTAACAATTCCCTCTACTACGGTTTTTATATATTCTTCTTTCAAATGAACATGGCTTCTGCCTAGTTTAATTTTGTATTTTTCCAAAAAATATAATATGACATTAGTGACATTTGTTTTCAATTCTTCATACTCTTCGCATCCTACATCATTCCAATATTGGTTTATTCCTTTCCTCAAAAGGATTTCGCTTATTCCCATTCCGAGTGGAGACTGGTTGCTCCTTGTTTCCGGTTTACCCGGACATGGAGAATCTACTGGTACTACTTTAGTAGTATCAGAATCTTTAACTCTCTTTTTATAAACCTCATCTAAATCTTTATTATAGTTCTTATTAATTAAAGAGTTTCCATTTTTGGGAAGTTCCATTTTCCCATTTTGGGAAATTCCATAGTTTTCCTTGTTTTGGGAATTTGGAAATTCCTCTTTTGGGGAAAACCAGTGTTTATCATCATTTAACACTACTTTTTCGCGATTTTCCTCTTCTGGTAAATTCTGATTTGAGGAATTCATGTCACTTTGTTCCATTTCGTTGTCTTTGATAATTTCAAGAGCAATTTGTTCTTTCCATTCTTTAATAGCAACATTTATCACTTCATCATTAGGTCTGATATGTGTTGTTGGAGCACCGTTAATTTTGAACTTTTCAACAATCACTAATTTTTTTGCTTTTAATTTTTTCATCGCAGAATCATACTGCTTAGGTGCAACTCTTATTTCGTTTGCCCATTCATCTCTACGCCTAGCAATCCAAAAATAACCTTTCTTTTTGATTTTTGTTCTGACGCACTCATTTTTTGAATCTTTATCAAACCAGTACATAATTTGAGATAATAAAACACCTGCTGTCAAATCACCTGCAATATCGATATAAGCATGTAAGGTATGGTTAAATCTATGCGAAAATATATAATCTACTTTTCTTTCTAATTCGTTTTGGGATAATTCTTTGATGTGTTCATCCATATGAATAACCTCCGTATTGGTTTAATGTGGCTTGCCATGAATAGCCAGAATCCGTAATTTATAAAAACAACAGGCAGGCGCATTACGGTTTACGCTTGTCCCCCGTCGGGTTAGCCTGTTGGTTTTACCAAACAAAAAAAGAGCACACCAAAGAATCGTGAGGTTTTTCCCTCGTTTCATCTTTAGTGTGCTCTTTTCTTAACGTTTATGCATTTATTATATTACCACATCCATACCGTAAAATCAATATGCCGGGGACGGATTCATGCGGTAATCTGTGTTGTTCTGAGCCTTTGTGACAATTCGTGCCAGTTCACGCTCGTTCACTTTGATGCTGTTCATGATGTACTCCGGCGAAGAACCGCCAAAGCCACCATTGTTCATCAAAGCAGTAACTACGCCACGCTCGACAGCTTCCATGATCTCATCTTTCGTAAGTCCCATGTTGCCGTCATAGCCGGACATGATACTGTCGGCAATGGATTTCATGGCTTTTTGATTTTCCAAAGGAAGAACAGCTTCCTGTCCTGCTTCGCCTACACCAATGACAGATGCATTTTTGAACAAACCACCTTTTGCATACCAGTTCGGACTATAGACAGGGGTTGAACTGGTACCGCCGTTCCCAAGGCTATGTGTTTTCCACTGAGAAATATAATACGAAAGCGTAGGCATTCTCACGGATTTCATTCCATTTCTTAATGATTGAGCCGCATTATGGCCAATGCTGTACATATCACTGAATGCGCTGCGAATAGTTCTCATAAAGCTATTTAAAGAGCTATCCATACTCTTTGACATACTTCCAGAAACATAAGAAGAGATATCTCTTCCGATATTCTCCCATTTCTTATAAGCAATGTTGTACTGACTTTGGAAATGGCTTGTTACAGATTTGTCCATATTTCCAAGTTCTGTACTTACGGCATTTTTCATCTCCCTTGCCTTTAATGTCGCTTCTCTGGAAGAATTTCCCCATGAGCTAGTAGTTGTAGTTTCCATGCCTTTCATGTAAGTATCAGCCTGTTTCTGGATTTCCGAGAAATCATCTGTGGCATTTTTTGCCATTTGATTTGTGGCTGTTTGAGTGTCTCTTGATGCCTGTCCAACTGATGTTGATATAGTCTGCTGTGCTCCAACAATATTCTTGTCTACTGCTGATTTTGTGGCTAACGTAGCGTTCGGGAAGTCTTTTGCAAGTTTGTTGTTCAGTTCATCGAGTGGAACTCCTGCATTCTTCAATGAAGTGTAGACTGTATCTAATGCATCTTTGGTATTTGTGATAGTTCCACCATTATTAGCATTATCAAGTTCGTCCATGGCTGTTTTGTATGAACCACCAAAATCGTCAGATTTCAGACTCAATAAGTATAGCTCGTCTTTCAAATCCGAAATACTGATTTTTGATGTATCGAATTTACCAGCTGCTTCTGACACGCCATCTCCAAGAGCAGAAATTTGATCGGTCATGCCTTCAACAAATTCAGCCGATACACCGGCCTGTGCGCCATACTGCTCAAGAGCTGTTTTTGCCTGATCTGTGGACACTCCGTATTCTTTAAGCTTTTCAACCATATCAGAGTACATTTCATCGTGAGTTTTTCCAAGTTCTTCATCCTTTTCAATCAACTGCCACAACGCTTCCGATTGATCGTTTGTAAGATTCGCTACATCAGTCAGCTGTGTTGCGTAATCATGGAGATAACCACCATACTGTGTAGTCATTCCATTACCGCCCTGCATGGTCTCAAAAAGTCCTGCTAATTTCTTGGTAAGTAATACTGCACCACCTACTGCAAGAGTAATTCCACCACCAGTTGCCACAAGCGCACCCAAGGAAGTACCAAGAGCTGGAATAGTTGTCGCTACAGCTTCTGTGATTGCGGGACTCAGCATACCTTGTACAGCTTTAGAAAGATTTCCAAAAACAGTATCACCTGTAAAGAATTTGGTAATGGTGTCAACGAGTGGCATTAATTTGTCACCAATAGCAAAAACAGCCATTGCCTGAACAAATGTGCCAGCAGATGTTGTTCCAAGTCCTTCCCAGATTCCACCAAGAACGTCTCCGATAACCGTAAGTAACTGTGCAAGATGTTTTCCCCAGTCAATTTCACTGAGGAATACGCCTACATTGTGTCCAAACGCTTCCCAATCAACACCTTCTGCGATGTCAATTAATGATGTTAAGAGATGATTGATAAAATTTTCAAGTTTCTGTCCATTCTCTTTCCAGTCAAATTCCTGCATGAATGTCACAATACCATTTGTAATATTATCAACCAGTTCATTCCAGTCGAATGTTTCTGTAAATGCATCTAACGAATCAAAAGCTCCGTTTAAACCTGTTGCAAGCGCATGTGCTATTTCTCCAAAATCTACTTTCTCAAAGATTCCATTTAATCCAGTTGCTACAGACTGACCAATTTCACTATATGGAAGGTTTTCGACAAATCCCGTAAACACATCCCATGCTTTCATAAAATTGTTCCCAAGCATGTTTCCAAAATTAGTCCAATCAACTTCACGAACTAAGCCTGTAATACCTTCTGCAAATTTCTTACCAAGGTTTTTGAAATTCGTTCCCTCAAGTAACTGATTGGCTGTATTAACTATTGTATTAATACCAGCTCCAACGGTACGTCCCATCAAATCCCAGTTGATATTATCAACAAGGCTGTTGAAAGTCTGGGTGAACGCACTGGTGAATTTAGTGATGTAAGGGCCTACGTTATTCCAGTTAATGAAATCATAAAGCTTTTGCATTCCCCAGTTAATGCCATCAGCCATGATTTTTCCAAGACCTTTCCAGTCTTTTCTTTTAAAGGCATTTACAATGGCATCTGCCATTTCATTTGCCCTATTGGACATCTTTTTAAAAGCTTCGTCCCATGCTTTTTGATATGCAGATAAAGCATCATCTAAAGCAGCATCAAGCGCTGGAAGATGTGATGCGCCACCGCCAGAGCCAGAAGATGGATTACTTGTACTACCAGAATCAGAATTGTCATTAAGCTGATTCAGTTCATCAAATGAAAGAACTGACAATGTTTTTTCGAGTTTTTTTGCACTGGTATTGGCATTGTCAATTGCACCACTGGCATTATCCATATTATCTGCAATATCTCCGGTATTTACAGAAATACCACCAGTAGATGATACAAAGTTTGACAGTTTGATTCCAAGCAATTTTGCAATATAAGCAAACATTCTTTGTAATGCGATTACAATTGCATTGATATATGGAAGTACTGTTTGCAGTATAGGAATGAACAAGGAACCTATTGTTCTACCAAGGGATGCAAAGTTAGCTTGAAGCATACGAATTTGATTTGCCGGTTGATTGATCGTGTTTGATAAATCAGCCCACGCATACTTAGAGTTGTTCAGCAATATAATCGTTCTCAGAATCGTTTTATCTGCCTGAGATAACTTTGATATGCTGGTGTCGATTCCCAGATTGTATAATTCTTGTTGCATATTAGCATTACGGATATTAATGCCGTACTTATCCATAGCGCGGCTCATACCAGTCAAGCCGGATGCCATATCCTGCCATACATCCTCGAAGTCCATGTTTCGTACAGAAGCAAGATCTGCGCCAATCATAGTGAGTGCATTAGACAATTTTAATGCAGTCTCTGATGTATCGCCCATAGATGATGCCATCTGTGCAAATGTTGCCTGATACTGCATTGTCTTTTCTGGGTCAAGTCCAAGACTGGCGGTATTGGTTCTAGCCAGTTCACCAGTATCTGAGATTTCGAATCCTGTCAGTTTCTGCGAAAGCTGTTTTGCTCTTTCTTGGAATGAATTTGCATATGCTTCAGCGGATTTTATACCACTTTTTTTCCATTCGTCAGTGTTGATTCCTTCTGCCACCTGATTGAACGCAGAGTTGAAATAGTTCAGGGTCTCTACATAGTTCATTGCGGATTCTACTGGCGATGTCAGAACATCTAATGCTCTTTTTACGAGGAAACCTTTGGCGTAAAGAGCACTCAACTTATCAGTTACTGAACTCATAGGATTTGACAATCTTCTTATTTTTTCACCAGCTTCAGAAGATGCATTTCCAATACCTGCGATTGCAGATACAGCTTTTCCGCCTAAAGAAATAGCTTTTGAAGCAAATTTTTGAAAAGCATTTGTCAGCCCATTGATTACAGTACTTGCTTTTGAACCTAACGAAGAAAGCGTGTTAAATGAATTCGAAACGCTACTTGTGGCACGCCCTACTTTGCTTCCAGACGATGCTAATACTGCAAGAGCTTCTGTCATTCTTATTGTGCTCGAACTGATATCTGGTGCACTTTTCATTACGTCAAAAAACTTCAAAACCTCTTGCGCGAGAGTTGATAATTGACTTGCAGTCTTTCCAGTTTTATCTCCTGCACCAGCTAATTTTCCAAGAGAAGTAATAAAGGCATTGGTGGATGCTGATACTTCACTCATAGAGCCTAATTTAGTAGCCGCATTATTTAAACCTGTCGCAAGATTCGGAAGTTCCTTTGATACATTGCCGATATACTGTCCTGTACCGGCAAGCTTAGCTATAGCGGTTGTGAACCGGCTAACGCTCGGAGAAACATCTGGAATAGCATCAAGTTTCTGCATCTCAGTAAGAATTTTGCCTAATTTCCCTGTATCAAACTGACTGAAATCAGATTTTCCAAGACGATTGATAGCGTTTATAGCCGCATTCAATCCATTTGCTTTAAAATTCACGCTACCTAAACTTTTTAAAGAATTGGAAAAATTATTTAACCGGTTTATGTCAAGATTTCCAAGGGCAGTGTTTAATGTATCTAATTTTTTTACAAGGTTATTAATAGAATGCACCGCCTGAGTTGTGCTACTCTCTATTTGTATATTGAGGGTATCTATGGTATTATCGGCCATTAAAGCACCTCCTTTTAATCAAAAAAATAAAGGGCAGACAAGACTTTTAATCCTGCCTGCCCTCGTCATTATTACCATGATTCAGCTCAAAATTTGCTTGCATGAGTTGCAATGTCATGAGCAACCTGTCACGTTGCCGTTTCTTTTCTGTTTCAGAAAGATTCTCTTCATCCTCTTGCTTTTGCTTTTCGGCTGTTTGCGAAAATGGTTCTTTAAGGTATTCAGCCTTTGACTTTTTGCCAATAAGCACATTTGCAACTGCAGTCTGAACTGCACACATCGTGTACATGTTGAACTGCCATGCTTGCGAATCGGCCATTTTTTGTTTTAATTTGTAGGCTTCCATGTATGGTTCTAAATCATACGGTGTGGAATCCCAAAACTTTTCCTCAGAAACGCCAATAGACAAATAAAGTGGAAGTAGTTTTTTATGGACTACCTCAGGAAAGCTCAGCTCTTCTTCTTGTGATCCTGTGGCATTTTGGTTACTTTCTGATTCTTCTCGGCTTCTTCCATCGCTTTCAGCATGCCGGATAAAAAACCGTTCTTCTCAAGCTCCTTACTCGCTTTTTCAAATAGAGTAAATCCATTATGAGGATTTTCCTCTGTGGATTCATCTTCATAATCATCCAGAAGGTCACATACCTTTTCATATGCAACTTTCTTTTCTTCTTCGGTTTCATACCCGAATTCATCTTTGTGTTTTCTTTGCAGTCCAGCCAGAATCAGTTCTGGAAGCATTTTAATCATATCTTGTGGATTGGCGATTGACCCCATAGAGGACACCTGTGTAAGAATGTCCGACTGAGTAAGCACTCCGTATCCGAATTTTACTTTGTATGTTTTATCATTTACTGAGAAACTAAACATGAATTATCCTCCCTGTTTTACATCTTATTCAGCAGCCGCTGTCGGCTCAATTTTGGTATCCAGTCCCTTATATGTATTGATGATAAGAGAAATAGACATGGTTGCTGCTTCGTTCTGTGCAATTTCTGGCATTGGAATTTCGCGACCGCATTCTGCAACAACGAAGAATGAGTCGGACATATCCGGGAACGACACCTGAAACCAAGTTGCCAATCCTGTAGTTTTTGCAGCCTTAGAATCTTCGTACAGTTTTTTAATCTGTTTAACAGATTTGTCTGGATCCATGATAAATTCAATCTCCCAAGTACCACCTGTATCCTGTCTACCAGCTGCATACTGAGTCAGATAATCTTCCAGTGCAGAAACATCAATCTGTTCTGTGTCAAGAGAAATACCGCCGATGGAAGAGGCTTCTTCCAGCTGTGTGAATTTGGCAGGTTTTGTGCCTTTCACGGTTTCAACGGCATATGAAAATTTCACACCAAGTGTAGTTAATCGTGCCATTTTGGCTCCTTTCTGCCTTTCGGCTATAATTTGTTGCAATAAAAAAGAGCCTTAACGGCTCTGGTTCTAGTACGTAACCCTGTACCGGGAGATAAAAGGATCACCTCCTTCTAGTCTTCTTTGCTTGCCTGCTTTACAATCTGATTTACATAATTACTAAGTCCTGCAACGAGGATTCCCTGTGTGATTGCGGTAAAAATTGCCATTGCGATTTCCTGTGCGCCAGATATAGCGCATGTAGCAATAACATAAATTCCACAAATCAGAATGCCTAAAGCACCAAGGATTGCCGGAATATATTTGTCCGGTATGACTTCGGATTTTTTGATTCCCATTCCGATAAAGTACAGTACTACGGCTACAATTAGAAGTTCCGGCTTCACATAGTTCATAATCTGTTCCATGTTTTCTCACTCCTTTCCTAGAGTAATGTGCCAGTATATATCCGGCTATATCTGCTAACAACACGTTTTATGCTGTTATCAGCATTATTTTGTCTTACGGGTCCGTATATCCTACGAAAACCCATGCCAACCATAGCCTTGTGACTGGCATCGTCAATTTCATATACTTTGGAAGAAGCTTTTGAACCAGTCGCATAGGATTCTGATTGGAAAGATGGCGTTGTCGCGCACTCATCTCCCTCAAGATTGCCACGTGATGTTGGATTTCCAAGTAAGAACAAACGTGCGTAAACCCTTTTGTTTGAAGCTACCGTCTGACTTTCGTCATTAGAAAAGTTCCCTTTTCCTACAACGGGTTCAATAGTTGCTTTCCATCGTTCAAATACGTCTGAAACTGGATTTTTTACTACATCTGGCATCTCTGTCACCACCTTATTTTGAGCATAGAAAAAGCACCCACCATTTCGGTAGATGCTTTTATATCTTACAGTATACATAAAACAGACGTTATATTCAGTAAGAAAAGGTGTTATGTTTTTATGCAGAAAACACTTCTTTTGCGATTCTACGGATATTCTGCATAATTTCTACGCTCGCTTTGTAAACGGGCATTGTAGCCTCTGTACCGTAAGAACGCACCCATTCGCCAGAATCTGCCACATATACCCACGATTCGTTTTTTCCTTTCCCCTGTCCGTAGGAACCAATGGTATATCCGAATTCTTCTCCTTTTGGATGCGGGCTTGTTCCAGCCGGAGTGTTGTAATGGATACCTGCACCGAATTCTATGAAATTCAGATCAGTTCCCTCGCACACAAGAATTGCCTGCGCGTAATTTCCGAACCTGTTGATTTTGATGTAGGTATTGTGGTTCCTGTCAGAATCTCCCTGTGCCAACATAATATTTTCGTCTATGACAGGAATTCCCAATTCGCAAAGTCTTTTAAGAAATACTTCATTTTTATCGCAAAGACTGTTTTGATATGCTTTCAATTCTTTGATTGCGTTTCCAATAGATTTTTGGCTCAGATTGCATTTGATTACTCGTCCGCTCATTCTTCTGCACCTATCTTTTTAATTCCATATCTAGCCAGATTTCCTCTTTGTGTATCAAGGATTTTCTTCAAACGGTAATCTGGCGGTGTTGTAGGAATACCATCTTCCAGAACCAGATTTCCCAGTGTGTCAACCTGTGGCACGGTATCAATCCAAAATACATCTCCCTCTTGCGGATGGAAAGAACGGTTAAAGGAAGTAATGTATCTGTCGTAATCCGGCACGATTCCTGCCGATATTTCCTCTGGCGTTCCTGCGGTAGATGATACAGAAAACTTAAAGCTTTGCGGTTGACTGTATGTCGGTACGGTATCTATTCCCTCAAGTGTTTCGGTTACTCTTGACCAGTACACGGTCTGTTTCTGTCTTTTTAATCCTATCATTTATGTTTATTCCTTTCAATGATTGTGATACAATGTTTTTTAAAGGAGGGGCAAATATGGAATTATACGATACAATCCATTGCAAATGTGGATGCAAGTATGAGGTTAATCAGAATATAACAATGGACAAAATATCATGTCCAAATTGCGGAACAAAATATGAACATTCTGAACAAGTGTTAAAAAGATTACGACTTGCAAAAACTATTGATTCCAACACAGAATCAAAAATATGGTCACATATTCTGGCTGAATCAACAGAAGAGTTTTTAAAACCAGAATCGCTAGAAGAAATTCTGGATAAAATTGATTGATAAAAGGTCTTGCCGGAACCTTACCAGTAGTCACATACTGCCATCATTCTCGACACAATCTCAGAGATGATATACTGATGTAGCTCTTCGGCAATTTGTTCGCTGCCCTCTGTTATCCGGCGTAAATATTCAGGACTAAGCATACTATATCACCTCTTTCGTCAAAAGTCGTGGTACATGTTTTAGTTTTTTGATGGTTAA
>OGMP01001752.1_pt1 | contig 15727 bp, 11 predicted proteins | sample 1573261 | NCBI WGS metagenome assembly OGMP01 (sample SAMEA2581878, study PRJEB24529) | metagenome | biome: Human gut stool | place: China | collected 2011 | reverse complement strand
GCATGACGCAGACGAACTGCACCTGCTGGATGTCGTTGGTGGTGCGGGTGATGAGGGACGCGGTGGAGAAGTTCTCGATCTCCGCGTTGGAAAAGTGGATGACGGCGGAGAAGGTCTCGCGGCGCAGGTCGCGGCCGATGGCGGCGGACACCCGGGAGGCCAGGAAGCCCACCGCGATGGACACGGCCACCATCAGCAGGGTCAGGGCCAGCATCTGGCCGCCTACCTTATATAAATAGTGCATCTGCACAGCGTGGGCAATGCCCTGGGCCTCGTATTCCAGCCCCACCAGCAGCAGAGCCTGGCTCTTCAGGTTCTCTACTACGGTGTCGTCCAGCGGACCGATGGCACCGGTCAGCTGCTGCTGCACGGCGTCCCGGCGGAAGCCGGGCATCTGGCTCATGGCGGCAAACTGGCCGCACACGGTGTCCAGGTCCTCCGCCGTGGGGGCCGCAGTCTCGGTTTCCGTGTCGGGATTGCGGTCGGCACCGGAGGCCTGCAGGTCCGCAAGGCCGGTCATGCCCATGCCGGTCTGCCCGGCGGGGGTGTTGGCTGCCTGGGCGGCTGCCAGATACAGCACGATATCCGGGGTGGTCACAGCGTCTTCCAGCGCAGTGCGCTCGTCGGCGGTCAGGTCGGTGCGCAGGCGCAGCACATCGCCGTCGGCGGTGTAGGCGTTCCGGAAGGCAGCGGCGTCCTCCTCGCGCATCAGCAGCGAGAGGGCATCCAGCGTGCTCTGCCGCACGGTGTCGGGCAGGGGGCTTTCGATGCCGCCCTGCTGGATGCCGGTGTCCACGATCTTGCTGGTGTAGTCCGGCAGCGACAGATCGCAGTAGGCCTGCACGAACAGCAGTGCGAACACCACGAGGCAGACGGCCCAGTGACGGGCCAGCTGCTTAAAGATCTTTGTCATGGTTTGGTTCTCCCTTCGGTTTGGTGGTACGCGCAGCATTTTCCGCAAGAATGGCTTCCATCAGCGCGCCGCGCAGCGCTTCCATCTGGGCCAGCTGTTCCGGCTCCAGCCGGGCCATGACACTGGAAAAGTAGTCCCCAAGAGCAGCCTCGCACTGTCGGCAGGCCTCGTATCCCTTGGGCGTGAAACGCACCAGCGTCTTGCGGCGGTCGGCAGGGTCGGCAAAGCGTTCCACAAGGCCGTCCTGCTCCATCTGCCGCACCGTGCGGGAAATGGCAGGAAGCGGTTGATGAAGCTCCTGAACAAGATCGGAGATATAAACGGCACCGTCCTGTCCATGGAGACGAATGCAGCCCAGCAGCCCTTCCAGCATGGGGAAGTGGCGCTTGGGGCAGTCGGCCAGAGCGGCCTTCATGCCGGCCTTGGATGCTTTGCTCAGCCGGTGGATGTAGCGGCAAAGCCCGCGGAAACTCAACGTGGATTCCTCAGACACGCGATCCCTCCTCTCAAAAATTACTTAACAGCTGTTAACTGTTAACGCTTGACAATAATAGCCTTTTGCAGGCCGGATTGCAACCCCCTGCAGGGATTGTTTCACAAAAGTTCACAAACGTTTGTGTCCCGCATACACATAAAGCAAAGGGGGCATCGGGCATGGAACAGCGTTTGTGGATGATCCTGCAATTGTTCGGCGGGGCGGCACTTTTCTTATACAGTATGGACACCCTCACGGACGCTTTGCAGCAGGCGGCGGGGGACACCCTGCGGCAGGCCCTTGCCCGGCTCACGGCCCACCCGCTGGCCGGGGTGCTCACGGGGGCGGCGGTCACGGCGGTGGTGCAGAGCAGCTCGGCGGTCACGGTGCTGGTGCTGGGCCTTGTGGGGGCCGGGCTGCTGACCCTGCAGCGGGCCGTGCCGGTGGTGTTCGGGGCCAACATCGGCACCACGGTCACCGCGCAATTGCTGGCCTTCCGGCTGGAGGATGCCCGGTATCTGCTGCTGGTGGCGGGGCTGCTGCTCTGGTTCGCGGGGCGCGGGCGTCTGCACGCAGCCGGGCAGGCGCTGTTTGCGTTCGGCCTGCTGTTTGAGGGCATCGCGGTCATGGCCGAGGCCATGGAGCCGTTGGCAGCAGGGCCGGTGTTCCGGCAGTGGATGGCCCAGGTGCGGCACCGCCCCGGCCTGGGCCTGCTGGCAGGGCTTGGCATGACCCTTGTGGTGCAGAGCAGCTCCGCCACCATTGCGGTGCTGCAGCAGGTGGCCGCCCGCCCCGGGCCGGACGGCGGGTGCCTGCTGGGCCTTGCGGGGGCCATCCCGGTGCTGTTGGGGGACAACATCGGCACCACCGTCACGGCGGTGCTGGCATCGGTGGGGCAGAGCCGGGACGCCAAACGTCTGGCGGCGGCCCACGCCCTGTTCAACCTGTCCGGGGCGGCGGTGTGCTGGCTGCTGCTGCCCCAGTTCACCGCGCTGGTGCGGCTGGTCTCGCCCCACGGGCCGGAGAGCGCCGTGCTGGCCCGGCAGATCGCCAACGCCCACACCCTGTTCAATCTGGGCTGCACGGTGCTGTGGCTGCCCCTGACCCCTTGCATGGTGCGCATCGTGTGCATTCTATTGCCGGAAAGGCACGCCCCTGAGTTGAAATGAATGCCTTAAAATGGTATAATGACAATGTATCGAACAATTTTGTGACGCTTTTGTTGCACAAGCGATAAACTGACCCTTCTGTGGGCCTGCGGCGGTGTGCGGCTGCCAGGGCACAGAGCAAACCAAGAGGACGTGTTTACTATGAAGGATATCATCAACGGGTTGATCGAGCGGTTCCGCAGGCAGCATGTACAGGCCCGGCGCTATGTGGCCATGATGCTGGTGCTGGCCCTGCTCACCACCCTGTTCGTCAACTGGCAGCTCCATGGGGTGGGCATCACCATGACTGCCGACTACCACTGCGGCTACGAGGAGCACCAGCACACGGCGGCCTGCTACGAAAAAGTGCTCACCTGCGGTTACGAGGAGGGCGAGCCGGAAACGCCCGTCACCTCTTCGGACAGCAGCGCCGATCTGGTGTCCGCCTACAGCGCGGAAGAGCCGGAAGAGCTGGAAGAGCCGGTGCAGACCGAGCCGGAGACCATCTGGGTGCCCCATGAGCACACCGATGCCTGCTACGAGGAGCACCGGGTGCTGACCTGCTATCAGGAAGAGCACGAGCACACCGACGACTGCTTTGACGAGTACGGTGCGCTCATCTGCGGCGAGTTCGAGCATATCCACGACGACAGCTGCTACACCACCGAGTATGAGCTGGTGTGCGGCCTGGACGAAGGCGAACTGGTGGAGGAGCCCAACCCCGCCTATCAGGAAATGCCTGCCAGCCGCCCCGTGGTGGACTGGCCCCCTGAGCCGGCCGAGACCACCCCGGACGAGCCGGTGCTGCATCACCACACCGACGCCTGCTACACCGAGGAGCTGGTGTGCACCATCCCGGAGCACCACCACACCGTGGAGTGCCTGGCCGATACCCAGGCCGACGTGGAGACTGCCGAGGAATGGCAGGCCGCGGCCAACGTGGCCCTGAACGGCAACTGGGCCGAGGACCTGCTCACCGTGGCAAAGTCCCAGCTGGACTACCAGCAGAGCGACAAGAACTTCAAGCTGGATGTGGAGGACCAGCAGGTGCTGCGCGGCTACTCCCGCTATGGTGCCTGGTACGGCAACCCCTACGGCGCCTGGGACGTGATGTTCCTGTCCTACTGCCTGCACTTTGCGGGTGTGCCCCAGACGGTGGTGCCCCAGCGTGCGGGCGTGATGGCCCTGCACAGTGACCTGCGCGGCTCCCAGTGGCTCACCGACGCCGACGGCTCCACCGCAAGGCCCGGCGATATCGTCATCTACAACACCCTCACCACCGAGCAGGTGGCCGTGGACGAGAGCTCCTATGGCATCGCCCTGCTGGACCTGGACGAGGACCCCGACACCGCCGCCCAGCTCACGGCTTCCGAGCCGCAGGTGGACACCCGCACCGTGACCACCGAGACGGTGGGCGTCGTGTCCGCCGTGGACCCCGACGCCGGGACCCTGACCGTGATCTCCGGCAACGTGGACGGCAAGGTGGCCGAGGTGCCCGCTGCCATGTCCGACGTGACCAGTGTCATCTCGGTGACCGGCGCCTATGCCGCCGAGACCACCGCTGTGGCCCCGGAGGCCCCGGCAGGCTCCCAGGAGGAGCTGGACGGCAGCTATGCGCTGCTGGAAGATGAGGATGGCTTTGGGGCTACCGTGGACTGGGTCGGCGAGGCCCGGCAGCAGGACCCCGATGCCCCGGCCCTGCTGGCAGAAACTGCCGGTACGGAGGTGAACCTGGACCCCGCCTGGATCACTAAGACAGAGTTCGAGAAGGAGGTCAATGGCTCCTGGAAGCCCCTGGTGGGGAATGAAGTGGAAAGCGGTACCAACGTGCAGGTCACCGTGACCTACAAGCTGCTTCCAGGCACCCTGACGCCGGACCGGCCGACCCTGTGCTACCAGCTGCCGGATGCCATGAAGCCCAAGCAGCCCACCTCCGGCAAGATCTTGGACGAGACCGACAACAACAAGGTCATTGGCACCTATACCATCGACACCGACGGCCTGGCAAAGCTGACCTTTTATAAAAGTGATAAGTTCACCGGTTTGGATGCCAACGGCAACCGGGAGTTTACCGGAACCTTCAAGTTCTCCCGGAAAGTATGGGCAGATGATTTTGAGAATAACAAAACCATCACCTTTGAAAAGGGCTATACCCTGACCATCAAGAAGAAAACGGCAGATATAAAGATCAGTAAAGGGTACACCGGCTATTGGAGTGCCTTTGAAAATCATCCGGAAAGTGGCGCCTTCATAAACCATTATAAGGTGACGGTGGAGACCACCAACGGTACCAAAGACCCGGTGACCCTTACGGATACCCTGAACACGAATCAGTGGGGCAAAAGTGAGAGCGATTACCTGAAGGGCGGCCAATACCTGGAAAGCTCCTTTAAACTTTACAAGGTGGATGCATCGGGTACACAAACGCAGATCCTGCCGTTCCCCGGCACGATCCAGAAGGACAGCAACGGCAACCCCCAGGTGGTCATTAAGGACCTGAAAGCATTGGAGATCGAAGAAAAGTACATCTGGTACTACGACGTTCAGCGGAACTATGCGGACTTTGACGAAATGCCCGACGGTGTCGGTATGATCTACAATACGGCAACAGCGCAGGCAGGCTCCCAGGAGGAAAAGAAGGCTGAAGCATACTACACATGTAAAACCCCTCGCATTGAGAAGAAAGGCGAGTACGACCCCAAAACAGGCCGCATCCAGTGGACGATCACGGTAAAGATACCCCATTCTTTCCTGGGGTCCTATCTCCTGCAGGGCTGCAAGATCACGGATAGCCTGCCGAAGGGTGTGAAAATCGTAGGGGATGTAAAGGTAGGCAACGATACGATATCGGCAGAGAATTTTCTGCAAAACGGCTATACCATCCCGGAGAGTTTCACGGGGACGGAGCTGACCATCACCTTTGAGACCACCACCCCCCTGGGCGGCGGCTCGGTGACCAACAAGGCACAGATCCTGACCAAGAGCAAACAAACCTTTGAGGCCTCGGCTACCAAGACCATCGGGCAGGGGGATTGGACCCTGAGCAAGCAGCTGTCCAGTAGCAGCAAGGGCCTGGCCAAATGGGATATCTCTGCCGCCAATGCGGCTGGCGAAAGCAGCTTTACCCTGGTGGAGACCCTCAAGGACGCTGTGAACGAAAGCGGCCAGACCCAGCTGGACACCCACTACGCCTACGCCGCAGAGCTGGAGAAGGCTTTGGAAAACGGCCTGACCCTGACCCTCCACGACGGTGGCACCATGAACTATGCTGATGCTAAGGCCGCCGGGGTCATTACCGTCACCTACTACAGCGGTGTCAACGGCACCGGCGGCACGGTGACTGCCAACGACCCCTCCACCTGGGTGCGGAGCTTTACCATCCAGATAAACAAGGCAGATGACAACCCGGTGCGGCGTGTGGAGGTAAAGGACCTCCCTACCCACGAGAATCAGAGCAATGTGCCCACCGGAGAGAAATGGACTTACAAAAACAGCGTCAGCATCCAAGGCAGCTCTCAGAGGGCTGAGGCAGAGGACACCTACCACAGTTACAAGAGCTTTGAAAAACGGGTGTCGGCGAACAGCGATCAGGACGAATCTGGTTACCAAAGCGGAGACCAGACCTACCAGTACAGTAAACTCGACGGCAATAACCTCCACTACCAGCTGGTGGTGCAGACCGCTGCCGAGGATGATGCCGACATCGTCATCACCGATACCCTGCCGAAAAACACTGAGTTCAAGACCGACTGGGTGACGATCGGCATGGACGAGGGCACCCCGGATAAGGCTGACAAGTTGGAGGGTGCCGCTGCCACGGTAGCCTACGAGAAAGCCACCCGGAAGCTGACCATTACCATCCGCGACTACAACCTGAGCAAGAACAAACAACACAAGTTCCGCATTCTGTACAAGGTGAGCGTGGACGACGATCCCCGCTGGCAGAACCCCTCGGTGGGCCAGGTGATCTACACCAACACGGCCCAGTGGGGCGAGCTGACCGAGACCCTCCACACCACGGTGGAAAAGACTGTGGACCCCCTGAAAAAGACCGGACAGCTGGTGGATGGCAAAACCGACCGCATCGAGTACCAGGTGGTGGTGAACCCGGCCCGGAAGGACCTGTCGGTGGAAGCCAACAAGGCCCCGACCATTGAGCTGTGGGACGACGTAAAGGCCCAGAACGGTGCCATTGTCCGGGGAGACCCGGCGTCTGTAAAGCTGTATTACTTCCAGTATGACGAAACCACCAACACCGTGACCCGAGGGAAAGAAGTGCCTCGCAACCTGTACCAGGTGCTGCCGGCAGATGACGAGGGTTGGCTCCACATGGTGATCCCCAACCAGACCGCCATGATCCTGGTGTACCAATGTGATGTAAAGCAGGGCAGTGCTGCTGCGGATTACAACGTGGACAACACCGTCAAGCTGGGCAATGGGGACTCCACCGAATCGGATTCCATCAACTTTACCTATGCATCTGCCGCCACAGCCTCCACCGGACAGTTCCTGCTCCACAAGGTGGACGATTACTCCGGCGTGGCATTGCAGGGAGCAGAGTTTACCATCTGGCAGTATGATCTGCAAACCAAGGATTGGCAGCGCTGGAGAGGCGGCGTAAACGGCACCGTCACCACCAACGAAAAGGGCCAGGTGAGCCTGACGGTGCTGGAAAACGGCAGCGAACAGACCCTGAAGCCGGACCTGCTGTATAAGATCGTGGAGACCAAAGCACCCCAGAACTACCAGAAGGACGAGACTCCCCATTATGTGCTGTTCCATAAGAGCAACGAGACCCCCCAGACGGCCTTTGATACCGCTACGGGCAAGGGGACGGCGATGGATGAGGGAAAGACCATCCAGTTTGATGATGTCCAGGTGGGCAGTGCCGCCCAGACCACCACGGCCCAGTATACCAACCGCTACAGCAACCTGACCGTCAGCAAGCTCTGGCTGGATGCCGACACCCGCCAGCCGGTGGAACCGGCGGTGAACAGCATCCACATCAAGGTCTGGCAGTACACCGACAATGACAAGGACAGAACGTTGTTTGCCGAAGCCGACCTGACCGCAGGTAACAACTGGACCTGGTCCGAGTCGGGGGACAAACTGCCCCTGATGGACGAGAACCGCAAGGCGTACCACTACCTGGTGGAGGAAACGACCACCGGCAACTGGAACGTGTACATTGACAACAACGGCGTGCAGACCGGCAATATCACGGTGTAGAACTATGTTTACACCGGCTACGAGCTGCCGTCCACCGGCGGCATGGGCACGGCACCCTTCGGGGTGCTGGGCGGCGCACTGGCCGCTGCAGCAGCCCTGCTGCTGGTCCGCAAACGGAAACAGAACGAGGAGGAGTGAGCAGCCATGAAACAAAACAAAAACAACCGGTTTGCCGCTCTTCTGCTGGCGCTGTGCATGGTCGTGTGCTGTGCACTGCCCGCGCTGGCAGCCCCCGCGGCCAGCGCCAACATCGACCTGAGCCGCACCGGCAGCATGGACGTGACCCTGTACGACCACCAGAACGACGTCCCCCTGCGGGGCGGCGCACTCACCGTGTACAAGGTGGCGGACGTGGCCCGCACCAACGGCGACCTGCACTTTGTGTACACCGCCGACTTTACGGGCTGCGGCATCGCGCTGGGCGACCTGACGGACAGCACGCTGGCTTCCAGGCTGGAAGCCAAGCTGCCCGCCCGCGCCGCCGGCACCACCCATAAGATCAGCGAGCAGGGCATCGTCTCCTTTGACGCGCTGCCGCTGGGCCTGTACCTCGTGGTGCAGACCGAGAACTCCAAGGGCTACGAGGCCATCAATTCCTTCCTGGTGTCGCTGCCCATGGCGGACGAAAGCGGCTGGCTCTACACCGTGGACGCCACCCCCAAGGTGGGCGCGCCCACGCAGGAGGTGACCCCGCCCGAACCGGAAACTCCCAGCACGCCTTCGAAACCGGACAAACCGTCCGAGCCGGAGAAGCCCTCGGAGCCGGACAAGCCCACCCAGCCCGACAACCCGGACATGCCGGTCAATCCCAACGACCCCAACCGCCCGGTGTCGCCCGGTACACCGGATAACCCGGTGAACCCCGGCAACCCGGACAACCCCGTGGCCCCCGGCACCCCGGATAACCCGGTGGCGCCGGGCCGCCCGGACGGCAATGCACTGCCCCAGAGCGGCCAGCTGAACTGGCCCATCCCGTTCATGGCCTGCAGCGGCGTGCTGCTGTTTGCCGTCGGCTGGGTGCTGGACCGGAAGGAGACGCTGGCATGAACACAAAGCAGAAGATCGGCCGCGCCTGCATGATCGTGGGCATCCTGCTCATTCTGGGCGCGCTGGCCCTGCTGGGCTATAACCAGTGGGACGCCAACCGCGCCGACAAGGCTTCGCAGGACGCCCTGGGCAAGCTGGAAGAGACCCTGACCGAGACCATGGAGGACAAGACGAAGGACAAAGAGCCGGTGGTCCAGCCGGAGTTGGACCCGGAGCAGGAGATGACCGTCACCGACATCGACGGCTGGGGCTACATCGGCTGCCTGTCCATCCCGTCCATCGGACTGGAACTGCCCGTGATGAGCGAGTGGAGCTATGCGGGCCTCAAGGTGGCCCCGGGCCGCTACTCCGGCTCCACCTACGCTGACAACATGGTGGTCTGCGCCCACAACTACGCCAAGCATTTCAGCCCCATCAAGTGGCTGGCCCTGGGCAGCGAGGTGTACTTTACCGACATGGACGGCCAGCGCTGGAGCTATGAGGTGTCCAACGTGGAGACCATCCAGCCCACCGACATCGAAAAAATGATCACGGCCAGCGACGAGGACGCCTGGGACCTGACCCTGTTCACCTGCACCACCGGCGGCCGCGCCCGCTGTGCCGTGCGCTGCACCCGCACCGGTTACCCGGTCTTGGAGACCAGCGCGGCAGGGCGGATCACGGAGTAAGCAGGACGATTTGGAATTGCCTCCGCTTTGCTCTGGCAATATCAGCGGAAAATTATTTTTAAAGATATGCAATCCCGGAAAATCTGCGGATTTTCCGGGATTGTTTTTTCACGGATGGGCGTTAAGGAAAGTGGCCTGTTCTCTGGAAGGCAAACGATTTAGAATGCCCTCCGCTTTGCTCTGGACATGAATAGCGGAAAAATTATTTTAGATTTTGCAAATCCGGCAGGGCTGCGGCCCCGCCGGATTTGCTTTTTCACGGGAAGGGGCGTTACGGGGAACTGCATCTCACGGGAAGGGCCGTTACAAGGAACGGCAGCTGCTGCTGTTGGTTTGCGGCCAAAGCGCAGAAGGAGAACTTGCGTTTTGCGGAAAGGAATCCCGTAACATCCCTCCCGGTGCGATATCATTCCGGTATCAGATGCCACTCCCCGCCATGACCCCTCTGGTGAAAAGGCAACTCCGGAAAATCCGCAGATTTTCCGGAGTTGCAATAAAAAATAATATTTCCTCTAATTATGGCGCAGCGCACGCGGAGCCATTTCAAATCGTCCTGTTCCGGTTTCCCGCAAGCGTACAGGGAACTGTCGCGCCAGCGTCCACAAAAAAAGCACCCGCCATGCGGATGCACAGCGGGTGCCTTGAAGGGCTCTGCGGGGGTGCTCAGTGGGTGGTGCCCATGTCCACAGCCAGGTCGGCGTCGTTCTTCACAACGGCCTCCACGGCCTTCTCCAGGCCGCGGGCGATCTGGTGCAGGTCCATGCTGGGGGTGCCCAGGGGCTTGTTGACCACCTGCTCCATGGCGTAAGGCACATGGATGAAGCCGCCCCGGATGTTGGGGTACTTCTTGTCGATGAGGTACAGCAGGGTGTACATCAGGTAGTTGCACACATAGGAGCCTGCAGTGTAGGACAGGGCGGAGGGGATGCCTGCATCCTTGATGCTCTGCACCATGGCCTTCACGGGCAGGGAAGTGAAGTAGGCGGTCTCGCCGTCCTCCTGGATGGTCACGTCGATGGGCTGATAACCGGCGTTGTCGGCGATGCGGCCGTCCATCAGGTTGATGGCCACCTTTTCCGGGGTGATGGCGGAGCGGCCGCCGGCCTGACCGATGCAGATGACCACATCGGGCTGGTTTGCCTGAATGGCAGCTTCCAGCACCTCACCGGCACGGATGAACTCGGTGGGCACTTCCTGCTTGACGATCTCGGCACCGGCGATGGTGTCGGGCAACAGCTTCACCGCCTCAAAAGCGGGGTTGACGGCCTCGCCGCCAAAGGGGTCGAAACCAGTGAGCAGAATCTTCATAGTAAAAAGCCTCGATTCTCAGATATAAATGGACGGCTCCAGAACGGTGAGCTGTCCGTGATCCATGATCATGCGGTTGTCCACATAGATGCAGGGAGCGTGGGTGACCAGATCGTAATGGCCGGAAGCATCCTGCACACCGCCCAGCGCAATGTTGCGCCCGAACCCGATATGGAAGGTGCCATAGGTGGATTCGTCCTCGATGTAGCAGTTGCCTGCACAGCGGGAGTGGGTGTTGAGCCCGATGCCGAACTCCGCCGCCACCACCATGTTCTCCGGGTCGTGGAAGCGGGCCAGAAACTGCTTGAGCCGCCTGCCGCTGGCATTGTCCTCGATCTCCACGATGCGGCCGCCGCGCAGCTCCACCCGCACGGGGCTGTCCACGATGCCGATATAGCCCATGGAGCCGTCCAGGATCAGGGTGCCGTTGGTGTCGCTCTCCACCGGTGCCACATACACTTCCACACTGGCAGAGGAAAGGCCCTTGCCGTCGTGGCAGCAGCCGTTGAAGAAGCCGGGCACACGCCCCTCGATGTTGAAATCCAGGTTCGTGCCAAGCTCCGTGGTCACATGGATGTGTCTGGCGTTCTGGTAGCAGGCCATGATGATGCTGGCCATGATCCTGCTTTTGGGCAGGCTCATGTTCAGGAAGTCGTAGCTCAGCAGGGACTGCCCGTTGCTGGTGCTCAGCGGCAGCGACAAAAACCGGTTGCGGCGGGCGATGACCCGCTTGACGGCCCGTGTGGTGATGAGGGAATACTCGGCAGCACCGATCACGGCGTTGTAGGGGTCAAAGACGTCCTCGCGGTCATCGAAATACTGGCCCACCTGCTCGTGCAGGTCGTCCAGCATCAACACATCCGCCACGCTGCTCACCGCCTGTGCGGCTTGCTGCATGGCTGCCACCTCGACAGCATACTTCTGGCTGGATACGATCAAGATGCGTTCGCCTGCACGGAGCCGGACCCAGTCGCGAATAATGATATCGGCTCCGTGCTGAATTGCTTGTTCCATTGAATCACTCGATCTAACAAAAAAATCACTTCAGGAGGATCATCATCACGATCTGGACCACCATCATGATGATGGCGACAGGAACCTGATTCTTGATGACGCCCATGGGCTTCTTCATATCCAGCAGTGCCACGGGCACGGTGTTGAAGTTTGCAGCCATGGGGGTGCACAGGGTGCCGCAGAAGCCGCAGGTCAAAGCCAGCATGCCGATGACCACCGGGTTTGCGCCGTGGGCCAGCACGAACGGGTAGCCGATGCCCACGGTCATCACGGTGATGGCGGCGTAGGCGTTGCCCATGATCATGGTGAACAGCATCATGCCGATGGCGTACACCACGATACCGGCGTTCACGTTGCCCTCGGGGATGATGTGGCTGACCAGGTCAGAGATCACATCGCCGACACCGGCAGCGGTGAAGACGGAGCCCAGGCAGGCCAGCAGCATGGGCAGCATGGACAGGGGGCCCACGGTGGACAGCATGCGCTCGGAATCGTTCAGGAAGGTGGAGGGCTTGTTGTCGCGGTTCATGATCATCAGCAGGATGATGGCCACGATAACGCCCAGAGCCACGCCGTTCAGGGCGGACAGTCCGATGCCCATGCCGGTGATGGCGCAGATGACGGCCAGCATGCCAATGCTCAGGGTGGGGACAAAGATCTTCATGCCGATCTTCTCATAGGTAGCCTCGGTCTCGGCCTTGGTGGCAGCAGAGACAGCGCCCTTCTTGACCTTCTTGAGGATGGCGGGGATGCACATCACCACCACCAGGATGCCGCTCACCAGAGAGGGCAGCCAGCGGCCCAGTGCAAGCACGACGCCCAGCACGGCCCAGAAGATAAAGGTGCCCATGGGTTCCGGGTTCTCCTTATCCTTCAGGTTCTTCACACCGCAGTAGATGCACAGCAGGCCGATGATAAAGTAGATGATCTCCATCACCTTGGTGGACAGGCTGTAATCAGCACTCATAAAAAAGCTCATTCTTCTGTCCTCCCTTACTTATAGTACTTCTGGATCATCTTGCGATCCTTGATTACATAGAATACGATGGCGACCACAGTGGCAATGATGCACACGGGGATCTCGATGGCAGCCAGCTGGGCCAGCTCCACCTCGATGCCCAGGCCGGCCAAAGTGCTCTGCACCAGCAGGCCGCCAGAGCCGCCCACGAACAGGACCTGACCGAAGAACCAGGTGATGTTCTCCATGCCGGAAGCCATACCCTTCAGCTCCTCGACATGCTCCTCATTGGGCTCATAGCCCTGTGCCACAATGGCACCTTCGGCCATGGGCATGATGACGGGGCGCACGAAACCGGCCACGCCGCCAAAGCCCACGTTGAAGGCTGCAAAGACCGAGCGCATCACGCCGTAGATGCCGATGACCAGGCCGGAGGTGGCACCCTTGAACTTGCCGATCAGGGCAGCGGCTGCTTCACGCAGGCCGTTGCGCTCCAGCGTGCCGGTGACCAGCATCACGATGATGAAGATGGCCATGCTGCGGTTTGCCACAAAGGTGCTGCCCAGCGTTTCCAGCAGGGTGACCGGGCCCAGACCGCCAACCAGTGCAGTCACAACGGCTGCCACCAGAATGACCAGAATGGAGTCCAGCTTCAGTGCAAAGCCAGCGATGACGATGACAATGCCGAGTAGTTTTAGTAGTTCCATAATTGCCTTCCTTTATACTTATATTTTCCCGGCATCGTACCGCGCCCCGGCAGCCTGTGGGTCAGAGGGCCGCAGGGGAAAAGCCGTGTGCCGAAAAGACGAGAAGGGGGAAGAGCCTGCTCAGAGGCGGACGAAAGCCGCCAGCAGAGCCGAGAATGCGGCCACCGTGATCCACAGCGGGACAAGGCGGCGGCGCAGGTGGGCGGCGATGTCGCACTGCTCCAGCACACCGGAGGCCTTGAGGGGCACCACGGTGGTGGAAGCGGGCACGGCGGCCTCGCTGCCATAGGGATTTGAAGAGGTGAACTCGCCGGTGCCGTCCTTGGCCGGGCAGGCGTACACGCCGTACCAGGAAGCCAGGATGTCGCCCTTCCCGGCGGCGGCCTTCTGCACCCGTACCCGCTGCACGGTCAGTGCCTCGGCCCTGCGCTCCTCCACCATCAGGTTGACGCGCATCATGTTCACAAGGTTCAGCACCGAGGACACGGCGATGAGCAGATCAAAGACCAGTACCAGAATGAGCAGCGGGTGCATGGGCAGTTCCCTCCAAAAGCGGTGCCGCAGCCCGCAGGCGGTGCAGCACCTTATAAAGTTAAGTTCATTATATCATAAAACCATCACAAAAGTAAATGAATCGCCCCAGATTTGCGTTTGCAAAGAAAAATAAAAAATCCCCCGTTTCCCGAAGGAAACAGGGGAAGAATGCCTATTGGCAGCAATTACTTGTTCTGGATGTACTCGTGGATGGCCTTGGCGGCTGCTTTACCGGCACCCATGGCCTTGATGACGGTAGCGGCACCGGTCACGGCATCGCCGCCGGCGTACACGCCGTCACGGCTGGTCTTGCCGTCGTCGCCGTCGGTGACGATGCAGCCATGCTTGTTGGTCTCCAGACCCGGGGTGGTGGAGCGGATCAGCGGGTTGGGGCTGGTGCCCAGGCTCATGATCACGGTGTCCACGTCCAGCTCAAACTCGCTGCCCTTCTTCTCGATGGGGCGGCGGCGGCCGGAAGCATCGGGCTCGCCCAGCTCCATCTCCACGCAGGTGATGGACTTGACGAAGCCTTCGTCGTTGGCGTGGATCTCCACGGGGTTGCACAGGGTCTTGAAGATGATGCCCTCTTCCTCGGCGTGCTCCACCTCTTCCTTACGGGCGGGCAGCTCAACCATGCCGCGGCGGTAGACGATGTACACGGTCTCGGCACCCAGACGCATGGCGCTGCGGGCAGCATCCATGGCCACGTTGCCGCCGCCCACCACGCAGACCTTCTTCTTGCCCTCGGTCTCGGTGGCCTTGCCCAGGGGGCCCACAAAGTCCTGGAGGCTGTCGCCCTCTTTCATGCGGCTCAGCTTTTCCGTGGTGGCGCCCACGGTTTGGACGATGATGGTGACGGTGCCCTTCTCCGGGTTATAGTCGTTGATCGTTATGGGGATTCGCTCGCCGTTCTCATCCACGCGCAGGATGATGAACTGGCCCGGCTGGGCCTTCTTGGCGACCAGGGGTGCCTCGATCTCATACAGGGTGACGGTGGGACGGAGGGCCTCTTTTCTCACGATACGATACATAGTGTTCCTTCTTTCCCGAATGATCGAATTTTGGTATTTGCGGCGATGTATCCTTCGGCACGACACATTGTCTATACTTTAACACAACCCCCGAAAGCAGTCAATCCGTTTTTGCGGGGATTCTGCGAAAAAAATAACAAACTTTCCAGCGCCCCTTCTGGCCGGTCAATCATCCTGTACAAAGGGTGATGCGCCGCCCCTCGGACCGGAGGACGCCCTCCTCCTTCAATCGCTTCAGCTCCCGCATCATGGCGCTGCGGTCCGTGGCGATGTAATCCGCCAGCATACTCAGGGAGAAGGGCAGCTGGAAGGTCCGGCTCCCCTCCTTCTCCGCCAGCTGGTTGAAGTAGCACAGGAGCTTTTCCCGGATGGACCGGCGGGAGAGAACGTCCACCCGCTCGGACAGGGCCTGGGCCTTGTCTGAGATCAGCCGCAGCATATTCTGCACCAGCAGGCTATGATGGGTGCAGGCCCGCTCACACCGCTTCAGAATATGGGGATAGTCGATGAACACCACGTCGCAGGCCGTGCGGCAGACCACTTCCAAGCTGTCCCGGCCGGAGGTGGAAAACGCCAGGCTCTTGCCGAACACACCGCCGGGGCCCAGCTCCTCCAGCACAGTGGCGACTCCCTCCTCGTCGATGCGGATCAGGGATGCCTCCCCCCGCTCCACCACGCCTACGGCGTTGCCAGCC
>OGMP01001739.1_pt1 | contig 15809 bp, 12 predicted proteins | sample 1573261 | NCBI WGS metagenome assembly OGMP01 (sample SAMEA2581878, study PRJEB24529) | metagenome | biome: Human gut stool | place: China | collected 2011 | reverse complement strand
ATGATCAGGAGCAGCCACCAGTAACGTACGGCCCGCTTCGAATTTTCGATCAGTGAGGAAAAATTGTTCATAGCATATGGATTTTCCTCCCTCCGGAGCAAATTGCATACCAGAGCCGGAACGCTCAAGTCCTGAGTATGCGTGGTAAAGGCCGTTTTTCCGCGGGTGTCGGATGCGGGTTGCCGTGGCCGTAGGTCGGCGCCTCACTGCCGCCGCAGATGTTTCGGCAGAGATCGCTTCGGCGAAGATGTTTCGGCGCGGGTCGCGTCGCTTCGCCGTAGGTCGCTTCAGTGCGGGATGTTTCGGCGCGGATCGCGGGCTTCCGGCGGAATGAGCCGGCCGGAACCGGGATAGCCGCGTTGAAGCCCGACCCTGTCCGATGCGCTATAATCCCGTCGGATCGTCGGCCTGCGCACGCTCCGGTTGCGGAGTTTCCAGCGGAACCACCTCGCCGATTTCGGGCCGCAGGAGGTGCAGCGCGGTGTCCGCGGCCAATGCCGCCTCGGTCGCCAGCGGCTCGTCCCAGCGGTGTTTGGCGAGGGCGTATTTCGAATGGTGGACGGTCATGATCCGCCTTGCACCCAGCTCTTTTGCGGCTTTGGCCAGTTGGTCGGGCATCGTGTGGATGTATTTCCACGCTTCGTCGTACTGGCCGTTTTCGAGGACGGCGAGGTCTATGTCCGGAAACTCTTCTCCGATCTCGGCGAAATGGCGTCCGTATCCGCCGTCGCCGCCCATGTAGATTTTCCGCGCTGGCGTTTGCAGCAGGAACGATCCCCACAACGTCTGATTGGACGACAGCCCGCGGCCGGAGAAGTGGCGCGAGGGGAGACAGCGGACGGTGAATCCGTCGCCGAGCGTCTGTTGTTCGTGCCAGTCCAGCTCGACGATCTTCGCCGGGTCGAAGCCCCAGTACTCGAAGTGCTCGCCCACGCCCAGCGGACAGATGACCCGGCCGATGCGCTCTTTCAGCTCGCGGACCGTGCGGTAGTCGAGATGATCCCAGTGGTCGTGCGTGACGATGAGGTAGTCGATGTCGGGCATCTCTTCGGGGCGGTAGATGTCGGTGCCTTTGAACGGGCGGTTGAGCAGCGAGAGCGGCGCCGCGCTGCGGAAAACCGGATCGACGAGCGTCCGGCGCCCTTCGGCCTGAATCAGGTAGGACGAGTGCCCGAACCAGACCAGCAGGTTGCTTTTGGGATCGAGCGCCCGCAGGTCGGTGCGGATCGCCGGCACCGCATCGTCGGGTCGCAGTCCCTCCTGTTTGCGGAAGAGAAATTCCAGTATGCCGCGCAAACGGCTCTTGTCGCCCGTCATCATCGGACCGGCTTCCGTATTGCGGAACCGGCCGTCGCGGTAGTTCGGCGACTGCCGGATGCGTTCGAGCCGTTCGCCTTGGGGCAGACGCCCGAAACTCGGCAGACGGACGATGACGAATGCGGCGGCCAGCGCCGCGAGCAGGATGCTTGACAGTATTATCATTTTGCCTCTTTTTTGCTTGCCCGACATGATTTTTCAGGTTTGTATGGTGCAAATATACCGTTTCTTCCGAGACGGTGCGTATACGGATTGCGGTTCGGGCTGACATTATTCCGGAAATGTCTCCGGCAACGGCCTCCGATACGATAAAACGGATTGATTTAACGTATATTGCGTGCTGTTCCGGGCTGTTTTGACCGACGATTCGGCTGATTTGTTCTATTTATTATGATTTAATGCCAAAGTTTTATATTTTTGTGACGGATTGTTTCTGCAATGTGATGCCTTATACGTCTTACTCTGAAAAATTACCGGGACCCGGTTGCCGGATTTTATTCCGCACTCTGGTCTTGACGTTCTGTTTGTGCCTGCTCTCCGGATTCGAAGTCCGGGCGCAGTCCGCGCAACGGAAGTTCGTGGTCCGCGGCCGCGTTACCGATGAGGCGGGAACGCCCCTTGTCGGGGTTACCGTCGTGGAACACGGGACTTCGAACGGTGTGGCGACCCTCTCCGGAGGCGAATTCTCCATCGGCGTCGCTCCCGGCGCCGTGCTCGACGTCTCGTGCGTGGGCTATGTGCCCCGCAGTGTCCCGACCGAAAACCGCACCGGGTTGGACATCACGCTGGAGGAGGACGTGAAAGCTATCGCCGACGTGATCGTGACGGCTCTGGGACTGGAACGCAACTATGCCGACCTGACCTATTCGGCCGACAAGATCAAGGGAACGCAGCTCACGAACGTCAAGTCTTCGAACATGATTCTCTCGCTCGCGGGCAAGTCGGCCGGCGTGCAGGTGAACGAAAGCTCTTCGGGTGCGGGCGCCTCCTCCAAGGTCAGCATCCGCGGCGTCCGCTCGGTGGCCAGCGACAATCAGCCGCTGTACGTGGTCGACGGCATGCCGATTCTCAACTCTTCGCCTGAGCAGGCCTATACGGCCATCGGGGGTGTCGCCGATGCGGGCAACCGCGACGGCGGCGACGGCATCTCGAACCTCAATGCCGAGGACATCGAGAGCGTCTCGATCCTCAAGGGCGCCCCGGCGGCCGCGCTGTACGGCAGTCAGGCCGCCAACGGCGTGATCCTGATCACGACCAAGAAGGGCAGCGCCGCGAAACGGCAGCCCGTGACCTTCACTTCGAACCTTACGTTCCAGAGCCCTTTCCGCCTGCCGGACTTCCAGAACCGTTACGGGGTGAGCGGCGGCGTCGAAAGCTGGGGTGCGCGCGCCGCGATGAAGGCTTACGACAACGCCGGGGATTTTTTCCGGACGGGCGTTACGGCGATGAACTCGCTGTCGGTCTCTTCGGGCACCGAGCAGATGCAGACCTACTTCTCCTACGCCAATACCGCCGAGCGCGGAATCACGGGCTCGAACCGCCTGATGCGGCATAACTTCAACCTGCGGGCGACGACCGGGCTGTTCCGGGACCGGATCAAGCTCGACGGCAACATCAGCTTCATGCGTCAGGTCGTGAAGGACAAACCGGTGCCGGGCGGATTCTACATGAACCCGCTGGTCGGGCTTTACCGTTTTCCGCGCGGCGTCGATATGACTCCCTACCGCGAGCATTTCGAAGTCTATGACCCGGACCGCAAACTCAGCGTGCAGAACTGGATCGCTCCGAGCGACGATTTCGAACAGAATCCCTATTGGATCACCAACCGCATCCGCAGCAAGAGCCTGCGCAACCGGGTCATGGCCTCCCTCTCCGCCGACTGGAAGGTGAACGGCTGGCTGCGCATCCGCGCCCGCGGCAACGTCGACTATATCGACGACAAGGTCCGCCAGAGGTTCTACGCCTCGACGGCTCCGGCGCTGGCCGGGAACAACGGCCGCTACATCGAAAGCGGTTATTCGGAGACCCTTTTCAACGGCGAGGTGCTGGCCCTCTTTGACAGGCGGTTCACGCCCGACTGGACGTTCAGCGCTACGGTCGGCGCCTCCCTGAACGACCGCACGGTGAATTCGCTGCGCATCGATTCGAAGACCGCGTCGCTCTATTACCCCAATGTGTTCAACGTGGCCAATATCGTCATGAACAGCTCGGCCTATGTCGACGAGCAGATCGACGCCCGCCGCCAGATACAGTCGCTCTTCGCCACGGCTTCGGTCAAATACGCCGAGAGTCTCAACCTCGAAGTCACGGGGCGCAACGACTGGGCTTCGACGCTGGCCTACACCTCGCACGAGGGCAGCGGGTTTTTCTACTGTTCGTTCGGCGCGTCGTGGGTCGTCGGCAAGATGTTCAAACTGCCCGAATGGATGTCGTTCGCCAAGGTGCGCCTGACGTGGAGCCGCGTGGGCAACGACATTCCGATGTTCATCACCAACCCGAAGGCCCACATTACGGCCGGCGGGGGCATCAACGCCGCCGATGCGGCTCCGGGCACCGACCTCAAGCCCGAAATGACCAATGCGCTCGAAGCGGGTTTCGAATGGCGTTTCTTCGGCGACCGGCTGGGAGTCAACGCCACTTACTACAAGACCAACACCCACAACCAGTTCTTCAAGCTGCCGGCCCTGTCGGGCGAAGCCTATGCTTTCCGGTACGAAAATGCCGGCAACATCGAGAACGAGGGCGTCGAGGTGTCGCTGAGCGCCTATCCGGTTTACGGCAGCGGTCTGACGTGGCAGTCGGTCGTGAACTTCGCGCATAACAGGAACCGGGTGATAAAACTGCACGACGAACTGCGCGAATATGCCTACGGTCCGTCGAGCTTCTCGTCGTCCTACGCCATGAAACTGGTCGAGGGCGGGGCGATCGGCGACATCTACGGCCGGGCGTTCGAGCGCGACGCCGACGGGAATATCGTTTACGAAACCGAAGGCGATTACGCCGGCCTGCCCCGCACCGCGGGCGACGGCAATACCGTCAAGGTGGGCAATGCGAATCCCGTGTTCGCGCTGTCGTGGAGCAACACCTTCTCTTACAGGGGCGCGTCGCTGTCGCTGATGCTGGACTGCCGTTACGGGGGCCGGCTGCTGTCGCAGACCATGGCCGATATGGACTCCTACGGTGTCTCGGCCGCAACGGCCGACGCCCGCGACCGCGGTTACGTGACGCTCGAAGGGCGGCGTATCGACGACGTGAAGGGATTCTACAAACTGGTCGGAGGACGCGCCGGCGTGACGGAATACTACATGTACGACGCCACGAATATCCGGCTGCGCGAATTGGCCGTCTCCTATGCGCTGCCGCAGAAGCTGGTCCGCCGCACGCGGGTGCTGAGCGGCGTCACCCTGTCGCTGGTCGCGCGCAACCTCTTCTTCATTTACAACGCCGCGCCGTTCGATCCCGATCTCATCCTTTCGACGGGCAACGACAATCAGGGAATCGAAGTGTACGGCATGCCCACCGTGCGCAGCGTGGGATTTAACATCAAACTGGAATTTTAAGCATGAAATGCCGGCATACATATCTTTTCGCGGGACTTTGTGCGCTGCTTCTCGGCGCGTGCACGGGTAATTTCCGCGACATAAACGACGACCTCTCCGGCATTACGGACGGCGAGCTGGAAGCCGACAACAACGGCTTGGGATACCGTCTGGGCATTATCCAGCAGGGGGTCTATTTCAATTACGATTTCGGCAAGGGCAAGAACTGGCCTTTCCAGCTCACGCAGAATCTCAATGCGGACATGTTTTCGGGCTACATGCACGACCCGAAACCCCTGCAGGGCGGGAGCCACAACTCCGACTATAACCTGCAGGACGGCTGGAACAGCGCCATGTGGCAGTTCACCTACTCCTATGTGATGCCCGAAATTTACCGGCTGGAGCAGACCGCCGCTGAGCTGATGCCGCCCTTCTATGCCATTGCGAAGATACTCAAGGTGCTGGCCATGCAGCGGGTGACCGACTATTACGGTCCGGTGATTTATACCCGTTTTGGCGCGCAGGGCGCCGAGTACGTGCCCGACGGCCAACGGGAGGTCTACATGCGCTTCTTCGACGATCTGGATCAAGCTTCGGAAATCTTGTCGGATTATGTCGCGGAGCGTCCGACGGCCGGCGAATTTGCGAAATTCGACCTGCTGCTCGACGGCAGCTATGCCGCATGGCTCCGCTTCGCCAACTCCCTGCGCATGCGTCTGGCCGTGCGTCTTGCGTCAGTCGCGCCGGAGAAGGCCCGCGCGGAGTTCCGGAAGGCGGCCGCCGACCCGTACGGGGTGATCGAGGTCAATACGAACAATGCGGCGGTCGAGACTTCGGGAATCTACTCGAATCCGCTCGGCGCGATCAACCGGAGCTGGAACGAAGCCGTCATGAACGCCTCGATGGAGTCCGTGCTGACCGGGTTCGGCGATCCGCGTATCGCGAAGTTTTTCGAACCCTGCGCCGACGATCTCGTTATTACGGACGACGGCGGGGAATCCGTTTCCGTTCCGTTGAAAGGGCAATATCACGGCATCCGTCAGGGAACCGCCTTTTCGCATAACTATTACGCCGCCTTTTCGCGGCTCACCGTCGAGCCGACGACCGAAGTCGTGCTGATGTCTGCGGCCGAAGTGTGGTTTCTGCGCGCCGAAGCCGCCCTGCGGGGGTGGACCGATGAAGATGCCGGAACGTGCTACCGCGCCGGTGTCTCCATATCGTTTGCCCAATGGCAGGTGTCGGGTGCGGAGCAGTATCTGGAAAACGACGCTTCCGCGGCCGATTACCGTGACCCGATCGCCCCGGAGAACGATATTGCGGCCCGGTGCCGCGTGTCGCCCCGCTGGGACGAGTCGGCGGCCGCCGAGATCAAACTCGAACGGATCATCACCCAGAAGTGGATCGCCATGTATCCCGAAGGCTGCGAAGCTTGGGCCGAGCAGCGGCGGACGGGTTATCCGCGTCTGTTTCCGGTGCGCTTCAACCATAGCAAGGGCCAGAGCATCGACACCGAGACGATGATCCGCCGTTTGCCCTATCCCGCGACGCTCGAAACCTCGGACCCCGAACAATACGAAATGCTTCTGAAAGAGCTTGGAGGTCCCGATCACGGCGGCACCCGCCTGTGGTGGGACACGGGGCGCAATTTCTGAGACTTGTCCGTCGGCCGGAAACTGAAACACACCGCTTTTGCGGTGTGTTTTTTGTTGTGTCCGGCGACGTCCGGCCGATCGTTCGTGTGCGGTGAAGTTCGGCGGCGTTGCCCGGCTTCTGGGCTTAGCCCCGGCTCTCCATGCTGTCTACCGAGGGGTTGACTGCCACGACGTCCTGTTCGATCTGCTGCCGGGAGGGAGTTCCGTTTGCGGATGCGGGGGCGATGGGGCCGTCGTCGGAAATGTCGTCCGGCGTGATCTGGGTGCGCGTGGTTTCCTGAGTCTGCTGCGGATCGGCGGAAGGCTGTCCCACTTGCATTCCGCCCTTGTTTTCCCGCAGAGCTTCCTTGTCGTATGCAGGTCGTTTCATAATTCGAATTCTTTTTTTGTTCCGCGTGCAAAGGTCATACCATAGGGCGGCCCGCTGCCGGATATCGTCTCCGACGGGAATTTGCACGGAATTTGGGGCGGGTGCAAAGGTATTCACCGTAAACCGGACGATTATGAAAACAAGGAATTTGTTGCTGGGTATGGCCGCTGTCTGCGGCAGTTCCTTTCAGGCGGTCGCCTGCACGGGCATCGCGCTCACGGCTGCTGATGGCAGTTATGTGCAGTCGCGCACCATCGAGTGGGCCCGCGGCGTTTTGCAGAGCGAATACGTCGTCATCCCGCGCGGTCAGCGGCTCCGCTCCTTCACACCCTTGGGAGCCGACGGCATGACCTTCACGGCCAAATACGGCGTCGTGGGGCTGTCCGTGGTGCAGAAGGAGTTCATCGCCGAGGGGATCAACGAAGCGGGGCTGTCGGCCGGACTCTTCTTCTTTCCGCAATACGGAGGGTATGAACCCTACGAACCGGCGCAGAACGACCGCACGCTCGCCGATCTGCAATTCGTGGCATGGGTGCTGACGCAATTTTCGACCGTCGACGAGGTCAAAGCCGCCGTCGGAGGCGTGCGCATCGTCGCGTTGGAAAAGACGTCGGTCGTACACTGGCGCATCGGAGAACCGTCCGGACGGCAGGTCGTGCTGGAAATCGTCGGCGGAGTGCCGCATTTTTACGAAAACGAGGTCGGTGTGCTCACCAACGCCCCCGGTTTCGAGTGGCAGCTCACCAACCTGAACAATTACGTGAACCTCTATCCGGGCGACGCCCCCGTCCGCCGGCTGGACGGCGTAACGCTGCGGCCTACGGGCGGCAATTCGGGGTTCCTCGGCCTTCCGGGCGACGCCACGCCGCCATCGCGCTTCGTGAGGGCCGCCTTCTACCGTGCCACGGCTCCGCAGCGCGCCACCGGGTTCGAGACCGTACAGCAATGCTTCCACCTGCTCAACAATTTCGACATTCCCATCGGCATCGAACATCCCGAAGGCGAGTGTCCGGACATTCCGAGCGCCACGCAGTGGACCTCGGCCATCGACCTGACCAACCGCCGGGTCTATTACAAGACCGCCTACAACAATACGATCCGCTGTATCGACCTCGCGGGGATCGACTTCGGGAAAACGGCCTATCAGTCCCATCCGCTGGACCCGAAACGGGAACAGCCCGTGGAACGGATCGCTGTTCCGGAGTAAGACGGCGGTTGCGGTCCGTTTTCGGCCGCTTCTTCGTCGGCGTCGCCGGGGCTGAACTCCTCGTCGGCGAAAAAGCCGGCTTGTCCCGTGAGCTGTTTCTGGCGCAGCAGTGCGTCGCGCTCCGTGCCGATATGGCGCATGGTTCACCGGTCGGACCGTTGCGTCCGGATAGGTTTCCCTTTTGCAATCGGCCGGCAGGGATTCCCTGACGACCGGTTGGTCGCTGGGTGTGGTTCCCGGCCGGCGGCTATCGTATCCGCCGGACCCATATATTCTCTCCCTTTGCATCCGAAGACAAAAGGCTGCCCGCGGCAAAACCGGACTGCTTTTTCATGCCCGTCCCGAATATTGGTGTGGAAGCGTTCCATATCGGCTTGGAAAGCTTCCCCGGATTCCGGACCTTTGCCGCGCAAACGAAAAAAACGGCTTTCCGACCATGTCTGTACGACCTTGCGAAATACTGAACTGCGGGGATGTCTATCTTTTTCCTGAGACGAATTCCCGGTGTCAGGGCCGCTCCTCGCTATGGAGCGTGATCGTCTTGCGGAAGAGGAATGTCGTGCTCGAATCGGATACGGGGGATTATCGGCATTTTGCGATGTGGCGGCCCCTTGCCGTCGGTTGCCGTTATTGCCGACTGGCGAAACGCTCCGAATTTCGGGATTATAGGGTGAATCTCACGTATGCCGAAATGCGTAAAATAGGATAAGGATAATGTCGTCCTGCTTAAAACTTTAGCGGTTATGAAAAAGGATAACGAGAGTCCCTATCGTTACTATCGTGTCGTAAGCGTCAAAAAGATCGATCGGTGGTTTTTCGACCGATACGATCATCGCAGAACCCACGCGAAAATCTATGAAACGGTCATCCGGCCCAAATTCGGGATGTGCGAGAACACGTTTCTTGACTACCGTCATGAACCGGACGAGCTGCTGGAACTGTTTCCGCAGTCGGCCAGCGTCGAGTTTTCGCTGTGGCTTCCGACAGTACAGACCAAGTACATGGTTCCCGCCGAGACGAATCGATTCAGCCTGATGCTCTGGGATTCGATCGACAAGGCTTTTCGCTGTATCCGGCGACGGGAGCCGGGCTGCTGCATAGACGCCGACAAGTTACTGACGGATATGACGCTTTATCTGGAAGAAAGATCATCCGTCGGGATGAAGTGACGCAACTTATGAATGAAGAGAGGGGCTGTCCGAACAATTCGGGCAGCCCCGGTATTTTCGTGCGGTCTTTTCGTTTTCGGTTCGGGGAATCGGCCGAAGCCTTTGCAAAATGATGATATACAGCCGGTTTTCCTCTTTTTGCGCCGGACAGGCAACAAAAAAGGAGCCTCGGAAAAAGGCTCCTTTGTGCGGATAAAGGTGCTCCTGCACATTTGTAAGCCTGATGTATATCAGCGGTTTGCGACGCTTTTCCGGTTCCGATTCCCGCATCGCCTACCGTCCTTTTGCATGGTCTTGCGCCCGCCTGCCCGTTTCGCCTGCGCCGTCGCCGTATCTCCTTGCATGACAGTGCAAATATAGCGATTTTCGGCGAAAAAACCAAATGCGAAGATTCTTGGAGATGCGGGCGGATTTTTATCGTCAAATTGAGCATTATTCGTATTGTTAATATTATGCATTAATAGTTGGTTGTTTGAATGAAATTATGTGAATCGTATCAAGCTCGATTTATGTTCGATATCGATTTTATAAATGAAAAAATAATTTGCGTCATAAGATGACATAAATAAACATTACCTTTGTATTCATAATATAGTCTTAGTCATCACTTAAAACTTTACAATATGGACAGGCTGGGGTATAGTCAGATAAATTTTTTGTTCATTCTAACTTTAATACAAAGAGACGATGGACAAAAGAAACAAACTTTGGAGGAGAGAACAACAGAACCGGGTGTTTAAAGCTCGCATGGTTTATCATGCCGCTTGCGGGTGTGGAATCAAGAAAGCGGATGGTAACTGGAATAGACATCCTCATTGGTTCGAGTTGGCAAGGGTGAAATGGATGCAGATCTACAAAAAAACAGGAACGCCATGCAGTTGTTGGTTGTGCCGAGGAGAGAAGTATGATCGCAGGGGATATGTAAAGGAAACATTGCGGATTATAGCCGAAGCATAGACAGATTCGTATGCGTCACTTTGAAATTTAGTATTGTCAATATGTTGAATAATTTAATATTTAGAGCCTCATAAGTGTTTAATCGACTCGTAGAAAGTTACGGGTCAAACCTTATGAGATCATGAGCAGAAGCAGGAAACGAACACCCGTCAGCACGATCGCGTGTTGCAAGTCGCAGAAAAAGGACAAGCAGTTATGTAACCGTCTTTTTCGTAGCCGATCCAAACGATTTATCCGGGACGGTAAGGAGCTGCCGCTTCGGCTTCGGGAAGTAATGAATATTTGGGATTTTGCCGGTGACGGCAAATGCTATTGGGGCTATGATTGCAAGTATTTCGAGAAGTTGATGAGAAAGTAGCAGTACGCTCTCCTTTACTTTTGGGTAAGGGAGAGCGAATTGTATTTGGGTGGCTGTAAAATAATCGCTTCGACGGATTTTCGATATTTCAGGCTTATTCGTATCTTTGTTTCTATGGACAGAGGGGAGATTATCATTTACCAGACGGCCGACGGCGAGACCCGCTTGGACGTTCGCATGGAGAACGACAGCGTGTGGCTGACGCAGGCGCAGATTGCGCATTTGTTCGGAGTTGACAGAACGGTTATTGTCAGACATGTCAACAACATTTATAAGTCGTCCGAATTGGAGCGGGACGTAACATGTGCAAAAATTGCACATGTTCAGCATGAGGGGCAACGGCAAGTGCGACGTATGATTCCATTTTATAACCTCGATATGATTCTATCGGTGGGCTATCGCGTCAATTCCAAAAATGCCACTCAATTTCGTATCTGGGCGAATAAGGTCTTGAAAGAGTATCTAATAAAAGGCTATGCAGTCAATAGCCAGGCCAAGGCCGAGCAGTTGGAGGAGCTGAAACAAACCGTTCATCTGCTCTCGAACGTGTTGTCGGCAAAGGATGTTACGAAATCCGAGGCAATCGGGTTGCTGCGCGTGATTACGGACTATACTTACGGTCTCGATACGCTCGACCGCTACGATTATCAGCAGTTGGAAGTGTCGGCTACTACGACCGAGGAGCCGTTTCATGCGACCTATGAAAATGCGATGGAGGCGTTACAGGTGTTACGCGACAAGTTCGGAGGCAGCGAGCTGTTCGCCCACGAGAAGGACGGGTCGTTCAAAAGCACGATGGGCGCAATTTACCAGACTTTCGGCGGGCGGGACCTCTATCCGAGCGTTGAGGAGAAGGCGGCTAATCTGCTCTATCTGACGGTTAAAAACCATTCGTTCAGCGACGGTAACAAGCGTATCGCCGCTTTCCTGTTCCTTTGGTTCTTGGAAAACAATCGGATTCTTTACCGTGCTGACGGTTCGCGCCTTTTGGATAACAATACACTGGTCGCCCTGACGCTGATGATTGCCGAGAGCCGCACGGAGGAAAAAGACGTGATGACGAAGGTTGTGGTGAATCTGATCAATAAGAACAATTGACACGATAACAGCGTGTCGGATATCGGAAAAGCGATGAAACCTATGAAGCCCAGTATCCGAAGAAACCGAGTTTTATTGTTCGTATTGTTGCTTGTGGTAGGCAACGGTGCTTTGTCGCAGGAGCGGATAGATACACTCTACTATAGCCGTTCGGGGATGACGGTGCGAAATCCGGTTTTTGCCGATTATTATCGGCTGGCGCTTTATCCTGCGGATGCGGCGGGGCTCAAAATGTTCAAGGATTTTTATATTTCGGGAGAATTGCGGAGAGAAGGGCGTTTTCAGACAATCGATACGCTTGATGATCGCCGGACGGTGTTTGACGGAGATGTTGTTTCCTATTTCAAGAATGGTCGCATGTCGGAAAAATCATATTATTCAGGCGGGTTGTTGGAGGGTGAATATCGGCAATATGACGAGAATGGAGCATTGAAAACGTATGCGTCGTATGTCAGCGGCGAATTGTCCGGAATGTACGAGACATACAACGAGGACGGCTCCTGCCGAATGGTGGAATATCGTGCAGGGCTGCCGGTTCATGATTATTATTTGCTGGCGGACGGTCGCGGGAACACGCTTAAATTCCGCATTGCGGACGACATGCTGGTATGGGAATCACCGGCCATAGCGGAGCGCTCGGCCGATTATCGGGATGGTGTGCTCTGGGAAGTCTATTTCAAAAACGGATTGACGATCGCGTTGACGGATGCCATCGTCCGGGATTACGGCAAGTGGCATCGGGTCGATGTGATTATCTCCAACAATTCGTTGATGCCGGTCGAATTCAATCCGGAGAGCGATATGACGGCCTATTCCGTAGACGAACACGATGTTGCCACTGATCTGCAGGTCTGGTCTTGCGAAAGCTATCTGAAGAAAGTGAACCGATCGCAGACCTGGGCCGCTATTTTGATGGGCGTCAGCGAAGGAATGGCTTCTGCTGGCGCAGGGTATTCGACCTCCACGACGACCGGTTACAGCAGCTACGGCGGTTATTCGTCTTATACGACTACGACTTATAATCCCTCTGCGGCCTATCAGGCCAACATGGCCTCACAGCAGCGGATCGCTGATTTTGGTCAGGCCTTGCAGGACGAGCAACAGGTCAAAAAGCTGGGATATTTGAAGAAAAACACGATATATCCCGGAGAATCCGTATCCGGATTTGTTCATGTAGCATGGATTAAAGGGGAGCGTGTTGTGTTCATTATCCGGATTGAAGGTGCCGAATACATTTATGAGTGGGGATTTGACAAGAAAAATGCGTTTTTCTTGAATAAGAACAACTAAGCTGTATCATTTTCTCTAAAATTTAGTAGAGGAAACAATATCCGCAAGGTCCTGCAAATCGCTATGCGAGCCTTGCGGATATTGTTTTTAAGGTTTATTCCTTTGCGGGAAAGCGAAAAAATGGGAAGATTTTGTACCTTTACCTAAAATATTCTATACAATGGCAGCGATGAATACAGCCGACATCGGCTTTGAAAAGGAAATATGGAAGGCGGCGGATAAGATGCGCGGAAATATTGATGCATCGGAATATAAATCCGTTGTATTGGGACTTATTTTCCTGAAATACATCTCGGACAAATTCGAAGCTAAATATCAACAGCTTGTTGCCGAAGGAGAGGGCTTTGAGGAAGACAAGGATGAGTATTTGAGTAATAAAAATGAGAAAGGTAGTTATGATCCGGTTTTCTATGTTCCTGCGGAAGCCCGTTGGGAAGCTATTGCCATCCATGCACACTCTCCTGAAATTGGAACGGTCATCGATAATGCGATGCGGGCAATTGAGAAGGAGAATAAGCGTCTGAAAGATATTCTTCCGAAAAACTTTGCGCGTCCCGAGCTCGACAAACGCCGCTTGGGTGAGGTTGTCGATTTGTTTACAAATATTCGGATGCATGAGCACGGCGATTCGAAGGATATTTTGGGTCGTGCTTACGAATATTGTCTTTCGAAGTTTGCTGAGGCCGAAGGAAAATTGGCAGGTGAATTTTATACTCCGGCTTGTATCGTTAAGACGTTGGTGAACGTATTACAACCTTATAAAGGTCGTGTTTACGATCCTTGCTGCGGTTCGGGTGGTATGTTTGTACAGTCTGCACAATTCATCGAGAACCACTCCGGAAATATCAATAATATATCAGTCTATGGTCAGGATTCCAATCCGACGACATGGAAAATGGCGCAGATGAACTTGGCGATTCGCGGTATCGAGGCCGATCTCGGTCGATATAATGCGGATACCTTTTTCAATGATTGCCATCCGACTCTGAAGGCCGATTTCGTGATGGCCAATCCTCCGTTCAATCTGAGCGATTGGGGGGCGGATAAGCTGGCGGATGATGTGCGTTGGAAATACGGTACGCCGCCCAATGGCAATGCCAACTTTGCGTGGATTCAGCATATGATCCACCACCTTGCCCCGACGGGACGTGCGGGCGTTGTGCTGGCCAACGGCTCGCTGTCGAGCCAGAGTGGCGGTGAGGGCGAGATTCGGCGTAAATTGGTAGAGGCTGATTTGGTGGATTGTGTTATCGCTATGCCGCCGCAGCTGTTCTATACTACACAGATTCCCGTGTCGATTTGGTTTTTCAATAAAAACAAGCAACAAAAGGGCAAAACGCTCTTTATCGATGCTCGCAACTTAGGTACAATGGTAACGCGCAAACTACGCGAATTAACTGATAGTGACGCGGCCGATCCGATAAAGCGCGGCGATATTCAGCGCATTGCCGACACCTACAATGCCTATGTTGCTGGAAAATTGGAGAATGAAAAAGGATTTTGTGCGGTTACCTCTGTCGCAGAAATTGCCAAGCAGGATTTTATTCTCACGCCCGGTCGCTATGTGGGCATTGCTGCGCAAGAGGAGGACACCGAACCGTTTGAGGAGAAAATGACACGCTTGACGGGCGAGCTTTCTGGACTATTTGAAAAGTCGCACGAGATGGAGGCAGAGATCAAAAAACAGTTAGGTAGTATTGGGTATAAATTGTAGCAAATATGGGCTTAATTCTTAATGACTTAAAAAATGCATGTGAATTAGAACATGTATGTGACTATGTAAATAATCGCACAACGAGTAGTATGAATTATATCTCTACGGAAAATATGTTACCCAATAAAGGTGGTATAAGTGAATCTACAATAATACCGCATGGAACTACAACTGAATATAAAATTGGAGATATTTTGATCTCTAATATTCGGCCATATTTCCAAAAAATATGGTGTGCTGATAGGTGCGGTGGGTGCTCTGCGGATGTCTTGTGTATTCGTGCAAAAGAAAATACAGATAGCAAATATTTATACTATCTGTTGAGCCAGCAAGCGTTTTTCGATTACGTAATGTCGGGAGCAAAAGGGTGTAAAATGCCTCGAGGGGACAAAAAACAGATTATGCAATGGCCTGTAAATATCCCCGCAATAGATGTGCAGAAAAAAGTTGTAGCTATATTATCTTCTCTCGATAATAAGATCAGACTCAATCGACGGATAAATGATAATTTAGAGGAGCAGGCCAAAGCGCTGTTTAAGTCGTGGTTTGTGGATTTCGATCGAAACGAATGGGTTCATTGTGAATTAGGAGATATCACACTTATTACTGCTGGAGGTGATAGGCCTTCAAAATATACTAATAAAAAGACTATTGAGTGTCATGTTCCTATATATTCTAATGGAATAGATAATGAAGGATTATATGGTTATACAAATGTTGCAAAAATTCATGAGGAAAGTATAACTATTTCTGCAAGAGGAACTATAGGTTATGTCTGTTTGAGATTAGAACCATATGTTCCTATTGTCCGGCTAATTTCAATAATCCCTAATAAAAAAGAGTTGTCTGCAAAATATTTATACTTGTGGGCATTAACTCAGAATATTACAGGAACGGGGACGACTCAGCAACAATTGACTGTTCCGATTTTCAGAAAAACTCCAATATCAATACCCTCTGACACTAAATTGAAGCAATTTAACTCTATTGCTGATCCTTTATTTAGTCAAATTGAATCTAATAAAAAAGAAAACATAAAATTATCCACTCTCCGTGACACCCTTCTACCCAAACTCATGTCCGGTGAGCTCTCCGTCGAGGAGGTTTCCTTCGATTAGCTTGCTAAATTATCATTTAT
>OGMP01001729.1_pt1 | contig 15870 bp, 19 predicted proteins | sample 1573261 | NCBI WGS metagenome assembly OGMP01 (sample SAMEA2581878, study PRJEB24529) | metagenome | biome: Human gut stool | place: China | collected 2011 | reverse complement strand
ACACCCACACCATTCAGCAGCGGTGCTTCCGCTCTCCTACGCCTGGCACGCTGGGGCTGGAATGTGATTTGACAGAAGTACCGCAATGGGCAAATCTGTTGCCGCAAAAAACATACTACGATGTATCCAAGCCGCTGTTTGCGATGTTCCAGATGCCAGAAGCAAACAACATTGACCCGACTTCACCGCTGGGGGTGTCTGCTTATGCGGACGCTGTGGATTTGATTCATGACGCAGATGTGCACTGGGAACGGATTCTCTGGGAACTGGAATCTTCTGAACGGGCGATTGATGCCAGCGAGGATTTATTCCGCTTCCATCCGGGTACAAACCAGCCCATCCTGCCAAAAGGACGGGAACGGATGTATCACTGTCTGGAGAAAACCGGAACGGGTAACACCATTTTCAACACGTTTTCCCCTGAGATTCGGGACACTTCCTATTTCAATGCCCTGAATCAGATTTTGCGGCGGATTGAATCGGCGGCTGGTCTGAGTTACGGCACGCTTTCCGAAGTTTCAGACGTTGAAAAGACTGCTGAAGAAATCAAAAGCAGTAAGCAGCGTTCTTTTGTGCGAGTGAGCGACATTCAGGGCAACTTGCAAGCCGCTCTGGAACAATTGCTGTACGGATTTCAATATTATCGGGATTATTACGCAAACCGCCACACAAAGCCGGCAGAGGTATCCTGCACGTTCGGTGATGGGGTTCTGGAAGACACAGACAAGGAATTTCAACGCCGCCTGCAAATGGTGCAGGCTGGTATTCTCAAACCGGAAAATCTGCTTGCATGGTATTTCGGATGCAGCGAGGAAGAGGCAAAGAACATGATACCGGAATCCGGCAGCACGTCTGATTTCAGCCTGTTTGGTGTGGGCGGTGAACGCTGATGTTACCGCCGATTTACTATGAAACCTGCACAGAGGCGGTTTCCGCAGCGTATGCACGGCTGGAAGATGCCATTCTGGAGGCGATGGTGCGGCGAATTCTGAAAATGGGTTTTGTATCTGAAAACACCAAACAGCAAGCGGAGGTCTTGCAAGAGGCTGGCATGCTATACAACGACATTTTACAGATCATCGCACAGCGGTCAAATATCTGCATGGAACAGGTGCAAAAATTGTTTGAGGATGCAGGGGCGACTGCCATAGAAATAGACAACACCGCCGCCAAACAGGCTGAGTTGTCCCCCGTCAACATTCGGCAATCGGACAGCCTGTGGCAGGTCTTGGAGGCTGGATTCAAGAAGACCATGGGCGTGATGGACAACCTCACGAAAACCACCGCAAAGACCACACAGAGGGCATTTTACAAAGCTTGCAACGATGCCTATATGCAGATTTCCAGCGGTGCATTCAGCTATCAGGAGGCAATCCGGAACGTGCTGAAACAGGCGGCACAGGACGGCTTGTCGGTGGAATATCCGTCCGGACACGTTGACAAGCTGGACGTTGCAATCCGCCGTGCAGCGTTGACCGGAGTCGGGCAGACGGCGGCAGAGGTCAGCAAGACCAACGCTGAAGAAAACGGCTGTTACCTCATGGAAATCACCGCACATTCTGGAGCAAGACCGGAGCATGCAAAGTGGCAGGGGCAATTGGTCAGCCTGACCGGAAAAGACGTTGGCAAGACCATAGACGGGCTAAAAGTCTGGTCGCTGTCCGGTATTGGCTACGGGAGCGGCGATGGTTTCCGTGGCTGGAACTGCCGGCATGACTGGTATCCGTATTACGTTGGATATTCCACACCAAACTATACAAAAAAAGAGTTGGAAAAACTCAATGAAAAGAATGTCGAATGGAATGGCGAGAAATACACCGAATATGAAATCAGTCAGATGCAGCGAGCTGGAGAACGAAAGATTCGGAAACTGAAACGGCAGACCATGAGCATGCAGCAAGCCGCTGAACTGACAGACAATCCGGAATTGAAAGCAGCAGCAACAGCGGACTATCAGGCGATGGCGGCGAATCTGAAGACTGCGGAAAAGAACCTGAAAGAATTCTGCAAGGCAACCGGACAAGACCGTGACCGGTTCCGGGAACAAGTGATGGGGTTTGGTCGGAGCGAGTCACAAAAGGCGGTGCATGCGGCGAAAAGAGCTAATGCAGTGTTGACAGAATGGAAAAGCAATGATATAATAAAAGAAATAAAAGATGCTTCTGGAAATAATGTTTACGTTGTGAAGAAAACTGTAGTAAAAAATGGTCCTCCAAATGGCATTACCCAAAAAGAAAACGCAAAAGGCGGAATAGATAGAAATTACTACGACTCACAAGGCGATCAAATCAAGCAAATTTCAAATAATGATCACGGGCATAAAAAAGAAAGCAAGTTTGGAATACATGGGGAGCATAAACATGAATATATTAAGAATGAAAAAGGAATTCCGGTTCATGGTGAGCCAAAAGAATTGAACGATTCTGAAAGAAAGGACAATCAAGATATTTTATGAAAACATCTGATATTTTTAAGAAGAAAGTGGAAGACTGCTATGGTCTTGTTGAATTTTCATATCAAGGAAAAGATGGAAATGTAGACCCGTATTTTCACAATGATGGTACTTATAGTTACTTACTTTATTTTGACGGATATGAAAAAACAGTATATTCTATTGATGATGTTATGAACACTCCCTTTATTCATGGAAAATCATTAAATGAATTGGAAAACGACATAGAAATATGCTAATGCGATTATCTTAAAAATTATTGATTAAAGCATCTCAATGAGGTGCTTTTTTCATGCCCGAAAGGAGAAAAATATGGAAACAAGCAAACCAGCAGAATTGAAAGATACAGTAAGTATGATGGGCAGCACAGACTATAAGGAACGCTTTAAGGCGGAGTATATACAGGTGGCTATCCGGTATCGAAAGCTGAAATGCATGCTTGCCAGATGGGACAAGGGAAAGCTAAACTTTTATCCAACTTGCCCGAGAAGCATTTATGATTTGCAGATTAGAGCGATGGCAGACTATATCACCGCTCTGGAAGCCCGTGCAGCAATCGAAAATATCATACTTTAATCATCGCCCCGACCACGGGCATAAACGGGCGGAGGGTGTAAACCAAGACAAAACAAGCCTGTGGGTACGGCGTTCTTCTATCAGCAAATCAGCATCTGAGCAATCAGGTGCTATTTTTATACCAAAATTCAGAAAGGAGCAAGACCATGATTGACCAGAAGTTTTTAGAAAGCCTTGGTGTTACAGATGAAAGTACGGTGCAGAAGATTACCGAAACTTACACCGCTGACATCAAGGCAGAACAGGACGCTGCGACAGCCACCAAAACACAGCTGGATGAAGCCAACAAGACCATCCAATCTTACAAGGATATGGACATTGACGGCATCAAAGCCAGTGTGGAGGAATACAAGCAGAAGCTGACGAAGGCAGAAGCAGAGCGGGCAGCGTTTGAGTACCGCACAAAGATGAACCAGTATGTGAAAAAGCTGGGGCTGAAAAATGATGTGTATGAAAAGCATGTCACGGATTTGCTGACCGAAAAGAATTTGCAATTCGATGGCGATACGCTCATCGGCGGTGACGATATTGTGAATGCGTTCCGGACATCCCACGAGGATGCCTTTGCACCAAATCCGCAGGAACAGGCAGCCGCTGCGACTTCCGGCAACCCACCAACCACGCTTTCCGGTGTGGAAACGGAATTTTACAAGATGAACCCAAATCTGAAACAGTAACAAGGAGGAAAATTTTATGCCACATATTGCACAGGAACGGTATTCGAGTTTGGTAGATGAAAAGCTGCGTGCGACACTCGTTACCAAGGACAACCTCATTTTCAACCCACGTTATGAAGGAAATCCGAAGGCTGGAAAGGTCAAAGTTCCAGTTCGGGACACCGAAGTAGAGGTGAAGAAGTACGACAAGCAGAAGGGTGCCGCCATCTCTGCCGGCTCTACCACCTACTTTGACATTAACATTGATACAGATGAAGCGGTCAATGAAATGATTGATGGTTTCGATGCACAGAGCGTTCCAGACGGTATCACTGCAGAACGGCTGGACAGTGCTGGTTACTCTCTGGGGCTGTCCATGGATACGAAATGCATCCGTGCTTTGGAGGAAACCGCAGGCATCACCATTGCAACCACAAAGACCGCCTGCACGGACAGCACTGCATACAAGCAGGTACTGGCAGCAAAGCGAACGCAGTCCCGTCTGGGCGTGCCGAACGATGGGAAGCGGTGGCTGATTGCATCTCCAGAATTCATGGAAGTGCTGCTGGCAGATGACCACTACATCCGGCAGGGGGATTTATCCCAGGAACTGGTGCAGTCCGGGGTGGTTGGCAGAATCGCAGGGTATAACGTCTTTGAATCCAACAACACGATGTTCGAGGATACTACGATTGTTGGCGGCAAGAAGACCACCACAGAATTTATTTGCGGTCACCCGAACTGGTGCCACCGGGTGCAGGAATGGTCTGTTCCAGTCGCCATCAAAAACCTGACGAATGAATACATTGGTTCTTCTGCGGTACAGGGTCGAAAGGTTTACGGCATCGGCATTTCGAAACCGCAGACCGTCTATGTGAAACGGACGGAGGTCTAAAGGATGGCAGTCTATGCAGATTTTCCATACTACCAAGACTTTTATTGCGGCACGGTGTTTACAGATGCGGCAGCATTTCGCACGGCTGCCGCCCGTGCATCGGATTATATCGACAATGTGACCTTCGGGCGGCTTGCCGGTAGCGTGCCGGAACCGTTTGCAGAACCTGTCAAAAAATGTGCGTGTGCATTGGCAGAGGTATTTGAGTTGCAGCGACAGGTGTATGCCAGCACAGACAGCAACGGTGCAAAAAAGTCCGAAACGCAGTACCATTACAGCGTGACATACAGCACGCCAGCGGAAACGCTGACGGCTCTGCTGAGTGGTAAGAGTGTTGCAGATTATCTGTACAGCATTTGTCTGCGGTATTTAGGACGCACAGGGCTGATGTATCGGGGGTGTGATTGATGTTTACGAACTGCGATGCGATTACAATTTATCATCCAGAGGGGGCGGTCAATCACCGCCCTGTTTTTCGTCGCCATGTCATCAGGAATGTGTACTGGGAAGAATCCATTGGCAGCCGACAGAACGGAAAAGAGGTGCAGCAAAGTGACAGCATTTATGTCTGCATTCCTGCATCATCTGTGACAGACTACGTTCCGGCACGGGATGACCTACTGTTTCGTGGCATTATTTCAGAGGAAAAAGAACTGCACGAAATACAGACGCTGCCAAACAAGCACACCATCACAGCGGTTGCAGATTGCCGGTATGGCTCTGCAGCGGTGCAGCACATCGAGGTGACAGCAAATTGATTACAGGTTTTAAGATTCGCATGCCGACTGCAAAAGATTTTTCCGACCGTCTGCAAAAAGCACAAAAGTTTGTAGACAGTGAGGTGCTGCGAAAAAGCGACCCATACGTTCCGTTCAAGACTGGCATGCTGCGAGATTCTGGCGTTTTAGGAACGAAAATCGGCAGCGGCAGGATTCGCTATCTTGCCCCATATGCACGCAAGCAATACTACAAAGGGCTGTCTACTGGCAAACGTGGCAGATACTGGGTAAAACGTGCGATGACGGCACATGGAGATGCTATTCAAAGAAGCACACAAAAAATATTGAACGGAGCGTGATACTGTGTCAATGATACAGGCAGTATGGGACTATTTTTCCACCTGTCCCCTGCTGGAAAATCAGCGAATTTTAGGAGTTGACCGGCTGGGCGTTGACCCAATCGAATACACCATTGACATTCTTCCCGGTGAGCAAATCGTAAAGCGGTATGTGGACGGTTCCAGCATCCGACAAATCGAACTGACATTTTCCAGCCGGGAACCGTATGGACGGGATGTCATACAAAACATCCAGAACTCTGAATTTTACGAAAAGTTCGCTGATTGGGTCGAGCAGAACGATGATGCCGGAATCTATCCGGACTTTGGCAAATGGAAAACAGTCAGAAGCATACAAGTGATTAGCAGCGGTTATGCAGTAGAGGTGACGGAAAAAACATCACGCTATCAAATCCAGCTGCGTATCACCTATTTACAATCATGGAGGTATTTCAAGAATGGGAAAAGGGATTGACAGCTTAAAACTGAAAAAGCGTTCCGAGAAGTTGGCATTTATGGAAGTGAAGATTGGCAGCACATCCAGCTATTGCCGCTTGGAAGGCTTTACCACGCAGGCATTTAACGCAAATGCAAGCGAATACAACCGACAGTATGTAGACGAAGACACTGAACGAACAGACGTAAAGGGCTATTCGGAAAGCATCAACTATAACTTTGACCAGTATATCGGTCATCCGGCTCTGAGCGAAATTGTGAAGATCACCGAAAACGAACTGACTGGGACAGATGCAGTGCGAAATATCTTGACTGTGGATATGACGTCCAACACGTCCAACGGACAGTATGAGGCAACATTGAGAGCCTATGCGATTGTGCCGTCCAGCAATGGTGATTCTACAGACTGCATGACGTATTCCGGCGATTTCAAATCCAGAGGGACAAAAAGAGCGGTTAAGGTCACAATGGATGCAGACTTTGAAAATGCAACCATTGTAGGCAACAGTGCTGTTGCCAGCCAGAGTGCAGGGAATGTAGAGGTGAAAAAGTAATCGATGCAGGATTTGTATACAGTTACCATCAATGGCACGAAACTGCATGTTGATGCAGAAGATGCAAGCTTTATGGAACGCTATCAAGCTGCTTATGATGCGATGTCTGCAAATCCTGCAGACACGCTGAACGACAATCCGGCAACAGTGATTCGGAAATACTGCCAGAGTTATCGTAATTTTTTTGATGCTCTCTTTGGCGATGGAACGGCTGCGGCTGTATTTGCAGGGATGCCGGACAACGCCAGAATGTACGATGAAGTTTTTACCGTGCTGATAAAAGCCATATTGGAACAGCGAATGGCGGCAGCACTGCGACTAACGGAGGCAGCGAAACGATATGTCCCACGAGAATTGGTATAACATCCTGACTGACCGCCTGCCGGGCAGTGTGGAAGTGAACGGAAAAACCTATCCAGTTCACACCAGCTTTCGGGATTGGATTTCCTTCTTTTTTCTGCATGAAGACGCAGACTTGACGGACATCGAAAAAGTCACACTTGCAATGAACTGGTATCGAAACACAATTCCGGGAAACAAAGCAGCCGCTTATCAGGCATTACAGGAATTTGCTGCCTGCGAACGTCTGCCAAAGTCCAAACGAAAAGCAACGGGAGTACGTTCCACTCCCGTTTTTTCGTATCTGCATGACAGCGTGTATTTGTTTTCTGACTTTTTGCGATACTATCAAATCAACTTGCAGACAACACCGCTGCACTGGTTTGCATTTAATGCATTATTTGAGGGATTACCGGAGAAAAGCAGCACGAAACAGCGGATCGCTTATCGATGTATCAATATCGGTTGCATCAAAGACAAGGAAGAACGGAAAAGGATTTTGCAGATTCAGCGTGCAATTGCGATTCCACAGAAGCCCATGACCGCAGCAGAGGTCGGCAGTTTATTTGGATAAGAGGTGAGAAAATGGCAGAAGAAAAGGCATTGGTCTTTGACACTGGAATTGATAAAAGCGGATTAGAAAAGGGATTGGCAGAAATAGAAGAATCCATTGTATCCACTGCTACCAATTCTGAAAAAGAAGCAGAAAAAGCGTTTGACAGCATGAAGTCCCAGGTTGCAAAACTGGCAAATTCCTACAAAGAAGCCGGAATGACAGCATCCGATGCCATGAAAAAGGCATGGGAAGAAGTACGAGATGGTTCATCTTCTTTCCAAACCGCAGAAAGGAATGTGTCTGGATTTGCTGAGAAAGCAGAATCCGAATTACAGAGCGTGGAAGAAGTTGCAAGTCAGTCGTTTTCTACGATTCCGCAAAATGCTGAAAAGAGTTTTGAAGCTGCTGGAACATCTGTAGACCAGTTTTCCGAGAAGCTACAGAAAGTCATGGCGACTGCTGGGCTGGCATATGGAGCGAAGGAAATTACGGAAATCGGCACGGATTACGAACAGGCTATGAAACAGGTTGCTGCTGTTACAGGTGCCGGCGCCGAAGAAATGAATGCCATGAGCGATTCCATCCAAAAGATTTATACCAGCGGCATTGGTGAAAATCTGGAAGAAGTTGCTGGGGCTGCTGCCCTGGTAAAACAGCAGTTTGGCGATATTGATTCCAGCACGCTGGAGCAAATCACACAGGATGCCATTGCAATGTCTGGTATTTTCGGAACAGATTTGAACGAAACGCTGCGAGGGGTCAACGCTCTGATGAGCAACATGGGATTGAGTGCGGAAGAAGCCTTCGACTACATTGCAAAAGGCACACAAAATGGGTTGGACAAAAGCGGTGAACTCTCTGACAATCTGGCGGAGTATTCGCAGATTTGGGAACAGGCTGGATTTTCCGCAGAAGAGATGTTCTCCATCCTGCAAAATGGCTTGGACAGCGGTGCATACAATCTGGATAAAGTCAACGACTTTGTAAAGGAATTTTCCATATCTCTTTCTGACGGCAGAATCGAAGAAAATGTAGACAAGTTTTCGCTGGGAACACGAAATCTGTTTGCAGAGTGGCAGAACGGGAAAGCATCGCAGAAGGATGTGTTCAACTCCATCATTTCGGACTTATCCAATATGACAGACCAGCAGGAAGCCCTGTCCATTGCATCCTCTGTTTGGAGTGCTTTGGGCGAAGACAATGCGATGAAGGTCATTACCTCTCTGAACAATGTGAACGACACTTACAGCGATGTAAAAGGCACGATGGAATCCATCGAAGAAATCAATTATGACAACTTTGCAGACAAAACTGCTGCACTGAAACGGCAAGTCGAAATGGATGTCATTATTCCCATCACGCAGAAATATATGCCGAAAATCGAAAAGGCAATTGACTATGTTTCTGAACACTTGGATGAAATTGTAGAGCATGCAAAGCCGATTGCTGCTGGAATTGCAGCTGCCTTTGCGGTAAAAAAGATTGTGGATTTCGGAACGACCACCGTCAACACAGTCAAAACCATTAAGACTGCCTTCCAGATTTTGAATGCATCTAATCCATTGGGGTGGATTGCTTTGGGAATTGGTGCAGTTGTGAGCGTTGGTTCTGTACTGATTGCAGATGCAAAGAAAAAGTCGCAGGAATGGAAAGACCACTTGGAAGATGTTCGGGATTCCGCTGCAAAGATTCCAGACGAAGTACAAAAATCCATTGAAAAGACGCAGGAATGCACGCAGGCATGGGAAGAAATGCACCAGAAAATCAGTCAAGACGGCATGGTAGAAGATTCCGACTATGAAGCAGTCAATCAGCTGAAAGATTCCTTGATGGCGTTGATAAACGCAGACGGTACGATTAAAACAGGGCAAGAAGAAAAGGTGCAAAGCCTGATTGACCAGCTGGACGAATACAGCTATACAGGTTTGACCGTATCGGACGGCTTAATCCAGAAAAACGGCGAGGTTGTCAACAGCTACAGCAAAATTGCAGGTGCGATTGATGAAGTAATTGACAAACAGCACGCACAAAATTATCTGGACATGTTGGGGGAAGCATCCAAACAAGCCCAGCAGGAACGACCAGCATTGCTGCAGGCAGTTACAGAACAGAATCAGGAATTGCAAGCAAAAAAAGAAGAACGTCAGCAAATCATTGATGAAATGGCACAGTTTAAGCTGGACAACACCTACACCTTAACGGACATCAATGGGAAAACGGAATCAATCTGGAACGATACAGATGCATCCAAAACATATGATGAAATGCGGGAAAAGTTAAACGGTGTCAACGACGGCATTCAGACATTGAGTACAACATACTACGAATCCACCACGCAGTTGGAAAAAGGTGCAGATGCCATGCATGCATACAAGGAAGCAGCCGAAGCCTATGCAAGCGGAGATTTGGACACCGTAACGCAGGCTTTTAGTGACTTACAAAACAATGTGCTGACCGCTTCGACTGCCACAGCTGACCAGCTGAAAGCACAGGAAGAAGAAGCAAGAACACACTATGAAACCTTGAAGCAAATGGCGGAAGAAAAGCCCGGTTCTGTTCTTGCAGAAGACCTGAACGATGCAAAACGACTTGCAGAAGATGCTGCAGTGGAACTGGAAATCAAAACCGGCGAACACGCAGATAATGCCGGCAAGACGTTTCTGGATACGCTGTCAGCATCCGGCATGAGTGAGGGCGAAAAACTGGATGCCCTGAATCGCTACATTGAAGAACGTCTGAACAATGGTGACAATCTGAACAAGATTGCACAGGACATCGGTTTGGATTATGACAGCGGTTTTGCAACTGGGATTACAGACAATGCAGGCATGGTAGAAGAAGCAGTCAAAGCGTTGGGGAAAGTGGCAGAAGCACATCTGCGAATCAGTATTGATTCTCATTCCCCTTCCAAACTTTCAAAAAGTATCGGTGGGGATTGGGATGAAGGGTTTGCAATCGGTATCGAAGAAGGAATTCCAGACGTGTCTGCTGTGTCTGCGAATATGGCAAACGCTGCCGTTTCTTCCACTCTCGGTATTATGAATGCACAGGGTGCAGCAGCTGTTTCAGCGTACAGCCCCGTATTGCAACAGGCGTATGCAGCCCCTGCAGCAGCAAGCACATCAACCGCTGCTCCGTCCAGTTCTCAGCCGCAGGGCGACATCATTATTCCAATCAGCATTGGCGATGAAACGCTTGAAACGGTCGTTGTAAACGCCATTACAAGAGCCAACGCAAGCAGTGGGGGGTGGAGCGTGTGATACAGATTGATACCATGACAGATGAGGGTATTATTAGTGTTGACCACTGTTATTTGCGAGTTGTAACAGATGGCGATAGCTGGGCAACCCACCCGAACTTACAGCAAGCTACCATTGAGCGAATCGGCACGCAAATTGCGTTGAAAAAAGGCACAGATGACCTTGTCGTATTTACCGAAGATGCACAGATCAAGCTAAACGGCGATGGACTGCCTGCTAACCGTGACGGCTATGCAATTTGGGTCGAATGTACTGCGATTTACACAAAAATCATAGACGAAGAAATCACTAGATACCAAAACGGAGACAGCATTGTAACAAAAAGCAGCCGTGAGGGGTATTGCGTCGAGCAAGGCACAAACAAAGAACTACGCTGGGCGGAAAACGATGACAATTCTATCCGTGTATGGATAACGAAGTATCAGAATTATTTAATCCGCAATATCCTGCAAATGAATGTTACATTTTCAGAAATTGTTGATACCTATGAAAATGAGAGCGGACATACAATCACATACCCTGTCAGACTGGGAAAAAGAAGGATTGACATCAAGATGGAAGCAGACTTGCAAGGCTTGGAAATCCTTATGGAGATGTTCAAACAGCCGGAACTGCTGCTGTTTTACAAGTCCCCGTCTGACAGCTGTGAACAATATGGATACTTCCGGAAAACATCTGATTTGCAAATCACAACTATTGCAAGAAATCCAAGGTTTGACAATAATCCGCTTTTGTATCAATGGCAAAACAAAAGTCCAGAACTGAGCCATTTTTATCCGCTAGATGACGGATTACAGCCGCATACTGGAGCATATGAGTTTTCCGTTAGCTTAGAGGAGGTGTAAACCATGGTGATTTACGAGCATGTAAAGGGCATTCTCTCTGTTCCCTGCTATCTGGATAATGGTGATTATGCCGAATATACAACGGACATTGCTTTTACCGATTCTGATATTATCCGGAATAGCTGTTCCATCAAATCCTCTGCCTGTGACAGCAGCACCTTTTCCCTTGGCAGTGTCCGCCCGGCGGAACTGTCCATTCAGCTGCACTTAGAGCAAGACGGCATCAATGCATATAACCTGTATGGTGCAAAAATCATTCTGTACAGCTGCTATCAAAAAGAGCCTAAGCCGTCAGATTGGATTTTCCGTGGAATGTTCTGGGTGACATCTGTATCCCGTAAAAAAACGCTGTACACGCTTCGGGCATCGGATGCCTTGGTATGGCTAAATAACAATTCCATTTCGTCTGGTTCTGGAAAAGTTGATGACGATGAAAGCGAAGTATCCAAAAAGCTGCGAGAAAAGCTGGAAGGCTATGAAGGAGAAGCCGGCGGCGGCGGCGTTTATTCTCTGCATGAAATTGGCACCAATGTTGTCACATGGTCAAAGGAAATTCTGCAAAATATGATTGCAGAAAAGCCACTTGCTTATGAACATATCAATTCTATCCCGAATGATAATCCAAAACTGGGAAATTCCTACAGCGGTTATACATTGATGCGAAAATCAGAAGAAGGAGAATCCAGAAATACCCGATACAGTGCTATTGATTATATCTCTGCCCTTGCAAAGCCGGCTTGTTCCTTTGTTTGTATGCGAAATGACCAGTATCAGAACAATGATTCACAAGTGCCTTTTTCTCTTGTCCCATTTGGCTTTTTTAAAGACAAAATCCGTGTTCCGTTTTCTTCCATTGCAAGAGATAGCTGTGATGTGGCATCGTATAACATCTATATTCAAAAGGTCTATTTTAAAACCTATGATGATACTGGATGGACAAATGCAAGGGAATACAAGCCAATGCTGGGAAATGCAGAAATCGACCTGTCCAGCAATTGCTTTTTTGATGGAAGAAGAATGGAAACGGTTTTGAATTATCAAGAAGACTTTCCGGACACAAACGACAAAAACGAATATCCGATTGTGGAAGCAGCAGCAAATTATCTGTTTCACAATGTGCTGCTGAAACCATTTCAGCTAAAATGCTATCTGAAATTTGATGACATGGAACACTTCCCTAAGTTGGGGCAGCGAATTGAAATCGAATATCAGCCCGGGAAATGGGCGGAAAGCACCATTACAAACATGACCTGGAAGTTCCGTGGCGGATGGGAGTTTTCTTGCACCGGAAAAGACACCAGAGTGCTGGCACAGGCCGCAAAGCGGTCGTTGGCATTCAACTCCGAAAATGCATCCAAACGCCATGCGGACATTGTGGCAGCAAGTGCTAAAAAAATTGCTTTAGCGAAAGCAGACGAAGCTTGGAATTATGCTGACAAGAATGTATCAGATATACAAAATTTAGAAGATAACAAAGTTGAAAACGAAGAATTTAAAAACGCAATCAATGCCCTCTGGGATGCTATCAATAACTTGTAAGGGAGATGATACCATGCTAACAGCAAATCAAAAATACATCGACACGGCAAACATCAAGCATCTGCTCAGTGCCGGCGAAAAAAACGCCGATAAAATCCAGATTGCCGTTGACCGATACTACCATCAGACTGATTTATCTGATTGTCTGTTTACGCTGCGAGCTGTCAACAGCGGCGGTGGTCTCGTTATGCAGAACCTGGAAAAAGAAGTCACGGAAAGCCAGATTATCTTAACATGGACGATTACAGAGGACTTTACAGCGGTGTCCGGTCAGCTTTTGCCGGAAATTGTCGGTCAAAAGGACGACACTGTTGTTATCAAATATGAAATGACACCAATGATTGTCCGCAACTCTATTTTAGAGCAGTATAATGGTGGCATTGATGCAATTGACAAAGCCCTGCGTGAGATGCAGTCCATCCTTGCACAAGCAGAGCAGATGATTGCAAAAATGCCAATTATTAAAGGGGGTACATGGTGGCTGTACGATGTCGCTGCAGGTGATTATGTTGACTCTGGGTATCCGGCACAAGGTGAAAAAGGCGATGCAGGCGAACGGGGTGCAGATGGCAGTGATGGAGCAGCCGGAAAATCTGCCTATGAAATTGCCTTACAGAATGGATTTGTTGGCACGGAAACGGACTGGCTAGAATCCTTAAAAGGGCAAAAGGGAGATACCGGAGAGCCGGGAGCGGCTGGGGCAAAAGGCGACCCCGGAGAAAAAGGTGACCAGGGCGAGCCTGGAACACCCGGAGAAAAGGGAGAACGTGGCGAAAAAGGAGAAAAAGGCGACACCGGAACACCCGGCAAGGACGGCGTAAACGGAAAAGACGGAACAAACGGGGTTGACGGGAAAAACGGTGCAGACGGTTACTCCCCAACAGCAACCGTTACAGAAACAGACGCCGGGGCTGTTATCTCTATTACCGATAAAAACGGAACAACGACAGCAACCATCAAAAATGGAACAAGCGGAGAGGCTGCATCTTGGGGCGATTATACACCGGGATGTGAAGAGGGTGAATCAGCGAAATACTGCACCGCAAAGCTGGTTACAGTAACAGGCAAGCAAACATGGCAGGTATTGCCGTCCATCAGCACAGTAACTCATAATGCACTGAATATTGTGCCAGACGGGTTGTTTGTGCTGGACTTGTCACCGGATGTCAATGCACTCAAAACCTCTGCACACACGCATGACAATAAAGATTTTTTAGACGGCATTGAGGCTTACTTAAGCAGCACCTATTCCAAAGTGACTGCGGAGCGAGAGGCAGCGGACAACAGCCTTGCAACCTGTATCAAAACTTTAGAGGATAGCGTTGGCGATATATCCACACTGCTTGCAACGATGGTGGAGGTGTAACATGGCGACAATTGCAGAGCAACTGACAAAATTAAACCAGCTGCGGCAGCAATTTGCCGCAAATCTGGTTACAAAAGGCGTTGCAGCTGATGCAACAGAAAAATTTAACACTCTCGTTCCGAAAGTTTTGGATATTTCCGGCGGTGAATCTCCCACCACAATCGTGTTATATGATGCAACCCATCGGGACAAGGTTTCTTTGCTTTACAACGGTACGATTTACAGCGTGGCGGATTTTACCGCCCAGCATGCCGATTTTTGCAGTGCTAAAAACGATTATGCTTTAAATTATGGGACTGCTATTTTTGGGTGGGATTATAGTTGCTATACATGCTGTACATCACCAATTAGCGTGACAACATCCACACAAATTGCAATCCGTTTTCTTGCCGGCGGCACAGAGGCAGGCGTTTTGCGGCTGGTGCAATCTGACACTGGCACGGCTGCGGACATCCTTGCCAAAGCACAGGCAGAGGGCAGTTATATAGACTTACCTTTACAGTGGCTGTACAGTGCAGACTATATCACAACGCTGACACCGTGCGAGGGCGTAACGGCAGGCACTTATTATTTGGTGTGGGTCGGGCGGAGCAATAACAGCCATCCGCTGATTCAATCTATCACAATTTTGTAAGGAGGGAAAAATACAATGAATATTATTGAAGCAATGGAACAGCTGAAAGCTGGAAAAGCTATTCAGCGGAGTGGCTGGGGCAATGCGAAAATTAAAGCCGTACAGCTGGAAAGCGGTCAATATCAGATCTTTGCAAGCGGCGACTTAACGCCGGAAATGCTGGTGCTGCTTTCCGGCGACTATGAAACGAAAACGGAGGAAACCAAATGAAAGAATGGATTTGTGCAGCAGCCGGAACGGTCGGCGGTCTGATTGCCGGGCTGTTTGGCGGCTGGGATGCAGCAATGTTGTCTTTACTGATTTTTATGGGCATTGACTACATAACGGGGTTGATTGTGGCGGCATCTGGAAAGTCGTTAAAGAGCGACAATGGCGGACTGTCCAGCAAAATCGGCTGGCGTGGTCTTGCAAAAAAGTGTATCATCTTACTGCTGGTATTGGTTGCCGCACGGCTGGACATCGTGCTTGGTACGGATTATGTGCGTGCTGGGGTCTGCATTGGATTTATGTGCAATGAGGTGATCTCTATTCTTGAAAATGCAGGATTAATGGGCATTCGATTGCCGGACGTGCTGACAAAGGCGATTGACCTGCTTCAGAAAAAGGATAAATAAGAAAGGGTGATAGGATGTCAGTGAATCATTATGATTATAACGATAGTACCCAGCTTTCCCCGCATTTCAAT
>OGMP01001720.1_pt1 | contig 15934 bp, 14 predicted proteins | sample 1573261 | NCBI WGS metagenome assembly OGMP01 (sample SAMEA2581878, study PRJEB24529) | metagenome | biome: Human gut stool | place: China | collected 2011 | reverse complement strand
GTTGTTGACTAAATATTGGGGCATATTCACAGTGCATTTCGTCTTTATAATAAAAATATAAGCATAAGAGCTGCGTTTCATTAAATAAGCGCAGCTCTTTGTTTTATAAAGCCATAATATGTTGGGCATTGTACTCGCAAAAAAATAATGCACAAAAGGGGCTTCTATTGATAAAATGTGAATGTGTTCACCTTTTGGGATTTTCTCCTTATGTGCTACAATTGGGCAAGGAGGAAACCGAAGGATTTGTCAGCATGACAAAACCGCCGCAACCAAACTCGGTTGCGGCGGTAATTTTATCTGCTATGAATTATTGTTCTTGCTGTAATACTCTGTCTGCTTATCGTAGACCACTTTCGGCGTGTAACGCTTTATGGCCTTGTTGTTTACCTTGATGTCAAGCTTTTCTACCCAGCTTGTTAATTTCTTCTGAAATTCATCGCTCTTCATTTCTTTTAGAAGATCTTCATGATTGTCCTTGGCATATTCTGTATCTCTGTCCTTAACATCGCCCTTGATAAGAATGTAATATGCGTTATCGTCCTCATAAGCTGTTGCAACGTCTGTGCTCATACCGCTTACTTCTTTGAGTATCTTTCCGTTTGTGGTGTCCTTCTGAGAATCGTCCATTGTGCCGTAATTCATCATCTTTTCATTTGCATACGGGTCAGGTGCAGAAGAAGAACTGTCTGCGGAAGAATCTGTGTCTGACGCTGCTGTGCTTGAATCTGCTGTGCTGTCAGAAACTGAAGATGTGTCATCGCTTGCTGTGGAGCTTGTGTCGCTCTCTGCTACAGAAGAAGTGTCGTCTGACGCTGTTGAGCTGTCTGAGGCTGATGAATTACTGTCAGTGGCGGAACTGGAATCTTTGGCTTTCTTTGATGCAACATAATCATTGTATTCATCTATGATGCTATCAAAATCGTCAAACGAAACGCCCTGAGCCTTTTCAAGGAACTCATCTCTTTTTGCCTTGGCTTCCTCATTTGCAGCGGCTGCCGAATCTGTAGAAGAGTCGGTGGCTGATGACGAAGAATCAGTTGATGCTTTAGTTTTTGCAAAGGAAATGGATTTATATCTCAGGTAGTTATCATCAAGATACTTCACCATTTCATCGTCTGAAACGGCTTCCTCGCCGCCCTCTGCATAGTAGTGATCAAAAAGCTCTTCCCTCATTTTCGAGCCTTTGAGCGCAAGCTTTACAGATTCCTTTGAGATACCCTCTGACTCGTAAAACTCGCCCTGAGAATCCCATGTGCTGCTTATGCTGTCATTAATAGACTTTATATCCTCATCTGAAAGAGTAAGTCCAAGCTCGTTGAACTTGTCAACTACAGCCGCATACTCCTTAGTTGCAGTGAGAGCATAATCTGAAAGATACTCGTCAAATGCCTTTCCGTCTACCTTCTGATTGAAATAGTCCTTTTTGATGCCATTCTGATAATACATCATCGTCATTTGATATGACATTTCTGTAAGCTCATTATAAATGTAGATACCTGCGTTTATCTTGCTGTCACCTACTGTCATCACATAGCTTGTGTCCGAGCAAGCGGTAAGGCTCGCAGTACAAAGCAATGCGGCAGTAAGAGCAGCCGTTATTTTTTTAGCTTTAGCCATTTTATTATCCATTTCCTTTCCGAAAAAATCGTCTTACTAACAGGCAGAAAACCGCCTTAACTTTTACATTATACTACATTTGAGCCTATAAGTCAAGTGGATATGTGTCTCTCACACGCAAAAACGGACGATCACTGACCGTCCGTTGTAACGCACTGATATTTTATCTATTGCTATTTCCTGTTTTTATGTCTTTCCAATTTACTTGCATACATTATCTTATCCGCCTGTGTAAACATATCTTCAAGCTCGTGGATATCTGTTATATGTTTACAAATACCGCCTATACTAACGCTGACCTCAAACTCGTTACCTGCAAACCTGTTATATACCCTAAGCCGGTCGTTGACCCTTGCAGAAAATCGTTCAGGATAGTTGTCGTTATAGTCGTTACAGCCTATCACCACAAACTCATCGCCGCCTACCCTTGCACATATCTCATGATTTTTTGTCGATGCCAAAACTGCGTCTGCGATAGCTTTAATTGCAATATCACCGCAGTTATGGCCAAAATTATCATTTATCTTTTTAAGGCAGTCCAGATCGCAGACAGCGATAAAAGCCTTATTTTTCGGATCTGACATTCTGTCAATAACAAACTGGATATTTTTTTCAATGCCTATTCTCGAATAAACACCTGTCATAGCGTCACGGACTGCAAGATTAGCTATGGAGTTTTGTATCCGCATTGATTCCAGAGCATTGCTTACATGATTTGTCCAATTACGATAAGTGATATCTATCGTTTTTATTTCGTCACCGTAAGACAATACAGCATAGCCATAGCACCGATCTATAAAATGTACAGGGGTGATAAAGAATGCACAAGGGCTTTCACGCTCTTCATCCAGATCAGGAAATATCTCTTTGAGTTCAAAAGGATCATGGAGAGTTCTGCTTTTGCCGTCAACGTTTCTTATATAAAGCACCATATTTTCTGTATATTCCTTTGGAACAGCGGATATCTCACCTACTATCTCATGCTCTCCAAGGCAATCCTCATTAAGGCAGAGATAATATCTCTTCTGATCGAGTATAAGATAGAGAAAATATTGTATCCTGGCCATCAGATCATCGGGATCTTTAGAGCAAGCCATTATATCGGTCATACTGCTGTCCAAAAAGTCATGATAATTCATCTTGTTCTGAGATGATAAAAGATCACGCTTTGTATAACTATAGTCCTCATGACAGCCGCAGGAAGCACCTATCTCTACCTTGCCGCCGTCCTCTATAAGACCCTGCGGTTCAACACCTTTGATCCTTGCCTCAATGGTCATTACTGCGTTCACGCCAGTTTCAAAGATCGGCGGTGAGCACGAGGTTATAGCCGGCACGCAATGGATAGCCTCGTCTATTGCGTCATAACCTGCAACTATCATATCCTCAGGCACGCTCAGCCCGTTTTTCTGATATTCATGTACAACGCCTATGGCCATATAATCACCGCAGCAAACGATAGCGTCAGGTTTTTTACGTCTGCCATAAATGATATTATTTGCCACCTCTGCCGCTTTATCATACCAGAAACCTCCGTCAAAGCAGACAAAATCCTGATCATACTCTATGCCATGCTTTTCAAGGGCACGCTTATAGCCCGCAAGCCGTTCACGAGTGGTGGCAGTCTCCAGCGGACCGCTCAAAAAAAGTATCTTCCTGCATCCATGGACCTCGATAAGATGTTCTGTCAATTGCATAAAGGGTTTTTCGTCACGGGTATAAATACTTTCATAGTCCTTATAGCTTCCATCTATAAAAACCACAGGAACATGACATTTCTCATCTATATCCCTGCATATTTTGTCAAAAAGCCCAGGCATTTTTAATGTATCTGCCAAAACGATAACGCCATCGAGCTTATCATAATTTATAGCGTCATATATCTGCATTTCTCCAACAGACACTGCTTTTAAGAATGACTCTTTGACAAAGCTTGTGAAGATAAGCACATCATAGTCAAGCTGAAAAGCCTTTGTCATTACGCCTTTCAGCAATCTTTGCTGATAATAGCTTTCTGCCTCAGACAATATCACTCCAATGCGTTTTCTTCCCAAAATGTCTCACCTTCCCTATAATGTCGCATTTAGACGCACTGCGCCCTACAGTTATTCAAATATTATATCACATTTGCCTCGAGTTGTCAAAGGCATTTTGTGAATTTTCGTAAACATTTTAACGGCTATTTTATTTTTGCGGTAAAATTATTAAGCTATTTTCAATATTACCAATGCATATATTTGATTAAATTTGTTACAAATGAACTAAATAATTCACTTAATCGTTTTCTGAATTGCGAAAATTTTCGGTAACATGTTCATATAGAAAATAAAATGAAAACTTTCAAGACTATTGTTAATAAATAAAACATCACATATTGATCTTTTTTACACGGTAATATCGAGCAAGAAAAGAACAAAAAAAGTTTCAAAAATGTCTTGACAAGTAAAAGATCATATGGTATAATATTAAAGTCGCTTGGATAGTGTGACACATATAAAAAATGATAAACTGGAGAAGTCGCCTAGCCCGGTTTATGGCGCACGACTGGAACTCGTGTATGGGTTAATAGCTCATCGAGGGTTCGAATCCCTCCTTCTCCGCCAAAAAATCTCGTAAACACGTTGTTTGCGAGATTTTTTTTATTTTCTAAAGATATGACACGCAAAAAAACTTAATAAAGCAAAAAAATCGGACAGCCCGAAGACTGTCCGATTGAATGTTTTTGCGATTATTTTATGGTCGTGATGTCGCTTCCGAACCAAGTTGTTGATATCTCAGCAAGCTTGCCGTCCTGCTTCATTTCGTGAAGGATCTCCTCGATCTTGTCGCAAAGTGCCTGATCGCCAAGTCTGAAGCCGATAGCGTACTCCTCTGGGTCAAGGCCGTCAGGAAGCACCTTGTAATCCTTGCCTGATGTGGATATCTCGTAGTTTGCAACTACTGAGTCAAGGAACGCTGCGTCTACCATGTTAAGCTCCAACTGCTGGAGGGCTTCAACATTTGTTGCAAGCTCTGTTGTTGTCGCACCATTTGCTACAACGTCAGATGCAAGAAGTGTTTCCTGTGCTGTTGAACCGTTCTGTACGGCAATGTTCTTGCCTGCAAGATCAGCCTGTGAAGCAACGTCGCTTGAGCCGTTTACAACGAACACCATTTCATTCTTCATGTAAGGCTCGCTCATGAGCATTACTTTCTTTCTCTCATCGCTGACAGAAAGACCATTCCAGATACAATCTATTGTGCCTGCATTAAGGTCCTGCTCCTTTGTATCCCAGTTTACAGAGTAAGTTTCAAGCTCTACACCAAGTCTTGAGCAAACTTCCTTTGCAACGTCGATATCAAAGCCTACGATGTTGTCGTTCTCGTCTGTGTAGCCCATTGGCTTGAATGTTGGGTCAAGACCAAGCACAAGCTTGCCTGAATCAAGAACCTTCTGAAGTGAGTTATCCTCGCCTGTTGCAGCGGCTGTGCTGTTTGTGCCTGCTGCTGATGAAGAATCAGATGTGCTTCCGCAGCCTACAGCCAAAAGCATCATGGCAGCAGCGGAAAGTGATGCGATAGTCTTAAAAATAGATCTTTTCATTATTAACTTCCTTTCGGGTATCGTCAAAATACCATTTCATACGTTTTAACACTTTAATATAATAACATATTATAACGCTGCTGTCAATTATCATTATTGACCAATCATTTGCAGGCTGTCAGCTCTTTTTCATAGAAAATGACCGCAGATAGGCGAAAATCAGCACTTACCAAGCTTTTTCGCTCTTTCCATAAATCTTGCATACTTGCCTATGACCGCTTCTCCCTGTGTGATACCTGCATTTTTCAGTATCTCCAAAAGCTCTTCGGGATAGTCGGCTGTGTATTCAAGCTCCAACTCATAGTCTGTCACGCCGAGATATTCGCTTTTGTCTAGGCATATCTCAACATGGTCAAAATCTGTGCAAAGCTTGCGCTGTGTATGCAAAGAGCCTGCAAGGTCGGCGGCAGGAAAATCTCTCCCCACAAGCTGTGAAAGCTCCTGTGCGGTGAGCTTTTCTGGCAGGCTGTCAAGCTGTTGTTCATACTCTTTTTTCACATGGAGTGCACCGTTTTCGGAGATAGGTGCTTTAAGCTGCAAAAAATATTTTTCGCCTATCTGCCTGACACGGATACTTGTCATGCCCGTATCCTGCTGTGGAATATAATAAAAATTGGTCTGCTCTATTATTTTGCCCCACTGAAAAAGCTTTTCAGCGGTCTTGTACTGCTCCTGTGTGAGAGAAATTTTTATCTCACGTTCTATATTTTCGCTCATGGTAGCCTCCTGAATATATTATCATTTTACTATATTATAGCAGTATCATGCCCTAAAGTCAACTGGCGTAAAAGGTTGACAAAATCCCATAAAAATAGTAGAATTTAAGTATATGATTTTAAGGAGAGTTTGAGATGTCAAGAATATTGACGCCACAGCAGAAGATAGAGCGGAGCATTGTGACTGATTTTCGCAGAGATATATGGAACAAGTTCGTAATGGGATATGAGCGTTACGATATGATAAAGCCGGGGGACAAAATAGCGGTGTGCATATCAGGTGGAAAGGATTCTATGCTCCTTGCTAAGTGTATGCAGCATTTGCAGAAATATCAGGGCATGGATATCGGGCTGGAGTTTATTGTAATGAACCCCGGTTACAGCGACGCAAACAGGCAGAGAATAATCGACAATGCGGCACTTATGGGCATACCCATAAAAATGTTTGAAACAAAGGTCTTTGATATTGCATACAACACAAAACGCAACCCATGCTATCTTTGTGCAAGAATGAGACGTGGTTGGCTTTACAAATTTGCGCAGGATCTTGGGTGCAACAAGATAGCTTTGGGACATCATTTTGATGATGTTATAGAAACCATACTCATGAGCATGGTATACGGAGGACAGATTCAGACTATGATGCCGAAGCTACACTCGAGGAACTACGCAGGCATGGAGCTTATCAGACCCCTGTACATGTTGAAAGAGGCGGACATTATCCGCTGGGTGGAGCAGAACGATCTGCATTTTATCCGCTGTGCCTGCCGTTTCACTGAGAGCTACGAGGGGTCAGAGAAAAAGGGTGAGGTATCAAAGCGGCAGGAAATGAAGGAGCTTATAGCAAAGTTTCGTGCCACCAATCCCAACATCGAAAACAATATTTTCAAGAGCGTTTATAACGTCAATCTGCGCACTGTGATACAATACGAATACAAGGGTAAGAAGTACAATTTTATGGACACATATGATGATTACGACCCAAGCGTTCAGGCAGATGACGATGATGATGAGGGAATAGAGTAAAAAAGTTGTGAAAAGGGCTTGACAAAGCGGCAGAGATAGTGTATAATATATTACTGTAATTGGTTTGCTGCTATGGCTCAGTAGGTAGAGCACGTCCTTGGTAAGGACGAGGTCACCGGTTCGAATCCGGTTATCAGCTCCAAAAAGCGCTCAACGCATTTGCGTTGAGCGTCTTTTTTTGCCAAAACAAAAAAGGTGTGCGCAACTGCGCACACCTTTTTTCTTTGTGTCTACTTGATGAAAGTCTTATTCCCCTGCTTCTCCCAAATACAAAGCCAGCCGGAGGGGCAATGCCCCCACAGATTGCCGGTGGACAGCAAACGAATATCCGTCAGGGTAACGGCGGTGCCTTTCTTCAGATATGCGTCTGCTTTAGAATTAGACGCAGTAGCGTGGGCCTTGCCGTTCTCCGTCAATTCCCCAACGATTTTTCGCCCGCTGGCAGCGCCTGCGCCCTTGTAGATCCCCCGCACGGCTGTCAAATGATATGTGCCGGGTGTCACGGCAGGCGCCGTGGGCACAGACTTGCGGTAATGTATATCATTAACGGAATACGCCAGGCGCACATTGCGCTTTGGGGTAAACAACCACAGGGACAGCACATCGCCTTTCAAGTCACCCGGGCGCACATACACTTCTCTGCCGTTTTTCACCCGCGTGTATTTGCGGCGTGCGGCAGTCAAAGTGAACTTGCCGTCATACCAATACGGGTCCAAAATAATTAAATTGCCGTTTTTGTCGATCCCTGCGGCCAGCACATAGTGCCCGCTGTTGGAAAAGAGCATTTTGCCTCCGCCGCTTACATTGATAATCGCCTTATAGCCCTGTTTCAGATGTGCCACCAGCCGGTCCATATCTGTGGTGATTGCGTAGTCCAGACCGTATTTTTCTTTCATATACCGGGCCACCACGGCCATATCCGTGCCTTCCGCCGCCCGGGCACCCATACCCAGGCAGCGGTGGGTCCACTGGCGGGTATTGAACACTCGAGTGGTGGAATTGCGCAACGCCATTAAGGAAGCACACACCCCACAACCGCTGGTATAAACGCAGCCGGAGGTGCCGTACCGATAAGGATGGGTCTTACTGGGGTACGGTAAGCCCTTGCAGGCAGTGGTCGTCTGCCGGCAATACGCCGGCGTCAGTGCGGCCCGCGCCGGTACATTTGACCGGGTGGCCCACCACCGAGGCCAGGGAGTGTTCCAGCGTCTCCGCCACGCTCTCATCCTCTGTGGCGCCCTCTTGTTGCAACACCCGCAGCACCTCATCTGCCTGGCGGGCGCAGCAGGTAAAGCTGTTATTCTTCCACCAGGCAGCCAAGGCGGCTGCCACCGTTACTAAAGCGGACAGACCGGTATAGATCTGTTCATCTGAGAACGGCAGCGGGTTTTTACCAAAACTGGTCAGCACCAAATTTAGCAGAGCCACCACCAGCGTTACGGTACGCACAAGCGTACCGGCAGTCATATTCTTCACTTTCATTTTTATCACTCCGATCAAGTTCTTATTTTATCCTATGCACACCGGCAGAATTTGACAGGACCCTGCCGGAATGGTATGCTATGGAAAAACGATATTTTGGGGGATTTTATTTTATGCACAAGCTGCAACTGACCATGCTGCCCGGTGAATATTGGTACGGCGGCCACACCAACTACGGCTACCTAATGCCGGTCAACGCCAAGAAAGTGATGTTGGTAGACACTACGGTGGTTCGCTCCTACGGCCAGGCAAACACGCTCTTTGTCAGCAACAAGGGGCGGGTCATTTGGTCGGAGACTGGGTTTAAGACCCGCTTCGTTTTCGGCCGCATCACCTGCACCGGCAACAAAGCCAAGATCGGCCTGTACCAGGCAGACGACCACACTCTCCGGGGCGCTTATCACTATGCGGTGGATCACTTTATGCCGCCGGATGGCACCTACCCGGACGAGTTAATGTTCCGCATTCCCCAGTATTGTACCTGGATCCAGTTTGAGCACAACCAGACCCAACAGGGCATTGTGGACTATGCCAAATCTATTCTGGATTGCGGAATGCCTGCCGGTGAGCTGATTATTGACGACGGCTGGCAGCGTTCCTTTGGGGACTGGCGCTTTGACCCGGCTAAATTTGCAGACGCCAAAAAGATGACTGACGAACTGCACACTTTAGGCTTTAAGGTTATTTTGTGGATTGCGCCCTTTGTCAGCGATCAGGCAGCAGACTTCCAAAAGCTGAAGGACGAAAACCTGCTGGTGCTGGACAAGAACGGACGACCGGCCAGGCGGAAATGGTGGAACGGCGCCGACTATCTGCTGGATTTCTCCAACCCGGCGGCGCAGGACTGGTTCTTTGCCTGCACCCGGTATTTGACCGATGAACTGGGCATTGACGGATTTAAGCAGGACGCCGGTGACGCCATGTATTACCGGGACGACGACCGTACCTACGGGGGCGTAGACGCCAACAGTCAAAGTAAACTATGGGCGTTGTCCGCCCGGCACTATCGTTTTAATGAACTACGGGCCTGCTTCCAGTGCGGCGGCATGGGCGTTGCCCAGCGACTGGCGGATAAAAGCCATCGTTGGAACTTCCTGGGACTGGGCGCACTGCTACCAAATGTGCTCATTCAAGGGCTGTCCGGCTATCCTTACAGCTGCCCGGATATGATCGGCGGCGGGCAGATCAATGACTTTCGCGGTCCGGTAGAAAAGTTAGATCACGAGTTGTTTGCCCGCTATTGCGAGGCCTCTGCGCTGATGCCCATGATGCAGTACAGTCTGAACATTTGGGATCTGGGCAATCCAGAGACCCGTCGCATTTGCCGAGAAATGAGCGCCCTGCATGCCAAATACGGCGACTATATCATCGCCTGTGCCAAAGAAGCCAGCCAAACCGGTGCGCCTATGGTGCGGGCCATGGAATACGCCTATCCTCACTGCGGCTACGGCGGCATTACCGACCAATACCTTCTGGGCAACCGGATCTTAGTGGCGCCGGTACTGAAAAAGGGGCAACGCAGACGCAAGGTGTGCATACCCACCGGCAAATGGCGGCTGGGTGACAAGGTCTATTCAAACGAAACGGTCACCCTCCCCTGCCCGGTTGACACCCTGCTTTACTTTGAACGCATAGATTGAGCCGCCTCGGCGTGCTCCAGGTCCTCCACCCGATGGTTGAGGACCTTTATTTTTTCCTCCACCACCGGCAGCCGCTCCGCAAATCGGTTGTGCTTGTCTACCTTATTTTCCAGTAGGCGCAACCGATAGGCCGTCAGTTTGGACGACGCGAGCACGCCCCCAAAAGAGCCGGCAATGGTGCCTGCCAAGGAGATCAACGCCACCATCACTTCCTTTTGCATATTCACCCTCCTTTGCCTAAAATTACATACTCTAAGACAGTTTAACAGAATAGAGAAAATCTGTAATTTGTCAAGCCATTGGCCCCAAAAAGGGCCATATTTTTTTGATTATAGAGCACCTTGTCTATGGAACTGAATACATAATGTATATTTATTCTTATTTTTGCATATTTATGATATTTTTTCCGTCGTTCTATTGACATTGCTCTCTGTGCGTGTATAATAAATAGAAGTTAAAAAAAGGACGGACTGTATAAAAATGACAAGAATATTCATTGACGGCAAAGCCGGCACCACCGGACTAAAGATTTTTTCCCGGTTCCAAAACCGACCGGAGTTGGAGCTGATTCAAATTGACGAGGACAAGCGGAAGGACCCGGCAGAGCGAGCCAAGTGCATAAACGATTCGGACATTACTTTTCTCTGTCTCCCGGACCCGGCAGCCATTGAAGCGGCAGCGCTGGTCACTAACCCTAAGGTCAAGCTGATTGACACCTCCACTGCCCACCGCACCCTGCCGGACTGGGCCTACGGCTTTCCGGAGCTGGCACCCGCCTTTCGAGAGAAGATCGCAAGCTCCAACCGTATTGCGGTGCCCGGCTGCTACGCCAGCGGGTTTAACGCTTTGGTCTATCCCCTGGTGTCCGGCGGCATTTTACCCGCCGACTATCCCATTGTGTGCTACGCCATGAGCGGTTACAGCGGCGCAGGAAACAAAGGCATTGCCCAATATGAAGCGGCGGATCGTGATCCTGAACTGGACAGTCCCCGGCAGTACGCGCTGACCCAGCAGCACAAGCACCTAAAAGAAATGGGCGCCATCAGCCGCTTGGCACGCACGCCCATTTTCGCTCCCCATATTTGTGACTATCCCTGCGGGATGACCGGATCCGTGCCGCTGTTTGCCGACCTACTGAAAAAGCGAATGACACCGGCAGATATGCAGGCGTTCTACGCAGAGCACTACGGCGACAGCCGGGTGGTCAAAGTACGCCCCCTGGGTTACAGCGAAAGTATGATCGGCGCCAACAATATGGCCGGTCGGGATGACATGGAAATTGAGATCAACGGCAACGACGAAAGGCTGCTACTCACTGCTCGGTTTGATAACCTGGGCAAGGGCGCGTCCGGCGCTGCCATTCAGTGTATGAACATTGCCCTGGGGCTGGATGAAGTCACCGGGCTGACGATAGGAGAATGAAAGTATGACCAAGATTGACGGCGGCATTTGTGCCGCAAAAGGGTTCAAAGCCAGCGGCACCTACTGCGGCATAAAAAAGCCGGCAGTAGAAAACCCGAACCCGGACTATGTACATAAAAACGATATTTGCCTGGTGGCCTGTGATGTGCTGTGCAACACCGCAGCGGTGTATACCCAAAATAAAGTAAAGGGTGCACCTATACTTGTAACCAAAGACCATCTGGCAAAAAGCGGCAACAAGGCCAAAGCCATCATTGCCAACTCCAAAAACGCCAATACCTGCAACGCAGACGGCGTAGAAAAAGCAGCCAAAATGTGCCAGCTGGTGGCAGACGAAATGGGTCTGCCTGCTGAACAGGTGCTGGTGGCTTCCACCGGTGTCATCGGCCAGGTGCTGCCCATTGAGCCGATTATTACCGCCGTACCTACGCTGGTGAAAGAACTGGATTATGGTAAAAACGAAGAAGCGGCTACCGCTATTATGACCACCGATACAGTGAAGAAAGAGTATGCAGTAGAGTTCCAGCTGGACGGCAAAACCTGTCGCCTGGGCGGTATGGCCAAAGGCTCCGGTATGATCCACCCCAATATGGCCACTACCCTGAACTTTATCAGCACCGACTGCGCCATCAGCGCAAAAATGCTGCAACAGGCGCTGCGTGAGATTGTAAAAGTCACCTACAATTGCCTGTCCATTGACGGCGATACCTCCACCAACGATATGGTGGAAATCATGGCCTCCGGTCTGGCGGGCAACGCGGAAATCACCGCCCCCGGCCCGGCGCTGGACACCTTTAAGACTGCCCTTTATGATGTGATGGCCAACCTGACCCGTATGCTGGCCAAGGACGGCGAGGGCGCCAGCAAGCTGCTGGAATGCGTGTGCTCCGGCGCGCCCACCAAGGACACCGCCATTATCGTTGCCAAGGAAGTGATCGGCTCTACCCTGTTCAAATGCGCCATGTTCGGCGAGGATGCCAACTGGGGTCGGGTGCTGTGCGCCATCGGTTACGCCCCGGCGGAATTTGATATTGACAAGGTGGATGTGGCCTTAAAATCCACAGCCGGTACGGTCACCGTGTGCCAAAACGGCGCCGGTGTGGACTTTTCTGAGGAAGAGGCCGCCAAGGTACTGGCAGAGGACGAGATCTATATTTTAGTGGATCTGAACCAGGGGGATGAGAAAGCCACCGCCTGGGGCTGCGACCTGACCTACGACTATGTAAAAATCAACGGCGACTACCGCACCTGATTTTACTAAGAAATATAAGCGAACGGAGTGAGAGAATGGAAATTGCAAATCACCAAAAGGCGGAGATCCTGGCAAGAGCCTTGCCGTACATTCAGATGTACCGCAAGAAAGTCATTGTTGTAAAATACGGCGGCAACGCCATGATCAATGAAGAACTGAAAGAAACCGTCATGAACGATCTGGTACTCCTGTCCACCATCGGTATCCATGTGGTGCTGGTGCACGGCGGCGGTCCGGAGATCAACAAGACCCTGGAACGTATGCACATGGACACCAAGTTTGTGGACGGTCTGCGGGTTACCGATAAAGAGACCGCAGAAGTGGTGCAAATGGTACTGGCCGGTAAGGTGAATAAAAGCCTGGTGTGCCAGATCGGAAACCTGGGCGGCCACGCCATCGGTCTGTGCGGGCTGGACGGCAATATGCTAAAGTGCAGCCCGGTAGACGACGTCCATGGCTATGTGGGTGAGATCACAGACATCAATATGGAAGTGGTGGAAGAAGCCATTTCCAAGAACTTCATCCCGGTGATCTCCACCATCGGCTACGATGAAGACGGCAACTGCTACAACATCAATGCAGACACGGTGGCTGCCGCAGTGGCCGGGGCTTTGCAGGCAGAGGCACTGATCTCCATGACCGATGTGGTAGGTCTGTTGCGAGATAAGAACGACGAAAGCTCGCTGATACACAGAGTCTATATTAGCGACACCCCGGCGCTGATTGCCGACGGCATTATCGGCGGCGGCATGATCCCCAAGATCGACTCCATGACCGAGGCCCTGCGCCGCGGGGTCAAAAAAGCATTTATAATCGACGGTCGCGTGCCCCACTCCATCTTGATGGAGCTGCTTACCGATGAAGGTATGGGCACCATGTTCCGCAGCAGATAAAGAGGAAGACCCATGAACACAAAAGAACTGGATAATCAATATGTAGCCCACGCCTACGGACGCTTTGATGTGGCGCTGACGAAAGGTCAAGGCTCTACCCTCTACGACGAGGACGGCAAAAAATACATCGACTTCGGATCCGGCATCGGGGTAACTGCCTTTGGCATCAACGATCCGATCTGGACCAAAGCTGTGGAAGAACAGCTGCACCGGGTGCAGCACACCTCCAATCTCTACTACACCGCCCCCTGCGCCAAGCTGGCGCAGCTGCTGTGTGAAAAGAGCGGGATGAAAAAGGTGTTCTTCGGCAACTCCGGGGCAGAGGCCAACGAGGGTGCCATCAAATTTGCCCGCAAGTACAGCTTTGACAAATACGGCGCCGGGCGTAGCACTATCATTACCCTTGTAAACTCATTCCACGGCCGCACCATTACCACCCTGGCAGCCACCGGGCAAGACAGCTTTCACACGGTGTTTGACCCCTTTACACCCGGGTTCAAATACTGCCCGGCCAATGATATAGAGGCACTGCAAGCGGCAGCCACGGACGATGTGTGCGCTGTGCTGTTTGAGTGCGTACAGGGCGAAGGCGGCGTGAACAACCTAAGTCCAACATTCGTAAACGCCATTGCCAAGCTGGCAAAGGAAAAAGACATTCTGATCGCGGTAGATGAAGTGCAGACCGGCAACGGCCGCACCGGCACCTACTTTGCCTACCAGCAATACGGCATTACGCCGGACATTGTAACCACAGCTAAAGGCCTGGGCGGCGGACTTCCCATCGGCGCCGTGCTGTTTGGGGAAAAGCTGCAAGACACCATGACCCCCGGCTCCCACGGCTCTACCTTTGGCGGCAACCCGGTGGTGGCAGCCGGTGCCTGCTCCATTGTGGAGCGGATCGACGACGACTTTCTAAGCGAAGTACAGCGCAAGAGCGAGAAGATCCGCACGGCGCTGGCAAAAGTGAAAGGCGTCAAAAGCATCAGCGGTATGGGGCTGATGCTGGGAATCGAAACGGACAAACCCGCAGGAGAAGTGGCCAAGGCTTGCCTGGCAAACGGCCTGCTGATCTTAACGGCAAAAACAAAGCTTCGTCTGCTGCCGGCGCTGAACATCAGCGATGCGGAGCTGAATGAAGGACTGGAGATACTGAAAGGAGTGCTTGAAGCATGAAACATTTACTGAAACTGGCGGACCTGGACAAGGGCGATATTCTGGACATTCTCAACTTGGCAGACCAGCTGAAATATGAGAATCAGCATGGCATTGAACACCACCACTTAAAGGGAAAGACCCTGGGTATGATCTTTCAGAAAAGCTCTACCCGCACCCGGGTCAGCTTTGAGACCGGTATGTACCAGTTGGGCGGTCAGGCACTGTTCCTTTCCAACCGAGATTTGCAGATCGGCCGTGGTGAGCCGGTACAGGACACGGCTCGGGTACTCTCTCGCTATCTGGACGGCATTATGATCCGCACCTTTGCGCAAAAAGAGGTGGAGGACCTGGCAGAGTACGGCTCCATTCCCATCATCAACGGCCTGACCGATTACTGCCACCCCTGCCAGGTGCTGGCGGATCTGATGACCATTCGCAAATATAAGAAGAGCTTTGACGGGCTGAAATTCTGCTTTATCGGCGACGGCAACAATATGGCAAACTCCCTAATCGTAGGCGCCATTTCCATGGGTATGGAGTGCGCCATCGCCTGCCCCAAGGACTACCAGCCGGACGCCCAGATCATGGCCTGGGCCAAGGAGAACGGCACCTTCACTTGCAGCGAGGATATTTTGGCCTGCGCCAAAGACGCAGATGTGCTCTACACCGATGTGTGGGCCTCTATGGGTCAGGAAGAAGAAAAAGCAGAGCGGGAAAAGATCTTTAAGAACTACCAGATCAACGACGAAGTAATGGCCGCCGCCAAGCCGGACGCTATGGTGCTCCACTGCCTGCCCGCACACCGGGAGGAAGAGATTACCGCCAAAGTATTTGAAGCCCATGCCAACGAGATCTTTGACGAAGCAGAAAACCGCCTGCACGCCCAAAAGGCCGTGCTTGTGAAGCTGTTAGGTTAAACTATGAAAAAACAGAAAGTATATCTCTGTCTGGAGAACGGACAAACCTTTGAGGGCTATCGTTTCGGTGCCGGTGGCGAAATTCAGGGCGAACTGGTATTTACCACAGGTATGGGCGGTTATATCGAGACCCTGACGGACCCCAGCTATTACGGCCAAATCGTGCTGCAAACCTTTCCCCTCATCGGTAACTACGGCTTTATCCCGGAAGATATGAAGAGATTGTTG
>OGMP01001710.1_pt1 | contig 16005 bp, 12 predicted proteins | sample 1573261 | NCBI WGS metagenome assembly OGMP01 (sample SAMEA2581878, study PRJEB24529) | metagenome | biome: Human gut stool | place: China | collected 2011 | reverse complement strand
CTAATTCCAGCATGGACACATATTATCATTTTTAGAGCCGCGATTCCTCCCGCGGATTTATATGACCGTTTTTTCTCTTGCAGCCTACGGGTTATCGGTTCTCTTTGCCGCACCGGTGCTGGGATTTTTTGCACCGCAGGATTCGCATGTGTTTGAACTAGTGCTTGCCAACTTCGGGTACTTTGCGCTGTCTCTTCTGCTTCTGTGTCCCAACATGTTTGCCGCTTATCTCTTCACGGCCATGGTCGACGGGAAACGCGCGGCGATCGTGTCGTTTTGCAGAACGTTTTTGTTCACCGTCTTGGCAATCGAATGCTTGCCACTCGCGGTCGGAGAAATCGGTCTGTGGTTTGCCGTACCGCTTGCCGAGCTTCTCACGCTGATATTGAGCGCAACACTCGTGATTCGCAACCGTCGCCGTTACGGCTGCGACGGACAACCCGCGACGGTTGTCAATATCACCTGATGAGGCAACAAAGAAGTTTAACAATTCGTCTGTGGAAACCGTTCCGGAAAAAATATTCGGCTATAAGATTCTGCAAGAGTCTGCATCGCAGGCAAAAGTGCCTTTTGAAGTCGGTTCTTTTCCTGTTTCTTTGCCTGGAAATTTAGAGATGACTGCCAACCGCGAAAAACCCGAACAGCTGACATTCTTCTTTTTTGAAGAAATGCCCAAGCCGACCAAGGGCACGATTTACCTTGACACCAGCAAGAAAGGCGTCACGAAATTCAAAACGCGGCGTCACAACTCCTATCGCGCCGAAGTCACCTACAACGGCGTGAAATACCGCAAGCGCTCCGCCGAGCGAGCCGATTGCGAACAGTTCCTAGCTCAATTGGCCGAGAAGTACGAAAAAGGCTTGCTTTGACGTCCTCCCCTGAAGTCAGGGGCTTTACGGCCTCTACTGTAACGAAGCGCCCGCGGTCTCCTCAACCGAATTTTTAGCGTTTGGTTAGATCGAAACGATCAGCCTTGGTTGTGCTCGAAACCTGAAGCAGGCCGAGCACGGTGTGATAGAGGCTTTCGTGCGTAACCTTGCTCTTTGCCGTCGCGGCAAGTTTCTCACGATCCACCTTGTAGTCCTGAGCGAAGTTATCCGACATCCACATCACCATCGGCACCTGCACCTGCTCGTCGGGCGACATCCAATAGGGCGCTCCGTGAAGATAAAGTCCCTTTTCTCCCAGGCTCTCGCCGTGGTCCGATACGTACAGCATCGCGGTGTTCATGCCGGAAGCACCTTTGAGCGTATCAATAATGTCGGCAAGAACCTTATCGGTGTAACGCACGGAATTGTCATAGGCGTTGTCAAGCTCTTCTTCCGAGCAACTGCCCAAATCGTTGGCCGTGCACTCCGGCAGCCACTTCTTCTGATCCTTGGGGCTGCGCAGATGATAGGCCGGTCCGTGCGACCCCATCATGTGAAGGAAGAGCACCTGCGACTGACCTTTTGACAAGCCGTCCAAAGCCGTCTGCACTTCGTCGGCCAAAACGCCGTCAAAACACTTTCCGTCGGCGCAGGCCGCACTGCTCTTTTTGAGCGCCTCTGCAGGGCCCCTGGACGGCACACCGGCACAAACACCCTTGCAGCCGGATTGATTGTCCACCCAAAGAACGTTGAAGCCCGCTCGCTGCAGGACGTCAGGCAGTGCTTCTTCGCTCAGAATCCTGTCGCGGTTGTAGTCGCTGCGGCCGATGCGGCTCATCATGCAAGGCAGGGAAACGTCGGTGGACGTGCCGCAAGCCTGCACCAACGGGAAGTTGATGATGTCGCGCTTGGAAAGCTCCGGATTGGTTTCGCGGTTGTAACCGGCAAGCTGCCAATTGGCCGAACGCGTTGTTTCACCCACAACGACCACAAAGAGCGTCGGACGTTCGGGCTTGACCATGCGCTGCGGATTAGGATCGATCACCAGACGCACGCGGGGACCGTCGGGACTCGCGTCAGCCGTGAGCGTTCTCACAAGCGAGTAGACCATAATCGCCGGCACGATCTGATAGCGAAGCGACTTATCGGCACGCATCGCTCCGGAGAAGGCTTGGAAGTTCAAAAGCACCATGCCGAGCGCCGAAGCAATCAGCACGGCCACGAGACCGACGCGCTTGGCCGCGCGCCAGAGCATTTGACGAGTAAAAAGACCGGCAACCGAGACACGGGCTCGAGCCTTGGGGACAAAACTCAAAGAGATCCAGAGCAAAGGCGCCCACGAACAGAAAAAGACGGAAAGAGTACGCGGGCTCAAATATCCCAGAGCCTCATGCGTATCGGTTGCCAGGAAATTGCGAACCATGTCGGGCGTATAGGCGATGCCGTAAAGATAAGCGCCCGCAAAACCGACGGCGCCGACGGCGGACAACACCACGAGTACCGCACGAAACACCTTGGCCGGCAGCCAAGAAAACATTTCAAGCAACGCCACGGCAAGCAACCCGAAGGCCATGGCCGAGCCGGAGAAAAGACTCACCTTGGTCCACGTCAGCACCTCGGGCAAACTCACCAACCGTGCGTACATGGGACTGTCGTATACGAGCGTCCACCAGATTGCCGTAAAGACAATGCAAGTCGTTTGGCTCACGAGCGGACGATCGGGCTTTAGTCGTCCCGTCTCGGTGGTATCGGCAATACGCCCCTTGAGTTCGATCCAAAACCATTCGATCAGGTGGCCGCGGCTAAAGAACAGAAGGTAGATTGATGCCGCAAGCATCCAATCCACAAAGAAGGAAGCGAGCACGTGAGAAGCAAAGTGCATGCCGTCGGTCATGCGGCCGAATCCCGCAATCGTTCCCGACAAAAGAACGAGCCCGAAAGCCAGACGCGCAGCCTTGACAGACTTATCTCTGAAATAGAAATAAAGACCAAACAGGCAAAAACCGCTTCCGGCCGCCCCGCTCGGCCAACAGTTGCCGGGAATGCTTCCCAGGACAAACGCAGAAGCTGCCGTCTTGATTTCATTGACGCCGCCGAACTCAACCGTCTTGGCCGGGCATGAGATCCCCGTGGAAGTCTTCAGAAAATAGATTGCAAGCACGCAGGCGAGCATCGAAACGAGCAGATACATAAGCCGCAGCATCTCGGGTCTCGCCTCTTCTCTTGCCACGCGCGAAGACGATGTTTTCGCCCACAGGCGCGCAAGCTTACCCGCCGCACAAATCGCAATCAGAATCGAGAGATATTTCGGTGCCTGATGTAACAGCGGTTCCACCCACCATTGCGTCCTTCCCCACCAGACACCGTCACTGAAAAAGACCTTTGAGATAGCGATGTCAAGTGAATGCGGCGGCAGAAACCACAGCCAGGCAAAACCGAGCAATGGCAGCGCAAACCACAACAACAGCGAATACGGTCGAACGAGCTCAAAGCGACGCAGTGCGGCGACGGCATGAACTGTTGAAGTCTGAGGCTGGCAATCAAAGGTAAGAACTGCGGAAGTGGTGTCGGTCATAATGCAAGCGTTGAAAACAACGGCGCTTTTGAGATGCGAACCATTTTTTCAATCGACCGACAAAAGCCTGTCAATCGTCTGTCAAATGGGCGTCAAAGACCGTGATACAACGCAAGAAGAGGCGAGATTTCCGCGTGAAAAAAACGCGATGTCTCTAAACTTCCCGCAACAAAACCACTCGAAGGTACCTTCCTATGACCATCAAAATTCTGGTTGTTGATGACAACTCCGACATCCTTGCCAATGTTGCCGAATATTTGGAAATGAAAGGGTGGATCGTGGAGTGCAGCCTCACCTCGGCAGATGCCTGGGAGCGAGTGCATCGCAGCGACATAGACTTGATGATTCTCGATGTCGGCCTGCCCGGCATGGATGGCATGACGCTGTGTCGTCGCCTGCGCAGCGAAGGCAAAACGCTGCCGATTCTGATGCTCACCGCCCGCGATGCCATTGACGATCGCGTTGACGGATTGATGGCAGGTGCCGACGACTACTTGGTCAAGCCTTTTGCTCTGCGAGAGCTTGCCGCACGCGTCGAAACACTTCTGCGCCGCACGCTCGGCGCTACCAACAGCACGCTCACGGTGGGGCCGCTTACGATGAATCTGCGCACGCTCAAGGTCACCCGCAATCAGATCCCCATCAAGCTCAATCCGACGTGCCTGAAGATTTTGCGCAGCCTGATGTCAAGAAGCCCCGCTATCGTGAGCCGCGCACAACTCGAACTCGAAATCTGGCCCAACGATCAGCCCATGTCTGACAGCTTACGTTCAAACCTTTATCTGTTGAGACAGGCCATAGATAAACCGTTTGAAAACGAAGGCGCTCTGCTGCACACGCATCAGGGCTTCGGCTGGTCGATCGAAGCGCCCGAAGTCAAAACTGAAACCGAACCCGAAGCAAAGAGCGAAGCCCAAAATTCCCCGCACCCCCCTTCCCCCTGAGGTTTCGCAATGTTTCTCACGAGCAACGCCAACCCGGTCGGGCTCAAGCGTCGTATCGCCTACGCCTTCGTTTTGCTGATTTCCTGCATGGCGATCGTCAGCGCCCTGGCGGTCAAAAACGCCTTTGAGTACGCGGAAACGACGCTTACCGGCGAATATCTGTCCGATATAAATGACGCCCTGATTCAAGTGCTCAACGAGGGCGGAGCCATTCGCATGCCGCTCACGATGAAGGTCTACTGCGACAATCCGGATTCCGGCATGGAGCCAGTTCCCGAGCGCTATAAATCCCTTGCCGAAGGATATTCGGAGGTGGCCGAACCTCCTGCCGTCTTTGCGTTCCGATCGCAATGGCAAGGACACGCCCTCGTGGTCGTGCGCGATCAGGAAAGCTTTGAGAAAACCGAGCAGAAGATGTGGCTCTTTTCCGCGATCACGGTGATTGCGGTCGTTTTTTTTGCCACACTTTTGGGAACCGTGTTGTCTCGCCGCATCATGCGTCCGGTCGAGCGTCTTTCGGAGGCTGTTCGTGACGCTGCCGGCGGCAACCACTATAAAGCTATTCCGCGCGAGATCATGACCAACGACGAAGTCGGAGCGCTCGCGCAACTGTGCGACTCGTCGATGCGGCGTCTGTACGACGCCTTAAAACGCGAAAAATCCTTTACAGGCGACGTGAGCCACGAACTGCGTACGCCCTTGACGGTCATTGAGACCTCATCGGAACTTCTGGAAATGACCGACCTCACCCCTCAGCAGTCGCGGCAGGTAGACCGCATTCTGCGAGCTGTGAGTCAAATGCGCTCGCTTGTGACGCTTTTCCTGCAACTCGCCCGCACAGAGCGCAGCATTCAGGGCCCGTCGACCGACAACGTTCGCGAACTCTTTACGGTCGTTGAGGAGGCTTGGAAACCGATTGCCGCCAAAAAGCAAGTGAAACTAAGCTTTGTGACCGCCGAGCGATGCCAAGGAAATTTCTCTCCTGTGCTGCTGGCAACCGTCATGAACAATCTCGTCAAAAACGCCGTGATGTACGTCTCCGATGGCGGCCGCATTGAAGTGATCGAAAAGCCCGACGGCTTTATGGTGGCCGACAATGGCCCGGGCATTCCTCCGGAAGATCGTAAACGCATCTTTGCGGCCTTCACTCGCGGCACCACCGCCCGCGGCAGCGGCGAAGGACTGGGACTTTCGATTGCGCTTCGCATTTGCGAACGTATGGGCTGGCAAATCCGGCTTCTTGATCAGACCGATCGCAGCGAGAAACTGAGTTGGGCAACGGGCGCTGTCTTTGCCGTCACGCTCACAGGGAGCGCACCGGTGCGAAAAGACATGAACGCCGAAAACGGTTGACGCGTCCAGTCGCTTATTGAGGTCTGCAAAAAGCCCCGGAGACTCTCGAAAGTTCCGGGGCTTTGCTTTTTTCGCGGAATCAACGCACTCGGGCGTCAAATTCTTTAGGAAGCGGTTTCGTCACGTTCAGCACGGGAGGCACGGCGGCGTTCGAATTCCTTGAGCCAGCGCTTGCGCAAGCGAATGCTCTTGGGCGTGATTTCCACGAGTTCGTCGTCGTTGATGAATTCAACGGCGCTTTCGAGCGTCAGACGCACAGGCGGGACCAGACGGATGGCTTCGTCGGTACCGGAAGCACGGATGTTGGTGAGCTGCTTACCCTTGATCGGGTTCACGACGATGTCGTTTTCACGGGAGTGTTCACCGATGATCATGCCTTCGTAGAGAGCATCGCCCGGATTCACGAACAAACGGCCGCGTTCCTGGATCTTCCACAGAGCGTAAGCCACAGCAGCGCCGTCGTCCTGGCTGATGATGGCGCCGGAGCGGCGTTCACCCACATCGCCCTGCTTGATCGGACCGTATTCGTCGTAGACGTGGCTCATGATGCCCGTGCCGCGGCACATCGTCATGAAGAGCGACTGGAAGCCGATCAGACCACGAGCCGGAATACGGTATTCGAGACGCACGCGACCCTTGCCGTCAGGCTGCATATCGGTGAGATCACCCTTACGGCGGCCGAGTTCTTCCATCACGGCGCCCTGGTGTTCTTCTTCAACGTCCACCGTCAGAAGTTCGTACGGTTCAAGCTTGACGCCGTCGACTTCCTTAAAGAGCACGCGCGGACGACCGACAGCGAGTTCGTAGCCTTCGCGGCGCATATTTTCAAGAAGAATCGTAAGGTGCAATTCACCGCGGCCGCAAACTTCCCAGCAGGTTTCGTCAGCGGTCGGACGCAGACGCATGGCCACGTTGCTCTTCAACGAACTTGCCTTCACGGCCTGCCAGAGGCGAGGTGTTCACCATGAAGCTCATCGTGAGCGTCGGTTCGTCCACGGAGAGCATCGGCAATGCTTCGGGGTGGGCCGGATCGGTAATGGTCGTACCGATGTTAAGTTCTTCAATGCCGTTCACGAGAACGATGTCACCAGCCTGAGCGCTTTCAACGATCTTCTTGTCGAGGCCTTCGAACTGCATGATCTGGTTGATCTTGGCGGGCTTGGGCGTGTCGTCCGGGCCGTTCATGATCATGACGCTCTGACCTGCCTTGAGCGTACCGCGGTGCACGCGGCCGATACCGATCTTACCCACGTAGCTCGAATAGTCGAGCGAGCAGATCTGCAGCTGCAGCGGTGCCTCTGCATCGTCTTCACGCACCGGCACGTACTTGATCACGGCGTCGAACACGGCGCGCATGTTGCCGATCTTCTGGAGTTCTTCGACGTCGTCGGTCAGGCCCGCGTAGCCGTTCAAAGCGGACGCGTAAATCACCGGGAAGTCGAGCTGATCTTCCGTGGCGCCGAGCTTGTCAAACAAATCGAACGTGGCATTGATCACCCAGTCCGGACGAGCGCCCGGGCGGTCGATCTTGTTGATCACGACGATGGGCTTCAGACCGGCGGCAAGAGCCTTGCGAGTCACAAAGCGAGTTTGCGGCATCGGGCCTTCGACGGCGTCGACCAACAGCAGCACGCCGTCGACCATCGACAGAACGCGTTCGACTTCACCGCCGAAGTCTGCGTGCCCCGGGGTGTCGATGATGTTGATGTGAATGCCTTCGTATTCAACGGCGCAGTTCTTAGCAAGAATCGTGATGCCGCGTTCCTTTTCCAGCGCGTTGCTGTCCATCACGCGTTCGTCGACCTGCTGGTTGCTGCGGAAAGTGCCCGCGCACTGCAAAAGCTTGTCGACCATGGTCGTCTTGCCGTGGTCAACGTGCGCAATGATGGCAATGTTGCGAATTGCTCTAGTCATGTTTTACTCGTCCCCGTTCGTTTCGAGGTTTTCAGTTACTACAAATCGAATCAAGCGGTGAGGATGCAGAGTACCTCTTGCGTCCACCTTCACCGTTCCCAATAGTTCGCCCGACGAGCCGTATGCTCGCAACAGTTCGCCGTGGCGCGTGTCTTTCAGAGGTAGCCGCTGACCGTTTCTCAAGCGTTCGGTCTGTACCGCATCGAGCCGGACGCTACCGAGCGTCTGAAGCAGAAAATCCGCTCCCTTGAGAAGGGCACGGCGCTCTTGAACCGTTTTTTCTTTGTCGTCGATCACCGCAAAGGGGATCGCGTCGGCAATCTTCAAGTCTCCGACTTCGGTGCGCCGCAGACTTTCCAAATGAGCAAAGCATCCAAGTTTACGACCGATGTCGTCAGCCAGCACACGGATGTAGGTTCCTTTACTCACCCGGACATCGATTTTGGCCGTCTCGCTGTCAAACTCCATCAGTTCGAGATGGTGCACATGGACCTTTCTCGGATGGCGCTCAACTTCAATGCCGCGTCGCGCAAGATCATACAGATTTTTGCCGTCGCGTTTGATGGCCGAGTACATCGGCGGCACCTGTTCGATCTGGCCGGTAAATTCCGGCAAAAGCGCTTCAAGCGCTTGGCGCGTCGGACGCATGTCAGACGTTTCCGTCACCTCACCGGTCTTATCCATCGTATCGGTGCGCGCGCCGAAGCGAAGCACCGCTTCATAGCGCTTATCGGCATGCAAAAGATCGGCCGAATACTTGGTTGCGTTGCCGAAAGCCAGGGGCAAAAGCCCTGTCGCAAAGGGATCAAGGGTGCCGGTATGGCCGGCTTTCTGCGCATTGATCAAGCGGCGCGAGAGCTGCAGAGCCCAGTTAGAGCTCATGCCCTCGGGCTTATCCAGCAACAGCACGCCGTCGACTGCGTCGCCCTTCTTGCCCATTACTCGGCTTCCTCTTTACTCGTGTCGCTTTCGGCAACGCGCGTCTGACGCATCGCCTCGTTGATGACGCGATCCATTTCAAAACCGCGCTCCACGCTCGTATCGTGCACAAAGTGCAACGTCGGAACAGTGTGAATGCGAAGCTTCTTGAAAATCTTGTTGCGCAGCATGCCGGCGGCGGCCGTAAGGCCTGCCGTGCACTGAACGGGATCGGAACCGATCACCGTGAAAAAAACACGGGCATGAGCGTAGTCGGGCGTGATTTCGCAGCCGGTGATCGTCACCAGACCCACTCGGGGGTCGCGCACCTCAAGCGGAATGATCTCCGCGAGGTCTCGGGCGATCTGCTCGGCGACACGTTGGCCGCGGCCGGGCTTGGCTTTTTGCATAAAAATTTCGTCCTTTTTTAACTTCACAAACGCCGCCGGCATCGCTGCCGGAGGCGTTTGCTGTTTGAGTGTTTGCGAGGGCTCGGGCGTCGTTATAAGGACCCCTGAGCCGATTCTCCGTTAGAGCGTACGAGCGACTTCCGTCACCTCGAAGATTTCGAGCTGGTCGTTGACCTTGATGTCGTCATAGCCCTTGAGGCTCAGACCGCATTCGCTGCCGGCCTGAACTTCGCGAACGTCGTCCTTGAAGTGCTTCAGACTGGCGAGTTCGCCGGTCCAGATCACCACGTTGTCGCGCAGGAGTCGAGCGCTGGCATTGCGGCGAACCACACCTTCGAGCACGCGGCAGCCGGCAATGAGACCGACCTTGGGCACACGGATGACCTGACGGATTTCCAGCAGACCGAGCGCCGTTTCCTTCTTCTCGGGCGAGAGCATGCCGCTCATGGCTGCACGGACTTCGTCAACGGCATCGTAAATGATGTTGTAGTAGCGAATGTCCACGTCTTCCTGCTCGGCAAGCTTGCGGGCCTGCTGATCGGCACGCACGTTGAAGCCGATGATGACCGCCTTGGAAGCCGCAGCCAGGTTGACGTCGGTTTCCGTAATGCCGCCCACGGCGCTGTGCACAACCTGAACGCGCACTTCTTCCGTGGAGAGCTTCGTGAGAGCATGCACCAGAGCTTCGGTCGAACCCTGCACGTCGGCCTTGATGATGAGCGGAAGGGTCTTGACTTCGCCCTGGCCCACATCGGCAAACATGTTTTCGAGCTTCTGAGCCTGCTGACGGGCGAGCTTGACTTCGCGGTACTTGCCCTGACGGAAGAGAGCCACTTCACGGGCCTTGCGTTCGTCGGGCACCACAAGCAGTTCGTCGCCGGCGGACGGCACGTCGGACAGACCCTGGATTTCCACCGGGATGGAAGGACCGGCCGAGGTGACCTGGTTGCCCAATTCGTTGATCATCGCTCGCACACGGCCGAAGCACTGGCCGGCCAGAACGATGTCGCCCTTTTGCAGCAAACCGGACTGAACCAGAATGGAAGCCACAGGACCGCGGCCCTTGTCGAGTCGGCTTTCGATCACGAGGCCCTTGGCAGGACCCTTGTCGGCGGCCTTGAGTTCGAGCATTTCGGCCTGCAGCAGCACGTTTTCAAGGAGGTCGTCGACGCCCTTGCCGGTCTTGGCGGACACCGGGCAGAACGGCACGTCGCCGCCGTATTCTTCCGGCAGCACTTCGTTTTGCACGAGTTCGCCCTTGACGCGTTCAATGTTGGCTTCGGGCTTGTCGATCTTGTTGATCGCCACCACAAGCGGAACACCGGCGGCACGAGCGTGCGCAATGGCTTCCTTGGTCTGGGGCATCACGCCGTCGTCGGCGGCCACCACCAGAATCACGATGTCGGTTGCCTGAGCACCGCGGGCACGCATGGCCGTAAAGGCTTCGTGGCCCGGAGTGTCGAGGAAGGTCACGATGCCGCGCGGGGTCTTGACGTGGTAGGCACCGATGTGCTGGGTAATGCCGCCGGCTTCGCCTGCAGCCACCTTGGCACGACGGATGTAGTCAAGCAACGATGTCTTACCGTGGTCAACGTGACCCATGATGGTCACGACCGGCGGACGCGGCACTTCCGGATACTGTTCCAGGTTGCTTTCGAGTTCGCCCAGCAACGATTCCGGATCGTCGGCCTTGGCGGCAAGTGCCTTGTGGCCCATTTCCTCGACGATGATCATCGCCGTTTCCTGGTCGAGCATCTGGTTGATCGTCACCATCTGGCCCATCTTCATGAGGGTCTTGATGACTTCGGTCGCCTTCACGCTCATCTTGTGAGCCAGATCGGCCACCGAGATCGTTTCGGGAACGGTCACTTCACGCACCACGGGCTCGGTCGGCATCTGAACCTGACGCTGTTCGTGCTTGTGGCTCTTGCGACCGCGGCTGTGCCAGCCGCTCGACTCGTCGCTGTCAACCGCACCGCGGGTCTTCATGCCGCCGCGACGTCCGCCGCGGTCTTCGTCGCCCCAGCGATCGTTGCCCTTGGCAGCCTGCTTACGGCCCTTGCCGTTTGCCTTGCCTTCGTTCTTTTCGGGCTTGTTGGCAGCGGGCTTCTCAGCCTTCTGGTTCTTCTGAGCGGGCTTTTGCTGCGCATTCTGCGGCTGAGCCTTCTTGGCCTCATCATTGCGGTCGGTCTTGTCACCGCGGTCAGCCTTGGCCTTGAGAACGGTCTTAGGCTTGGCAAGCATCGCGCGGATGGCTTCGGCTTCTTCCTGAGCCTTGCGACGGGCTTCCTGACGGCGAGCTTCGAGTTCGGCCTTCTCGGCGGCAGCTTTTTCGGCAGCAGCCTTTTCAGCAGCCGCTTTCTTGGCAGCTTCAGCTTCGCGCTGAGCCTTCTTTTCTGCCTCAGCCTGAGCCTGACGGGCCTTCTCAGCAGCAGCCTTTTCAGCGGCGGCCTTTTCGGCAGCAAGCTTGTCGGCTTCGGCCTGACGAGCGGCGGCTTCCGCCGCGGCCTTTTCAGCGGCAGCCTTTTCGGCAGCGGCCTTTTCTTCGGCCGCCTTCTTAGCAGCGGCTTCCTCAGCAGCCTTCTTGGCTGCTTCTTCGGCAGCGAGCTTTGCTTCGGCTTCGCGCTTGGCGGCCTCGGCGGCTTCAGCCTCCTGCTTTTCCTTGAGTTCGCGATCGAGCTGAGCCTTGGCCTGCGCTTCGATTTCGGCACGCATCGCTTCGGCGGCGCGGTTCTTCACAAACACGCGGCGGCGACGCACTTCGACCTCAATCGTGCGGGCTCCGCCCTGGCCGTCGTTCTGACGAATGGTGCTCGTTTCGCGACGCGTCACGGTGATCTTGCGGGGAGCGGCCACGCGTTCCTGACGCAAGCTGTCGAGAAGCTGACGCTTGTCGGCGTCGCTGATTTCGTCGTTGACAGTCTTCACTTGAACGCCTGCAGCCTTGAGCTGGGACAGAAGCGTGTCAGCGGAAACCTTCAGTTCGCGGGCAAATTCATTAACAGTATTGTTTGCCATGTGTTTTATCTCTCCTGCCGCCGCTTGCGAGCGCCTTCCCCCGAGGGATGGAATTTATTCCCGCTGCTCGTTTCGCGAACGGCTTCAATCGGTTTGGTTTTCGTTCTGACTTCTGTCTTATTCTTCAGTCCAGCGGGCACGTGCGGCCATGATCAGAGCGCGGGCATCTTCTTCGCCGATGCCGCCCTTTTCCATGAGTTCTTCCGTGTCCAAATCAGCCAGGTCGTCAGCGGTCTTGACACCTTCGCTCACGAGTCGGCTGGCAAGGTCGTGATCCATGCCTTCGAGTTCGAGCAGCGAAGCGTCGGCCTGACGCAGGTTTTCTTCGCGCTTAAGGGCGCGAGCCAGAAGCACGCGGCGAGCGCGTTCACGCAGATCGGCTACGGTAGCTTCGTCGAAGATACCCAGTTCCACGATTTCCTGTTCGGGCACGTAGGCGAGTTCTTCGAGACTGTAGATGCCGTCCTGAACAAGAGCGGCGGCATCTTCCTGCGACATATCGAGCTCGGTCATGAACTCTTCGCAGGCCACGCGATCTTCCTCTTCCTGCTTCTTGTTGGCTTCTTCGGCCGTCATGATGTTGATCTGCCAGCCGGTGAGTTCGCTTGCCAGGCGCACGTTCTGACCGCCGCGGCCGATGGCAATGGCGAGGTTTTCCTCGTCAACCGTCACGTCCATGCTCTTGGCTTCTTCGTCGGCCACAACCTTGGAAACCTTGGCGGGCTTGAGAGCTTCGACGATGTATTGAACCGGGTTTTCGTCCCAGCGCACCACATCGATGCGTTCGCCGGCCAGCTCGTTGGTCACGGCCGTCACGCGCGAGCCGCGGATGCCGATGCAGGTGCCGACGGGTTCGACGCGCTTGTCATGGCTCATCACGGCAATCTTGGCGCGGGAGCCGGGATCACGGGCCGTAGCCTTGATTTCCACGGTGCCCTCTTCGATTTCCGGCACTTCGAGCTCAAAGAGCTTCTTGATGAATTCATTGCAGGCGCGAGACAGGATAACCTGCTTGCCCTTGTTGGTTTCGTCGACGCGAAGCACGTAGGCGCGGACGCGATCGGAGTTGCGCAGGTTTTCGCGCGGAATCATTTCGCTCTTGGGCAAGCGGGCTTCCAAGCGGCCGATTTCGATGATGGCGCCTTCCTTGTCAGAGCGCTTGAACTGGCCGGAGATCACCTTTTCATCGCGAGCGAGGAACTCATTGAGAATCTGTTCGCGTTCGGCGTCACGCAGGCGCTGCAGGATGACCTGCTTGGCGTCCTGGGCAAAGCGGCGGCCGGAAGTGTTGATGTTTTCAATCGGCTTTTCAATGTAGTCGCCCACTTCGAGTTCCGGATAATCGTCGTGGATGTCCGAGAACATTTCTTCGCGATCGGGCTGCTGCAGGCCCTGATCGTCGCTCACGATCAGCCAGCGGCGAACGGCACTCCAGTCGCCCGTGTTGGGATCGACGCGAACGGCAACGTCAGCATCCTCACCGGGAAACTGAGCCTTCTTCACAGCGCTTGCCAGCGCGATTTCGAGTACGCCGAAAACGGCGGATTTTTCAACGTTCTTTTCGCGTGCAAGGACGTCGACCATATCGAGCATTTCGCGGCTCATTCGTGTTTCCCCTTAAAGTCAAGTTCAGCAATCAAATTGGCGCGATCGACATCGTTAATGCCGAACGTCACGTGCACCGGATCGGCCTTGGGTTTGGCAGCCTTGCCCGACTGGCGGGACTTGGCAGCCTGACTCGGCGTGCGTGCAATATCCAATTCTTCAAACGAAAACGAAATCACTTCGTTGCCGGGCTCACCCTCGATGCCAAGAATGATGCCGTCAAGTTTGCGACGGCCGGCTTCCGGAAAGCCCTCGGCCTTCATCGGTTCATAAAGTTCGACGTGCGCCGGGCGGCCGACGAAGCGGGCCCATTCGCTCGCGCGCTTGAGCGGGCGCTCCACACCGGGACTGGCCACTTCCAGACGTTCGTAGTCAATACCCTCAACCGTAAAGAGGGCTGTGATCTGATTGCTCACGGCTTCGCAATCGTCCACGCCAACGCCGCCTTCGGCCTGGCTGTCGATCGTGATGCGCATGAGTCCGCGGGGCAGACGCTCGAAGTCGACGAATTCGTACCCGAGACCCTGCACCGTTTCTTCAACGATTCGCGTGATTTCAGCAGTTGATTTCTGCATGTATCCGTTTGTAGAAAAAATCCAAAAAAAAATGGGCGCAATGCCCATCCCTAACCCCATCCAACATGGGTGCCTGCCACAATTTTTCAGCTCCGAAAAGCTGATTGCCGCAGACAATATAGCGAGGGCCCTCGAATGGGAATTTCAAAAAATTCTCACTTCGAAGGCGCGTCGCGGATTATACAGTTTTTTCTTTGAAATTCAAGGATTTTCGACAAAAATTTCGTCGACAAATTCCTCAAATTTCACTTAACGGCGCTTGCCGAAGCCTTTGCCCTTGCCGGAGCCCTTCGACTTGCCGAATTTGCCGCCTTTCTTGAACGGAGGCGGCATCACGTCATCGGTGCGTGCAAGCGCCCGTCCGTAGGCACCCTGGGCGGCGCCGAGGCTGCCGCTGGCAATGTAGTTGACCGTGCTCAACATCGGATCGGGGATACGCTCGGGCTTGCGGTTGAAACTGCGGCCGGTGTTTTTCTTGCCTCCGGCCTTCTTGACTGCAGGCTTCTTGCCGCCCATCGAAGACGTTGCGGCATTGAGCTGCGCCATCCAGGCCTGCACCCAGTCGGGCTTGAGCTCGCGGGTCGTGCCGCGCGCAAGATCCGCGGGCAATCGAACTGCACCGTAGCGCACGCGAATCAGGCGGCTCACCGTCAGGCCGACGGCAGCAAACATGCGGCGCACCTCACGGTTGCGGCCCTCGCTGATGCGAACGAGATACCAGCGGTTGAGATTGTCGCCGCCCTTTTCTTCGAGCATCGAGAAGTGAGCCGGACCGTCGTCGAGCTCCACCCCGGTCGTCAAGAGTTCCTTGGCTTCGTCGGTCATGACGCCCGCCGCGCGTACGGCGTATTCGCGCTCGATTTCATAGCGGGGGTGCATCAGACGATTGGCAAGCTCTCCGCTCGTCGTAAAAAGCAGCAGCCCTTCGGTGTTGAAGTCCAGACGTCCGACGGCAATCCAGCGGGCGCCTGAAATCTTGGGCAGATTATCAAAGACGCTCGGACGCCCCTGCGGATCGCGCATACTCACGATCTGGCCGGCGGGCTTGTGATAGACAAGCACGCGCGGAGCCTTGGGCTGCTTACCTTGTGCCATGCGCTTGACGATACGACCGTTCAAACGAACGATGTCGCCGGGCATCACGCGCTGCCCCAGGAAAGCGGGTTCGGAATTCACCGAGATGCGACCTTCGACGATGAGCTGCTCCATATCGCGGCGGCTGCCCAGACCGAGATCGGCGAGCACCTTGTGCAGCTTTTCGCTCTGTTTGACGAGTTCATTTTTCTTGGCGGCCTTACCCTGAGCAAGCACCTTCGGGTCGAAAATCTGAGCGGCGCAGAGTTCGGCATCAATTGCGGGAGCATCTTCCGGAACGGCCATGCCTTCGTCCTCGAACTGTTCCTCGCGGACGCGCTTGTTGCGACGGAACTTACCGCGGCCTTCGGCGCGCTTTTCCTTCTTGTCGAACACCTTCTCCTGAGGCATACCGACTTCCGCCTCGGGTTCGGGCTGAGGCAAAGTCTCTTCAACCGCTTCGATAACCTCAGCTTCAGTCTTTGCCTTCGTCTTGCGAGCACGCGTCTTCTTGACGGGAGTTTCTTCGGCTGCCGCCTCCTCTGCTTTCTTCGCTCGGCGCGTGCGCTTGGGTTTGGCGGGGACTTCCTCTTCAGGCTTAGCCTCTTGCAGGGCCGCTTCCTGCGTTGCCTCGGGAATAGCTTCGTCGGCTTTCTTGCGGCGCGTCACGGTACGACGCTTGGTCGCGGGCTTCTCTTCTTCCCGAACCGTTTCGGCGACAACCTCTGCGGCAGGCGCTGCAACCTCCTC
>OGMP01001709.1_pt1 | contig 16006 bp, 10 predicted proteins | sample 1573261 | NCBI WGS metagenome assembly OGMP01 (sample SAMEA2581878, study PRJEB24529) | metagenome | biome: Human gut stool | place: China | collected 2011 | reverse complement strand
GATGTGGCGGCGGAGAGATCAGAGCCACGCCCGGAGTGGAAAGTCTGGTCTTTGCGATCCACGGATAAACTTTTTTGCCCGGAAGATGTCCGCCTTCACCAGGTTTTGCCCCCTGTGCCATCTTGATCTGGATCTCCTGTGCACTGACTAAATACTGGCTGGTGACACCGAAACGTCCGGATGCAACCTGTTTGATCGCAGAACAGCGGTTGACACTGCTGTTTTTACTTGCGATACGCTCTGCATCCTCACCACCTTCACCGGAGTTGGATTTTCCATGCAGGCGATTCATTGCGATTGCGAGCGTCTCATGTGCCTCCTGTGAAATGGAACCATAGGACATCGCACCTGTTTTAAATCTCTGTACAATGGAGTCAACACTCTCTACTTCCTCAAGCGGTACACCTTTTTTCGGGTAATTGAAATCCATCAGTCCACGCAGTGTGATCTCTCTTTCTTCCTTATTAACCAGATCCGTGTACTGTTTGAACAGCTCATAGTCACCTCGTCTGGTTGCCTCCTGTAACAGATGGATCGTTGCAGGATTGTAAAGATGCGGGTCTGCTCCGCTTCTCATCTTATGGCGTCCGCGGCTCTCTAAAGTCAGATCGGATTCAAGTCCAAGCGGATCGTAGGCTGCAGAATGAAGCTCATTGACATCATTTTCAATATCCTTTAATGTGATACCACCAATACGGCTGACCGTGTTGGTAAAATATTTGTCAATGACATTTTTATCAATACCGATCGCCTCGAAGATCTTAGAACCCTCGTAAGACTGGATCGTGGAAATACCCATCTTGGATGCAATCTTTACGATACCGTTTAAAATTGCATTGTTGTAATCCTGTACTGCTGCATAGTAATCTTTGTCAAGCATATGCTCGTCCACAAGCTGTTTTACCGTATCCTGTACCAGATATGGGTTGATCGCGCACGCACCATAGCCGAGCAGTGTTGCAAAATGATGTACCTCTCTCGGTTCGCCGGACTCTAAGATCATCGCAACCGATGTTCTCTTTTTCGTTCTTACCAGATGCTGCTGTAAGGCTGAGACAGCAAGCAGTGAAGGAATCGGAACATGGTTCTCATCGATTCCACGGTCAGAAAGGATCAGGATGTTTGCGCCATCTCTGTATGCACGGTCGGCTTCCACAAACAGACGGTCGATTGCCTTTTCAAGGCTTGTGTTTTTATAGTAAATGATCGGGATCACTTCTACTTTAAATCCCGGCACCTTCATGGCTTTGATCTTCATCAGGTCTGTGTTTGTCAGGATCGGGTTATTAACCTTTAATACCTGACAGTTCTCTGCCTTTTCCTCTAAGAGGTTACCGTCCTCACCGATATAAACTGTTGTGGATGTTACAACTTTCTCACGGATCGAATCGATCGGCGGGTTTGTTACCTGTGCGAACAGTTGTTTGAAATAGTTAAATAACGGCTGATGGTCACTCGCAAGTGCAGCAAGCGGTGTATCAATACCCATGGCAGATGTACCCTCGCCGCCGTTCTTTGCCATCGGAAGGATTGCTTCACGCAGGGACTCGAAAGTATAACCGAATGCTTTTTGCATTCTCTGGCGTTCTTCCTTGGTATATTCCGGCACACGCTCGTTCGGAATCTTTAAATCTTCCAGTTTTAAGAGGTTGCGGTCAAGCCATTCACCATATGGCTGCTTGTTTGCATAAGTTTCTTTCAATTCATCATCATCGATCACACGGCCTGCAACGGTATCAACTAAAAGCATTTTACCAGGACGTAAGCGCTCTTTTACAAGAATCTTTGTCGGATCGATATCAAGTACGCCGACCTCAGAGGAAAGGATCAGATAATCATCATCGGTAATGTAGTAACGGGATGGACGCAGTCCGTTGCGGTCAAGTACCGCTCCCATCATATCACCATCGGAAAACAGAATAGATGCAGGTCCGTCCCATGGCTCCATCATCGTCGCATAATACTGATAGAAATCTTTTTTCTTCTGTGACATGATGCGGTTGTTTGCCCATGGCTCCGGGATCATGATCATAACTGCAAGTGGAAGTTCCATGCCGCTCATAACCAGAAATTCCAAGGTATTATCAAGCATTGCGGAGTCGGAACCCTCGGAATTGATAACCGGAAGTACCTTCTGCAGTTCTCCTTTTAAGTGCTCAGACTCCATCGTCTCCTCGCGGGCAAGCATCTTGTCCGCATTACCCTTGATGGTGTTGATCTCACCGTTATGTACGATAAAACGGTTTGGATGTGCTCTCTCCCAGCTTGGATTCGTGTTCGTGGAGAAACGGGAGTGCACGGTTGCGATCGCTGATTCGTAATCTTTATCCTGTAAGTCAGCAAAGAATAAGCGAAGCTGCTCTACTAAGAACATACCTTTGTATACGATGGTTCTGCTGGATAAAGAAACCACATAAGTATCATCGTTGGACTGTTCAAAAACACGTCTTGCCACATACAGTTTGCGGTCAAAATCAAGTCCCTTTGCCACTTCTGCCGGACGTTTGACAAAGCCCTGCATAATATACGGCATACAGTCAACTGCTTTCTGTCCGAGTTTGGTCGGATCGGTTGGAACTTCTCTCCATCCTAAGAACTCCATTCCTTCCTTGTTCACGATGACCTCAAACATTTTCTTCGCCTGGTTGCGTTTTAATTCATCCTGCGGGAAGAAAAACATGCCGACACCGTAGTCTCTCTCCTCTCCAAGCTCGATTCCAAGTGGTTTTGTCACTTTGGAGAAAAACTTGTGTGATACCTGAAGCAGAATACCAACACCGTCACCTGTCTTGCCCTCTGCATCTTTACCTGCTCTGTGTTTCAAGTTTTCTACGATCTTTAATGCATTCTCTACCGTTGCATGTGTCTTGATACCTTTGATATTGACAACAGCACCGATACCGCAGTTATCATGTTCAAATCTCGGATCATACATTCCGGTTTCTGTCTTACAGCTGCCCGCTACAGAAAAACGGTCTAATTTCTGCTCTTTCATCTTCAACTTCCTTTCTCCATCCACTCATCTGTCTTTGCCTGAAAAACAGTTGTCTTTTGTCGGATTTGTTATGTATTAATATACAACTTTCATATTCGTTTGTCTACCAGTTTTTTCTTTATATTATCTGATAATATGCTAATTGTATGGAATGCATGTATATTATCTGTCTTTTTTATTTATTTTCTCTCGAAATAATATCTATACAAACAATTCAATAAAAAAAAGATGCAAAAAAATTTCATTATTTTTTCTGCATCTTCGCATTTTTATTATTTCTATTAAATTGTGTTTAAATTGTATCTGTGTCTTTCCGCTCTTTTACCTGCAGATCTATGCTTCCATGCCTGCCAGCTCATCCATTTTTTTCTTAAACCCATGGTTAAAAATTGCGATTACACGTCCGACTCCGATCACTGCCACCACCGTTCCAAGCCCGATTCCGATCAGATGTCCCTGACAGACCAGTCCGACTGTGATCGTGATACAGATGTTGAAGAGGTCAAAACAGTTTTTGGTAAATCCCACACTCTTATGTACCGTGTCTGCGATCGCCTGCATAGCTTCCGGCAAGTTGATTTGGGTATGCCTCCCCAAATACCAGAATCACTGCCGAAAACAGATTCAGAAACCTTGTGAAAATAAGACTTAACGGCAACTGCAGCAGATCCATAAGCAGTGTCAGACGGATGTCCATTTTCTGTGCGTGCATCAAAGTTTCTCCCTCTGCCTTCTGATACCGGAAATGCCGGATCAGATGCAGGATCATCTCCACAAGCACAAACAGTGTGTAGATCACCAGTGTCATATTCATTGTTCTTTCCCTGATTTCTTTCGCTCATCTGTTACAATGTGTTTCAATTCCATTGTCATGGACTAATAGTTTCTTTCCCATATTTGGTCAAAGAAGTCATTTCCCTCCAGTGTTTTCCCATCACAACTATACAAAGCACCATTATCAATGTCAAGTGACAGAAGAAGCGTGGAATCATCCAGGTATGGCGTCATTTTTTCCTTTAAAAGCGGGACGACATCTTCCCTGTGTATACATTCGTTCCAGTCCTGGTGTTCATCCTTGTCAACTGCAAATTCAACACCATAGGTGTCATCGATCACAATTCCCTTTTCATCATCCACATAAAAGGCTGCGAAGTCATATTGGGCAGTTCCCTGCATTTCGTAGGTCATGCTTATAAGCAGATAGTCCAGACCATCTTTTTTTGAAAGACATATTGTTCCATTGCCTGCATGTGACAGGTGAAAGTTTCGGCTGATAAACCGCGGATAACTTTCATATTCTCCATCTTTTGTTCCACGATATACTTTCACATAACATCCATACGAACTGTTGCTTATAACATCGTCTACCGCTTCATCCGGCTCACTGCCATATCCAACTACAGAAACGAGATCCGCAATCCCATCATGTGTGAGATCTGCCGTTGTTTCAAATATAGGCACTTCATATGCATCTTTCCCCGGATAATCTGAGTTATAGTAGTTACCATCTTCCCCTAACTGACCGGTATCGCCGTAGGTTGAATAGACATATTCCTGATTTTCCACGATATATTTTTCTGTCTCTGCTACTTTGCCGCATCCGGTGAAGCAGCCACAAAAAAGTGCAGAAACAATCATAGTCATCATTAACTTATGTTTCATTTTCCCACCTCATAATATACTCTTTTTCACCTGTATCTTCATCAATTTCTTCCGCCTGGATCAGAAAATTCTCTCTCAGATAAAAACGCACCGCACGCACATTCTTTTGATATACGCCTAAATGCAGTTCTGTTTTCCCTCTCTTTGCGTGATCTAGCAGCCGTTTTCCAATTCCATTCGACTGTACAGTTTCTTTCACAAACAGTCCTTCTATGTATTGGTCGTTTATCCCGATAAAACCTGCGATCCGACCATTCTTCTCGTCTTCATATACGTATACTTCTGCTTCCGGCAGAATCTGTTTCACCATTTCATAATTGCCGGTCCAATATTCCTTGTCTATAAAACTATGTGCCTCGATGTTTGTCTCAAGCCATATCTGCAAAACATCAGATATATCCTTTTCTTCCATTTTTCTTATCATACATTTACCCCATCTCTATTTTCGTCTTAGTGCACTGCAAAGATATCTTTTTACCCACTCCTTATCGCTCATAAAATTTCATTTTTCTGTATTGATAAAAGCCGGAAAATCCGCAATTTATACGCATTTCCGGCTCTCTGCTTACATATGCTGTCTATCATTCTTTTTGTTTCATAAACTATAGTTCATGCAGCTTCAGGCTCTCTCGTCAAATTCCACATTCTTCTTCCACTTCCAGAACCCCCATATCACAGCGCCAGCCACCACAAGCATCACTGCCGTAAATCCAATTCCTTTCGCATCCGTCGTATAGCCAAAGGACAGCCATCCCGTTTCCTCACGCACGACCGACACAGTGTTTGCTGCGATGTGTCCCAGTACCGGCACATAGAAAAATTCTGTTTTTTCATACAAAAATGCTAGCAGACATCCCAAAACCGCCGCATACAGAAACTGCACCAGATTTGCATGCACCAGTCCAAAGATCAATGCGGAACAAATAATTGCAGGGGCGACACCCAACATCAATTTTAGTCTCTGATAAACTACGCCCCTGAATAATAATTCTTCCGCGATTGGGATCAGAAAACAGGATCCAAGGAACTCATAGACTGCTGCGCCTGCAAAAAATGCCTGATTTGCAGTCTGGAACCCTTCTGATGCCTGAATTAATGATGTCATCGCAATGATATTGTTGACTGCAATTCCAAGTGCCGCTACGGACACAACAGTCACGGCAATATTGATTGCCTGCTCACTGCTAAAGCGAAACTTCTTTTTTCCGTAAACAGTATCCCGGATGTTTTGATCTGCCATATAAAATTTTAATATGACCGGAATCGTAACTGCATCACCCACAAGCTGGCGCAGCATGTAAGTCTCATCTGCACTGCCGAGAAGTATCTCCAATGCAAAATAACAGAGACTTGATACCACATAGTAAAGCCCGACCGGATAAATAATCTGCCAGATCTGGAAGCCCTTTGTCTGTTTCATCGTTTGGTTCCCTTCGTATCACGTCCCGCGGTGCGCAGACGGTTTAATGCCACTTCTTTGCCTTTTACTTCAATATTTACTACATCTTCCGCATTCAGAAGATAGATCGCCGCAAGCGCGTCCCCGGCACCTAATTTCATGCCGCGCACACCGACTGCTCCCTTTTTCTTTTCCGGGATACTGGAAATGTCGATCCGTAGGAAAAAGTCTTTTTCGGACTGCATCACGAGCGTCTCCTCAAGTGCAAGTGCCTGTACAAAGATCAGCTCATCGCCCTCATTTAATTTTGTCGCAGCCGTGGTTCGTTTTGCAACGTCAAACTCACTTCCATCCACGACTTTAAGCATAGCAGATTTTGTTCCAAACAACACCTGGGAACGGCTGATTGCCGCAAGGTTCGTGATGTAGACAAAATTTTCCTCGCTGCTGTTATAATTGCTCAGGTTATCGATCGGCGTTCCCTTGTCTCGGAATTTACCGTAAGGAAGATCTAACACCTTTAACAGATGCATCTGTCCCTTATTGGTAAAAATGCAGATCTTGTCCGTATTTTTGCAGGTCAGGATATAGCGGTTTTCTGTGTTTGCCGCCTCCTTATTTCTCTCATACGTTGCGACATCCACGGTTTTTGCGTATCCAAAACGATCCATTAAGAATACAACATCCATCTCCTCGATCTTCTTCTCCTCAACGACCGCTTCCTCTAAGTTATCGATCACCGTTTTTCTCGGTTTTGCGTACTCTTTCTTAAAACTCTCCAATTCTTTGATGATGACTTTCGCCATAGCCGCGCGGCTTCCCAAAATATCCTCATATTTTGAGATATTTTTCAAGGTCTCATCATGGTCTTTTAAGAGTGCTTCGAGTTCGAGTCCGATTAATTTCTGCAGACGCATCTCAAGAATCGCCGTGGTCTGTCTCTCCGTAAAACGAAGTTTTGCAGCGTCTCGTTTTGACTGTTCGGATTTAAAATTGATGTTATCTGTGATACCGTCGGTTAAGCAGGCTCTCGCATCCTTCACATTTTTACTTCCGCGCAGGATCTCAATGATCAGATCAATGACATCCGTTGCCTTGATCAGACCTTCCTGGATTTCCTTTTTGTCGCGCTCTTTTGCAAGAAGCGTCTGATATTTGCGTGTTGCAAGCTCATACTGGAAATTCACATGATGCCGGATGATTGGAACAATTCCCATGGTCTCCGGTTTTCCGTCCGCTACCGCTAACATGTTAACGCCAAAGGTATCTTCCAGTTTTGTTTTCTTGTAGAGAAGATTTTTTAAATTTTCAACATCTGCACCCTTTTTCAGCTCCAGAACGATGCGTATTCCCTCTTTTGAGGACTGGTTTGTGATATCCACGATATCGGAAGTTTTCTTTGTCTCAACAAGGCTGTAGATATCGTTTAAGAATTTTCCGATATTGGCACCGATCATGGTGTACGGGATCTCTGTGATCACAAGACGGTCTTTTCCGCCTTTTCCCTTTTCAACTTCAACTTTACCGCGGATCTTGATTTTTCCCATACCGGTTGAATAAACGGCTAACAGTTCATCCTTATTTGCAACGATACCACCAGTCGGAAAATCAGGTCCCGGAATATACTGCATCATCTGCTCGGTATTGATGTCCGGGTCTTTCATATATGCGATCACACCGTCAATGACCTCGCCAAAATTGTGCGGCGGGATACTGGTCGTCATACCGACGGCGATTCCCTCTGCACCGTTTAAAAGCAGGTTTGGAACTTTGGCAGGGAGCACCTCCGGCTCTTTTTCCGTCTCATCAAAGTTCGGGACAAAGTTTACGACATCTTTATCTAAGTCCGCCAAATAGGCTTCCTGTGTAATCTTCTGTAAACGCGCCTCAGTATAACGCATTGCTGCGGCGCCATCTCCCTCGATGGAACCAAAATTACCGTGTCCATCCACAAGCGGCAGTCCTTTTTTGAAATCCTGCGCCATCACGACGAGCGCATCATAGATGGAACTGTCACCGTGCGGATGATATTTACCCATCGTATCACCGACAATACGCGCACACTTACGGTACGGCTTGTCATAGCGGATGCCAAGTTCATACATATCATAAAGCGTTCTTCGCTGCACCGGTTTTAAACCGTCCCTCACGTCCGGAAGTGCACGCGCGATGATAACGCTCATGGCATAATCAATATAAGATTTCTGCATCAGTTCCGAATACTCGGTGCGGATAATCTGTTCTTCCTGATTCATATCATACTCCATTTCTGTCCGTTTTTCAGGGCATCACAAGTCAGCTGGCACTGCCCGCTTCCTGCCCGCATGTTACTGTCTGCTCCCTGCCAGTCGTTTCAGTAACACCCACATCTCTATCAGATATCAAGTGCTGCGTCTTTTGCATGTTCATAAATAAACATCTTGCGCGGCGGCACATCATTTCCCATCAAAAGTTCCGTGATATCGGACGCCATACGTCCATCTTCGATCTCGATGCGTTTTAAGATCCTCGTTTCCGGGTTCAAGGTCGTCTCCCAGAGCTGCTCCGCATCCATCTCACCGAGACCTTTGTAACGCTGCAGAGTAAAATTGCTCTTATGGTTCCTGCGGTAACGTTCCAATGCCGCATCGTCGTAAAGGTATTCTTCTTCCCCTTTAGACGGGATGGCTTTGTACAATGGCGGCATTGCCACATAGACATGTCCCTCATAGATCAATTCCGGCATAAAACGATAAAACAGTGTCAGAAGCAGTGTGGAAATATGTGCTCCATCGACGTCGGCATCTGCCATGATGATGATCTTGTCATAGCGCAGTTTCGTGATGTCAAAATCATTGCCGTATCCTTCGGAAAAACCACATCCAAATGCATTGATCATCGTCTTGATCTCTGCATTTGCAAGCACCTTGTCAATACTTGCTTTCTCAACATTTAAAATCTTACCACGGATCGGCAGGATTGCCTGAAAATTACGGTCACGCGCCGTCTTTGCAGAACCTCCCGCGGAATCTCCCTCGACGATAAATATCTCACAGATCGACGCGTCCCTGCTCTCACAGTTTGCAAGCTTTCCGTTGGAATCAAAAGAGAATTTCTGTTTTGTCAGAAGATTCGTCTTTGCACGCTCCTCGGTCTTGCGGATCTTTGCCGCTTTCTCCGCGCAGGAGATCACGGTCTTTAATACCTCTAAATTTTTGTCAAAATAAAGCTGTATCTCATCCCCGGTCACTTTTGCCGTGACACGCGATGCATCCTGATTGTCCAGTTTCGTCTTGGTCTGTCCCTCAAAACGTGGATCCGGGTGTTTGATGGAAACGATCGCCGTCATACCATTACGGACATCCGCTCCCGTAAAATTAGAATCCTTTTCCTTTAAAATGCCAAGTTCTCTCGCATAGGAATTGATGACTGTGGTAAACACCGTCTTAAATCCCGTGATATGCGTACCACCCTCCGCATTAAAAATATTGTTGCAGAATCCTAAAATATTCTCATGGAACTCATTTGTATACTGGAATGCTGCCTCAACCGTGATTCCGTCCTGCTCGCCCTTAAAATACACCACATCGTGAAGCACCTCGTTCTTTTTGTTCAGATCCTTGACAAAACCAATGATACCCTCTTCCTCATGATATACAATATGTTCCACTTCCGGTCCACGTTTATCGTCATAAATAATCGTCAGTGCCGGGTTCAAGTATGCCGTCTCATGCATACGGCTTTTTACTTCGTCCTCTTTGAATCTGGTCTTTTCAAAAATCTCAGGATCCGGAAGAAAATTGACCTTCGTACCGGTTTTTTTCGTTTTTCCAATGGTCGGAAGAAGCCCGTTTTCCAGTTCCACCACCGGAATACCACGCTCATAACCATCGTGATGAATGTAACCATCCCTGCTGATCCATACATCCATATGTGTCGACAATGCATTTACAACAGACGAACCTACTCCATGCAGTCCTCCACTGGTCTTATAAGCGGAATCGTCAAACTTTCCTCCTGCATGCAGCGTCGTGTATACAATACGCGCAGCTGAAACTCCCTTTGCGTGCATGCCGACCGGAACGCCGCGTCCGTTATCCTCCACGGTACAGGATCCATCCGCTTCTAATGTTACACGGATCGTATCACAGGCTCCCGCAAGATGCTCATCCACCGCATTGTCCACAATCTCGTAGATCAGGTGATTCAATCCTTTGCGCGAAACACTGCCGATATACATTCCCGGTCTTTTTCTTACCGCCTCAAGCCCTTCGAGAACGGAAATACTGCTCTCGTCATAGCCGCCTGTCTTTGCCATTTCTTTTTTCCCTTTCCTGCTAAATCTATTACTTTTATACTGAATTGCTATCTCTGATCCGTATCCTGACGTCTCGCATACCGCATATGAGAAATAACCATCAGTGCAAGTTTAAACGTCATCGCATCGTCAAATTTACGGATATCAAGTCCAATGATTTTCTCTAATCGCTCCAGACGGTACACTAAAGTATTTCTGTGCACATAAAGCTGTCTGGCTGTCTCTGAAATGTTCAGATTGTTTTCAAAAAACTTCTGAATCGTCGTCGTTGTCTCTTCATTAAAAATATCCGGGATCTCATCCCCAAACACCTCATGAATAAACATCTCGCAAAGGCTCATCGGAAGCTGGTAAATCAGACGTCCGATGCCAAGATACCGGTATGCGATCGTTTCTTTTTCCGCATAGAAAATCTTTCCAACCTCAAGAGCCATTTTTGCCTCCTGATAGGATTTTGCAATATCCGGCAGATTATTCACCTGATTGCCGTAGCCGACCCTCACGCGCACCATTGCCTCGGTATGCATATTGTCCACAATCATATCGGCTAACTTCTGTAATTCATCTTCATTCTTCACGTCGCGAACATCCTTGATCAGGACGATGCTCTGCTCGTCCACTTCTGTCACATAATCACGCATCTTGGTTGCAAAGAGATTTTTCACAAGCTCCACTGCGGTGGAATCTTTCTTATCTTCTAAATCGATCACATAAACCACACGCTCCGCCTGCTCGATATGAAGTTTCTGCGCCTTATTGTACATATCTACGACCAACATATTTCCAAGCAGGATATTCTGCATGAAATTGTTGCGGTCAAACTGCTCCATATAGGCAGCCGCAAGGTTTCTGATCTGGCAGACTGCAAGGCGTCCCACCATATAAGCATCCTCTGCCTGTGATTTGGTCAGCAGAATATATTCTATCTCTCCATCAGCGATCACCTTAAAAAAATGATATCCTGAGAGCATCTGGCTCTCAGCCATGGAATCTGCAAAAGATGTGATTGCACCTTCTAAATCTCCCTCCGGCTCAAATGTTGCTGCAACCGGCTTTCCTTTTTCCGTGTAAAGTGCAAGATCAATTCTCGATATATCCTTTATCTCATCAAGTGCTGTCTGTATTTTATGGTTTGAAATCATAATCTATTTCCTTTCCGATATCTCCCCTTCGTCTGGTTCCACCCATCATCCGATCTATAATTTCATCCTTACTGACGAACAAAAACTGGGTACATCACTGTACCCAGTTTTATTTTAAATGATGTTCTGTTTAATTTTACCGAATTAGTTGGTAATTGTCAATTCTGTTTCTTTGTCGAAAACATGAATCTTCTCAGGATCAATAGCAAGTTTGATGTGATCTCCCATACGTGCTGTTGTTCTGGAATCAACTTTTGCAGTCATGCTTGTGCCTGCTACTTTGAAGTATAATAATACCTCAGAACCTAATAACTCGTATCCTGTTACATCAGCCTCGAATGCGCAATCTTGGTGTGCTTCGATCTCAATCTCGGAATCTCCGATATCCTCTGGTCTGATACCCATAACAACTGTCTTTCCGTTGCATCCTGCATCTGCAAGTTTCTTTGCTTTTGCTGGTGGTAATACGATTGTTGTGTTATCGAATGTAAGAGAAACTTTGTCTCCCTCAACTTTACATTTTGTATCGATGAAGTTCATCTGCGGAGAACCAATGAATCCTGCAACGAATAAGTTGTTCGGCTCATTGTATAATTTCTGCGGAGAATCAACCTGCATGATAACACCATCTTTTAATACAACGATTCTGGTACCAAGTGTCATAGCCTCGGTCTGATCATGTGTTACATAGATGATAGTTGCTTTTAATCTGTTATGTAAAGAAGCGATCTCAGAACGCATCTGTACACGAAGTTTTGCATCCAGGTTGGATAACGGCTCATCCATAAGGAATACCTTAGGATTACGAACGATAGCACGTCCCATAGCAACACGCTGTCTCTGTCCACCGGATAAAGCCTTTGGTTTACGGTCTAATAATTTCTCAAGGTCAAGAATCTTAGCTGCTTCTTCAACTTTTCTCTTGATTTCATCCTTAGGAACTTTTCTTAATTTTAATCCGAATGCCATGTTATCGAAAACGGTCATATGAGGATACAGAGCGTAGTTCTGGAATACCATTGCGATATCTCTGTCTTTTGGCTCAACATCGTTCATGAGCTTTCCGTCGATATAGAACTCACCAGAGGAAATCTCCTCAAGTCCGGCGATCATACGAAGTGTAGTAGATTTACCACATCCGGATGGTCCTACGAAAATGATGAACTCCTGATCTTCTACTTCAAGGTTGAAATCCTTAACAGCCTCAAAACCGTTTGGATAAACTTTGCAAATGTTTTTTAATGATAAACTTGCCATTGGTCTAAATACCTCCTGATATTTGTGTTTCGTTATTTGATAACTATACTATACAAAAAAGATGCAAAAAGCACCATATGCCTCCTACACAAAGAATTTTGTTTTTTCTTGTAGGATGTCACAGTGCTCTGTGCATCTTTTCCATCTTTTCGTCAAACTGACGGCTTTTCCATCAAAAACTGTACAGATTGACGGATACAGACGTTCCTCTTTTTTTATAAAAGGTTTATTTTATGTTCCGCTGAAATCATTTCTTTTTACGGATCCGGTGAAACTGCGGTCTTAATACCAGTTCCGGGATTACAATACCTTCACGCTGCGTCAGCACATATTCCACTGCTTCTGCTACTTCTTCCGGGGTAAGATAAGATTCTTTTTCTTCTCCCACCGTAAAGTCCGCGTTCCGGTACAGATTTGTCTCCGTCATATCCGGGTAAACCGCCGTCACTTTGACGCCGTATTTTCTTGCCTCATCAAACAGGCTTGACGAAAACGATGCAAGTCCTGCTTTGGTTGCCGCATAAGCACAGCCGTGCGGACTCGGCTGTTTTGCCGTAACAGATGAAATATTGATAATGTAACCGCCGTTTTTTTTCAGCGTCCGTAATAATTGCTGGGTTAAGATCAACGGTGCTTCTAAGTTCACACGGACCATTTCCTGTATCTTTTTGGGATTCAGTTCCTCGTGCAGACCATAGTAAGCTGCACCGGCATTATTGACAAGGACTTTTACCGTGTGCTCCGATGTGACCTGTTTCACGATAGCGCACAGTTTATCCGTATCGGTGAGGTCACAGATGATTGGATGAAATATGGCATTTTTCAAATCATTTTCACACTGAAGTACTCCGGCAATGTCTCTATCCTCTTCCGTATCAAATCTGCGCCCGATCCCAAATACTTCATATCCGAGCACACCTAATTTTTCACTGATAGCGCGTCCGATACCAGACGAGGCCCCCGTTACGATGGCTGTATATTTCTGTGTCATAGCTGTTTTCCTCTCACGACTCCCACCGGAAGATCTTCTCTTCCGGCACATACTCTAAAAGCTGTCTGATCAGAAATCTCTCCATCTGTTCTGTCAGCTCTTTTCCATAATGATAAACCCCGCCGTCATTCTGAAATGGGAACTGCACCACTGCAGAATACGGCTCGTTTTTCCGCATTTTTTTCAGATAATCCTGCGATACACGAAAAGAGCCGACACTGACATCAAAGATCTGATCCATGGGAACTTCTTTTGTGACAAGTTCTAACATTTCATGGTACTCTTTTTCCCAGTCCGGGCAGTAAATCATCGGATCAAAACACAGCCGCACCGGGAATCCTTTTTTTACCGCATCTGCCACACAGCGGACACGCTGCAAAAGTGATGGCGTATTGTGCTCATACTGTTTTGTGATCTGCTGCGGCGAAAGTGTAAACGCATAGATTATATTTTTATCGGGTATCAGATCGTCAAAGAGCTTCACATTCGCCGACTTTGTACGGATTTCGATCTTAAGCGGATATGTAGATCTTTTATTTTCTTCCAGAACAAAATGCTCCCACTCCCTGACATAACCGGTCATTGTCTCAAATGCAAGCAGATCTGTATCATAGGACACACACAGATAAACCGGGTGTTCTGAAAGCATCCGGTGAAGTTCTTCAAAAATATCTTCGATATTTACAAAAATTACGATATTCGCGGAGGGATACATTCCTTTTAAATAGCAGTATTCACAGTCATAGATGCAGTTCATCATACAGGATGTATAATAAAAATAAGTATTTCCAAAATTCTGGCACACCGGTGCCCCCTGATAGATCAGACTGCCTGTCTTTTTTGCCAGGATCAGGTTCTGCGCATGATGTTGTTCTTCATAGTCCTGTCTGCGTCTGCAGAATACATCTTTGTAATGTCTGATATACACAATCTCTGCTTTCATAAAACGCGCTAAGATTTGCTTTACCCGCGGATGTTCTGCTATTTCTTCTTCCACATAAATATGCGAAAAAAACGGATTATAATAATTTTCGTCCAAACTCTTCAAAGCAGCGTTTCCCCTCTCTTTTATCCTTACAGGGCAGCTCCCCCGCCTGATACATTTCTTCTATGATTCCCTGATAATCAATTCCGGCAAGTACTGCATATTTCAGATGCTGCATTACTGCGGCCTGCATCACAGCCGAACAGTGCATATCCTCATTTAACTTCTGTGCAAGCTCCGATACTTCCTCCATCGCTTTTTTGTTCTGCAGCTTTTTTATCCCGTCGATCTTCCTCAGTTCATCCAGGTAACTCCGGATTCCGGGAACTGCGCCCGCAATGCCCTGTTTCAGCATTTCTGCAGACAATTCCTGCACATTTCCCTCGTCTGTCACAACTTTTAAAAAAGACATCTGATGCGGGCCGAAAAAATATGCTCCTGCCTGATATATGGAAGAGGCCTCCATATCATAAAGAAAACCGTCTGCCACACTATTTTTTATGGCCGTTTCGTATTTTGGGATTAACTCTGTTTTGTTTTCTGTATGATAAAGCATTGCACCTGTCACAATTTCAGCTTCCTCAAAAGGATGTCTGTATAAAATATCCGGATAAAATGTACGCCCTGTCACATGCTCCATGATCTTTTTGCACAGATACACTTCTCCTGCCTTTACTGACTGTTCCTGTACTGTTTTTCTCTTGTCGGAAGAATGTAGACCATCTCCGGCTGCGGTTTCTTTTTCCGATACATTTCTACAAGTTTGACCGGATCCTTTTGAGTAAGAAACTTTTGCGCAAGTACCGATATTGACCAGAAAATCCGCCGGCTGTGGAGTTCTTTTCGTACAGATTCTCGCCACGGCCGCCGTCGCTGCGTTCATTCCGCATCCCGTTACCGTAAGAAGAATATTTTCTTCCTCAGAAAAAAAGACAGGAAAACAAGTTTCATCTGTCTTTTTCTTCAATCCATATTCACGAATCAGTGGTTCTGCCTCATGGTATAAGGCACAAAATATATATATCATAATTTACGCTCTTCCGGTGCTTCCGATACCGCCGCGGTTTTCATTGCCAAGTGTATCTGTCTCCTCAAAACGGATGACCGGCTGATGTTTCTGGATGCGGAACTGGCAGATGCGGTCATTGACATTGATCTCCGTGTCACGCATTGCAAGTGCCGGCATCATCCACACATCATCATCTCCGCAGTAGCTTTCATCTACAACACCCATGTGGTTTGTCTGAATGATTCCAAAATTCTTGTAGGTAGAACTTC
>OGMP01001708.1_pt1 | contig 16009 bp, 10 predicted proteins | sample 1573261 | NCBI WGS metagenome assembly OGMP01 (sample SAMEA2581878, study PRJEB24529) | metagenome | biome: Human gut stool | place: China | collected 2011 | reverse complement strand
GTCTATCAGCCCATGAACGGCTTTGGTGCTTCTGCCTGCTGGTGGAGCCAGGAGGTAGGCAATTGGAAGAACGCCAAGGATATTCTCTCCCTGCTGTATGACGAAAACAGCGGCATTGGGCTGAATATTTACCGCTACAACCTGGGCGCCGGATCCAAGGACGACGCCACCATCACCGACCCGGACCGCCGGGCAGAAGCCTTTATAGACAAGGACGGCAGCTACCACTGGGAGCGGGACGCAGCAGCGCAAAATGCCCTGGCCCTGGCAAAAAGTATGAACAAAGACCTGCGGGTGACCCTGTTCTCCAACAGTGCCCCGGTGTTTTACACCGCCAACGGCAAAGCCTACTGCGACTACCTGCCGGACGATGAAAAATATGTAACCAACCTGGAGCCGGAGCGGTACGCAGACTTTGCCAAGTACAGCATTGCCTGCGCCAAGCACTTTACGGAGGCCGGGTATCGAGTCACCGGCCTGTCTCCCATCAATGAGCCGGAATGGAGCTGGCGGGGTTATGAAGACGGCACTGCCAAGCAGGAGGGCTGCTACTACTCCAAGACCCAGTGCCGGGATCTGTATAAAGTATTTTTGAAGCAAATGGCGCAGGAAGACGCACTAAAGGACTGCCAGCTGGAAGGCTGGGAAAGCGGCCACATCGGCACGGACACCTGTATGGCATACCTCAAGACCATGTTCGGCAAAAGCGGTGTCAACTGGTTGAAAAACAACGCCCTTCGCAAGGGTATGCCCACGCTGGCACTCCATTCCTACTGGGCCGGCCCGGAGGAGAAGCAGGCCTTTGCCGACGCCATAGCCACCACCTACGGCAGCAATTACAAGCTGGCGCTGACGGAATACTGCCAAATGACCGAGGACCAAAACAGCGGCGTGTACGACCTGATCCAAAAGAACGGTATGGACAGCGGCCTGGGTATGGAATACGGTCTGGCACTAGCCGGGATCATTCACCAGGATCTGACGGTGCTAAACGCGGTAGAATGGGACTGGTGGACCGCCTGCGCCTTTGGCGGATACACCGACGGCCTGGTGTACCTGAACAAGGACAGCCATCAAATCGAAACCTCCAAGCGGCTGTGGGTACTGGGCAACTTCTCCAAATTCACCGACGAGGGTAGCGTACGCATTTCCATTACCCTGCCGGAAGAACTGAGCGATGTGCAGTCCGTGGCATTCAAAAACCCCAACGGCACCGTTACCGCCGTGTTCATCAACAACACGGATAAGGCCCGCAGCACCACCCTGGCGCTGGACGGTTACACCCGCCACACCACCTATGTGACCGACAAGGACAACGACTTGGCAAAGACAGACAGCGGCACCGCCGCCGATGCCTTTGCCCTCCCTGCCCGCTCCGTCACCACCCTGGTGCTGGAAAAGTAAAAGCAAAGCAAAAAGGAGCCTCGCTTCATCAGCGAGGCTCCTTTTTTGCGCGTATATATGGAAAAGCGGGCGGCAGATTGCCGTCCTTATGCTATTGTGGGATTCCTTTTCCCAAACAAAAAACCACCCACTGCAAGGCAATGGGTGGCGGTGGTGCAAAGCACCTTACTTTTTATTGATCTCTTTGGAATACTTGGCCAAATACACGGTGCGCATCAAGAAGCACTCCACCTTGGGCACATAATGGGGGCGATTGAAAATATCCGTGTCAATCACGGCCTCGCAGCCCTTATCCATAATGATCTCCAGCGCCTGCATATCTCCGTCGGAATTGCCGGTGATCATGGCACCGTTGCCCTGAATCAGGATTGCATTGCGGCTGTCCATGGCCTTAGCAATATCTTTGGCACAAGCGTCTGTATCACCGTCGATCCACGGACGGTTTTTCACATCCACGCCGGCGATCTGTGCAAAGTCGTCGATCATAGGGATCATATCTTCACCTGTGCAGGACACAGCAATCACATCCGGATCGGTCACATGCTTGATGATGGAGCAATCCTGGCTGTCATAAATGGCCTTATGGATCTTGGCGCACTTGGGTGCAATGCCGGTAATGCCCAGCCCGGTCTCCAAATCCACATCAACGGTCTCTCCGCCAACGGTCAAGCTAAAGGTCTTGCCGTTGCGAACAGAGGATCCCAGATCACAAATGCTCTCCGGCATAGCCACAGCGCCATTCTTTTTCAGGTAAAAGTTGCGCTTACCTTCGTCAGAATAAGTCTCTGCCCAGGAATGGCGCAGATAGTTGTCCTTGATCACCCGCTGGCAGCACTTCTCCAGTGCGTCTGCAATCTCAAAGGCCTGCTCATAGGTATCGCCCATGCACAGAGTGCCATGGTGCATCAACATAATGGCGCGGCAGCCCGGGTTCATCATAATGCACGTCTCTACCTTCTTGCGCAGAGAATTGGTGGTAGACATAGCATAATCGGCGCAGGGCACCTTATTGCCCAGGACCGGCTGAAATTCCTTGTAAACATTGCGGATCTCCATGCCGGTAATGCTGACGATGGTGGCCGCCTTCTGGTGGGTGTGGATCACAAAATCCACGGTGGGATGGTGGCGATACGCCGCAGCGTGCACACCCTTCTCAGAAGAGGGCTTAATATCACCCTCGTAGGAGCAGTCCTCAATATTAACCACAACCACTTCTTCCGGCGTCAGCGTTTCATACGCCCGACCGGAGGGTGTGATCACAAACTGGGTGTCAGAAATACGGGCAGATACATTGCCCCAGGTACGGGCGATCAGACCGCTTTCCACCAGCTTTTTGCCGGCCGCAACGACCAGCTTTTTTGCTTCTTCTAATTCGTAAGCCATGTGTTTTCCCCTTAAAATCGTATTTTTGCCCCGGGGGCAAAAGCACCAAAAGGACGGCCGGGCATCACTGCCCGGTACCGCCCTTGGTAAAAAATCTTACGCCTCGATGCAAACGCAGTTCTTGAACACATTCTCAAATCTGTTCAGGCAGTCGTCAATCATCTCTTCCGTATAAGCGGCGGAGGTGTACAGACGAGAACCGGCCAAAGTGACCAAGCCCTCTGCCATGTAAGCAGCGCCCATGTGCTCCATCTCGGACTGACGCTTGCCGGTCTCCTTCAAGGTGTGCGGAATGGTCCACGGATGCTTCCAGTCCACCTTAAAGTGCATGGTGCCAACGGTATCCAAGTGGCATACAGAACCCTGGTTGAAGCACACGAAGGGCAGGTCATACTTCTTGATCAGTGCCTGCAAGCCGTGTACCAGACGATCCGCCATCTTACCGGCTACCTGGCAGGCGTTACGCTTCTCGATCTCGCAAATGGCAGTGTAACCTGCGCAGCAGGAGATGGGGGTGGCAGCCATGGTGCCGCCGCACATTGCCTTATGAATCTTCTTGCCGGAGCCGTTGCCTTTATCCAGGCCGGCGCCTAAGTACTTCATAACCTCTCTGTGGCCGCCGATGCCGCCTGCACCCGGGTAACCGCCGGCGATCACCTTACCGAAGATGGTGATATCGGGATCAATACCAAAGTAGCCCTGCGCACCGGACACGCCGATACGGAAGCCGGTTACAACCTCGTCGCAAACCAGCAGAGCGCCGTACTTGCGGCACAGTGCCTGTACGCCCTTGGGGAAGTCCTTGTCTACCGGACGGGTACCGGACTCCGGACCAATGGCCTCAATGAACACGGCAGCGGTGCCACCGCGGAACTTATTCAGGATCAGCTTGCGCTCCAGGCTCTTCAGATCATTGGGGAAGAACTCCTGGGTGTGCTTGAATACGAACAGCGGTACGCCGTGAGACTGCAAATTCAGGGTACCGGGTACACGCATGCCCCATGCCAGCTGATCGGACCAGCCGTGATAAGCGCCGCCCATCTTGATGATGTTCTTATGGCCGGTAGCCAGACGAGCCACACGCACAGCGCACATGCAGGCCTCTGTACCGGAACCCAGCATACGGAACATCTCTACGGAAGGAACACAGTCGGAGATCTTCTTGGCCAGCTTGTACTCATATTCATGGAACAGACCGGTGGAAGGACCGCAATCGTCCAGCAATTCCTTAACCTTCTCCTTCACTACATCGTCGTTGGAGCCCAGGATGGTGGGGCCGCCGGCCTGCAGGAAGTCGTAATACTCGTTGCCGTCAATATCGTAGAGCTTAGCACCCTTGGCCTTGGTCATCACGATGGGGAAAGGATAGTTAAACGCCAGGTTGTGCTGCACACCGCCGGGAATGATCTCTCTTGCCTCGGTGATCATCGCCTTAGACTTAGCGCACTTCTTGTCGAAGTATTCTTCTTCATACTTCTTCAGTGCAGCCGGGCTGATGGAATAAATAGGCTTTTTGATGAGCGCGTCCAGCTGAGCGGTGACCTGCGCTGCATCAAGATACTCAGAAATTGCAAATCGGGTATCCATAATGGTCGTTCCTCCTTAAAATTCATGAGTCGCCGCTCACCCCAAAGGGCGTGAGCCATCGCTCACATAAAATACACCTTTAGTATATCACTTTTTAATGATTTGTCAAATAGATACTTGCAATAATTTGTTCAATTTTCCCGCATTTTTGTTCAGATTTCTTGCAATAACGGATAAATAATGATAATATAAGAAAAGTGAATTGCGGTTCACGCTTTACAGAGAGGGAGTATTTGTACGGATTGCACAAAGGGCTTTTCCGTTCTTTGTGCAAGGCTACAAAATTTTTTTGAAATGGTAAATAAACATCACAAGGACGCATTTGACCGCATTCCCGAGGAGCGACGGGAGCGCATACTGGAAGTGGGCACCGAGGAGTTTTCCTCCAAAGGGTACGAAAATGCCAACATCAATGTGATCGCCAAGAACGCAGGAATCAGCATCGGACTGATGTACAAGTACTTTGCGACCAAGGAGGACCTGTTCATCACCTGCATTCAGCGGGGCATGCGTATTCTGACCCAGGTGATCGAGGAGATTATGGCCAGCGATGACAAGCTGCTGATCAAGGCAGAAAAGCTCATTCGCGCCACCTGCGTCCATTCCAAGCGAAATGCCAATTACATTCGGCTGTATAATGAGATCGCCTCGGAGAAAGACAGCGCGCGCACCCAAATGCTGGTGCGGGAGATTGAGAGCGAGACCAGCGGCATCTACACCACGGCCATTGCGCAGGCGCTGGCCAAGGGAGATGTGCGCCCGGATCTGGACCCCCGGCTCTTTGCCTTCTTTTTGGACAATCTGCTGATGTCCCTGCAATTCTCTTACACCTGCGACTACTACAAGGAGCGGTTCAAGTTCTATACCGGCGTAGATGTGGAGGAAATGGACGAGGAGCGGGTGATCGGTCAACTGCTGAAATTTGTGGAGAGCGCATTTACATTTGAAAAGAAGTGACGGTATTTACCGCGTACAACACCATGGGAGGATATTTTATGAGCAAATATGTAATCACCTACGATGTGGGCACCACCGGGGTCAAGACCTGTCTGATTGAGATCGGCGACACCATGCGCATCCTGGCCTCTGACACCGCAGGCTACGGTCTGTATGTGGATGATGAGACCGGCGTAAAGGGCGGCGCCGAGCAGGACGCCGATGAATGGTGGAGCGCCATGTGCAGCACCACCCGCAATGTGTTCAATAAGTGCGTAGGCGTGACCAAAGACCAGGTAGAGGGCATTAGCTTCTGCTCTGCCATGCAGGGTTTGGTCCTGGTAGACAAAGCGGGCAATTGCATTCGCCGCCCCATGACCTATATGGATCAGCGAGCCGGCGATGAGCTGAAGAAGGGCATTGCCCACGGCGTACAAATCGCCGGTGCGGAAGTGACCAAGCTGCTCAAGTACCTGCGCTATACCGGTGCCGTATCCTCCTCTGTTAAGGACCCCATTTGGAAGTACCGCTGGGTGCGGGAGCACGAGCCGGAAAACTTTAAGAAAGTCTATAAATGGCTGGATGTGAAAGAGTACCTCATCTGCCGCCTGACCGGTGAATTCGTGATGACCCAGGACTCTGCATTCGGCACGCTGCTGTATGACACCCGCAAGGGCCACGAGGGCTGGTGCAAGCCCATTTGCGATATGGTAGGCGTGGATATGAAGCACCTGCCGGAAATCAAAAAGTGCACCGATAAAGTGGGCGAAGTAACCGCCAAGGCTGCCGAGGAGCTGGGTCTGGCTCAGGGCACCGCTGTGTACGGCGGTGGCGGCGACGCCTCTTTGATCGGCGTAGGTGCCGGTGCGGTAGAGATCGGCGACGCCCATATTTACAGCGGCACCTCCGGCTGGGTGGGCACCGTTGTGCCGGAGCAGATGGTTGATACCGGTGCGATGATGGCTGCCATTGTAGGCGCCAATCCGGAGACCTTTAACTACTTTGGTGAGCTGGAAACCTCCAACAAGTGCGTAGGCTGGGTCAAGGATCATTTGGCACTGGACGAGATCGGCGTGTTCTTAAAGCGCTACGGCAACGCGACCGACAGCCTGGAGCAGGTAGAATTCAATATGTACGACTACCTGGAAGAAGTGATTGACACCATTCCCGCCGGTTCCAACGGCGTGATCTTTACCCCCTGGCTCCACGGCAACCGCTGTCCCTTTGAGGATCCCAATGCCGCCGGTATGTTCTTTAACATTCGGCTGAATGTAGGCAAAACAGAGCTGATCCGCGCCGTTGTGGAGGGCATCTGCTTCCACATGCGCTGGATGCTGGAGCGCCAGGAGTTAAAGACCACCAAGTATCAGAAGTCCAAGACCGTGCGCTTCTGCGGCGGCGGCGCTTTGGGCGAAACCACCTGCCAGATTTTGGCCGATATTCTCCAGCGTGATGTGGTGGTGGTAGAGTCCCCGCAAAACATCGTATCGCCGTAGGTATGGGCGCCATCCCCTCCATCTTTGATGTAAAGAAGCTGATCCCGGTAAAGACCACTTATAAGCCCAACCCGGCCAACAAGGCAGTCTATGACCGCAACTTCAAAGTGTTTAAGAACCTGTACAAGGCCAACAAAGAGAACTTTGCCATTCTCAACGGCTAAGCCCTTACATAAAGGAACAACCCCTGCACCCGGTGTGCAGGGGTTGTTTTTTATCATAAAGCAAAAGCGCCGCGGACGAACCGCAGCGCTTTGTTTTTTATTTGGCTTTACTCACCCTTGGGTGCGTAGAAGTCTACCAGTGCAGCCAGCTTGTTGTACTTTTCAATAGAGTTCTCTGCCGCAATGCTAAACAGCTGCTCCGCCTTGCCGGGGAAGGAACGCTTCAGCGCAGAGTAGCGGGTCTCGCCCTCGATGAACTGTACATAATCGGCGCTGGGTGCCTTGCTGTCCAGGGTAAAGGGATTCTTTCCTGCCTTGGCCAGATCCGGGTTAAAGCGGAACAGGTTCCAGTACCCGGCGGCAACCGCCTTCTTCTGCTCTGCCTGGTTAAAGGGCATCTTAATGCCGTGGTTAATACAGGGGGCATAGCAGATGATGATGGACGGGCCGTCATAAGCCGCAGCCTCCTGGAACGCCTTTAAGCACTGATTGGCATTGGCGCCCATAGCCACCTGAGCCACATACACATAACCGTAGCTCATCGCAATCTGCGCCAGGTCTTTCTTCTTGACCACCTTACCGGAGGCAGCAAACTTGGCCACAGCGCCGGTCTGGGTGGCCTTAGAGGCCTGACCGCCGGTGTTGGAGTACACCTCTGTATCAAACACAACAATGTTCACATTCTCATTGGATGCAATCACATGATCCAGGCCGCCAAAGCCAATGTCGTAGGCCCAGCCGTCGCCGCCAAAGATAAACTGGTACTTCTTGGCCGCATAATCTGCGTCTTTCAGGAAATCGGCAGCCGCCGCCTTGGCGTCACCCTCCAGCGCTGCCGTCTGCAATGCAGCGATCAGTGCCTGGGCAGGCTCCGTATTGGTAGCAGCGTCCTCATAGGTGTCCAGCCAAGCCTGGGCTTTGTCCGCCACCGGGGTGTCCAGCAGCTGCTGGGCGTCCATAGCCAGCCGCTCGCGGATCTGCTTTTGTGCCAATAGCATACCGTAGCCGAACTCAGCGTTGTCCTCAAACAGAGAGTTGGACCAAGCGGGGCCGTGGCCGTTCTTGTCTACCGTGTAAGGCGTAGAGGGTGCGGAACCGCCCCAAATGGAGGAGCAGCCGGTGGCGTTGGCAATGTACATACGGTCGCCGTACAACTGGGTGGCCAGCTTGGCATACGGAGTCTCGCCGCAGCCTGCGCAAGCGCCGGAGAACTCCAAATACGGCTTTCTGTACTGCACGCCGATGGTATTGTTGGTAAGCAGCTCCGGTTTTTCGGAGGTGTCCACCAGTGCGTCATAGATCTTTTGCCGATCCAGCTCGCTGGCAATGGGTTTCATGGTCAGGGACTTGGTGGGACACACATTGGCACAGGAGGCGCAGCCGGTGCAGTCCAGTACGGACACAATCAGAGCGTACTGATAATCCGCTCTCTTGTGCTTCACCATGGTGGTACCCTCCGGCGCGGCAGCCGCTTCCTCTGCATTCATAGCAATGGGACGAATCACCGCATGCGGGCAGACCATGGCACACAGGTTACACTGGGCGCACTTGGTGCCGTCCCACTGGGGTACGGTAATAGCAATGCCCCGCTTCTCAAAGGCGGCAGAACCGGCAGGATATACGCCGTCCGCCCGATCGGCAAAGGCCGATACCGGTAGATCGTCGCCGTGCAGGCGGCCAACCGGATCCAGAATTTCCTTGACAAACTTCTTCATCTCCGGACGATCGGTGGGTACTTCCAGCCGGCGGGGTGCGTCTTCTGCAGTCTTCCAGCTGTCCGGCACATCCACCTTCACGATCTCCTGGGCGCCACGGTCAATGCCGGCAAAGTTGGCATTCACCACCGCCTCGCCTTTCTTGGAGAACTTCTTGACCACGGCGGCCTTCATCAGCTCAATGGCCTTCTCTACCGGCAAAATACCGGAGATGGCAAAGAATGCAGACTGCAAAATGGTGGAAGCACGACCGGGCAAGCCCACTTCCTCTGCGATCTTAATGCCGTTAATGATATAGAAATGGATGTTGTTCTCTGCAATATAGCGCTTCATAGACGCAGGCAGCTGGCTGTCCAACTGATCCGGGGTCCAAATGCAGTTGAGCAGGAAAGTGCCGCCGGGCACCAGATCCTGTACCATATCATACTTGGTCACATAGGACGGGCAGTGGCAGGCCACAAAGTTGGCCTTGTTGATCAAATAGGTAGAGGTAATGGGTGACGAGCCAAAGCGCAGGTGGGACACGGTAATACCGCCGGACTTCTTGGAGTCATAGAAGAAGTAGCCCTGGGCAAACATATCCGTATTGTCGCCGATAATCTTAATGGAGTCCTTGTTGGCGCCAACGGTGCCGTCGGAGCCCAGACCCCAAAACTTACAAGAGGTGGTGCCTGCCGGGGTGGTGTCCGGGTTCTCGGTCACCGGCAGGGACAAGTGGGTCACATCGTCCTCAATGGACAGAGTGAACTCCGGCTTGGGCTGGGGCGCAGCCATATTGTTGTACACAGCGATAATATGCGCCGGTACGGTGTCCTTAGATCCTAAGCCGAAACGACCGCCGTACACCGGCACGTCGTTAAAGGCAGAGCCTTTCAGCGCAGCCACCACATCCAGGAACAGCGGCTCACCCAAGGAGCCGGGCTCCTTGGTTCTATCCAGCACGGAAATGTGCTTCACCGTCTCCGGCAGGACAGCCAGCAGATGCTTGGCGCTGAAGGGGCGATACAAGTGCACCTTGACCATGCCCACTTTTTCGCCGCGCGCGTTCAGAAAATCTACGGTTTCCTGAATGGTGTCGCACACAGAACCCATAGCCACAATCACACGGTCTGCGTCCGGCGCGCCGTAGTAGTTAAACAGCCGGTAATCCGTGCCCAACTTCTCGTTGATGGTGTTCATATACATCTCAGTAGTGGCAACCGCGTCGTTATAGTAGCGGTTGCATGCCTCTCTGTGCTGGAAGAACACATCACTGTTCTCCGCAGAGCCGCGCAACACCGGCTTCTCCGGGTTCAGGGCGCGGGCGCGGAACGCCTGCACATCGTCCATATCCACCATAGACCGCAGGTCCTCATAGTCCCAGGTCTCAATCTTCTGCACCTCATGAGAGGTACGGAAGCCGTCAAAGAAATGCAAGAACGGCACACGGCTCTTTAAGGTAGACAGGTGAGCCACAGCCCCCAGATCCATTACCTCCTGCACATTGGCAGAGCAGAGCATGGCATAGCCGGTCTGGCGGCAGGCCATCACATCGGAATGGTCGCCAAAGATATTCAGCGCATGGGTAGACACGCAGCGGGCAGACACATGAATGACGGACGGAATCAGTTCGCCGGCGATCTTGTACATATTGGGGATCATCAGCAGCAGACCCTGTGACGCGGTGTAAGTGGTAGTTAGCGCACCGGCAGACAAAGAACCGTGCACGGCGCCGGCGGCACCGGCCTCAGACTCCATCTCCGCCACCTTGACCGTTTGGCCAAACAGGTTCTTGACCCCGCGAGCGGCCATGGCGTCCGTCTCCTCCGCCATGGTGGATGAGGGAGTGATGGGATAAATGGCGGCAACTTCTGTAAACGCGTAGCTGACATGGGCAGCGGCGCTGTTACCGTCCATGGTTTTTTTCTTTCTGTTCATGGAATTTCCTCCTGTATTCTATCTTACAGATAACAACCTCAGTTTGGGCGCAAGCCCACAACTATACCAATTATAGCACTCCGGCGTGCGAAATTCAACACAACAATTTAGTGTTTCTGTATAATAATAACAAAAAGCAGCGCAAAGACACTGCTTTTTTGTCGATTATTTCGTTTTTTTCACCAATTGTCGCTTAGTCGTCGTCACCCAGCAGATTCTCAATATTTTCAAAATTGAATTTGGCGGTGTCCGTGCCTTTCTTTACTGTGACTTTGGCGCTTTTTTTCGTGTGCTCCAGCTCCACCTGCACCTTTACATCACCCCGGTACTTTTTCTCCGTGGTGTAGGTAAAGGTGTTGCCGATCTCCAAGGTCACTTTCTTCTCGTCCACCTGCTTGCCGTTAATGGTAATGCGCAGCTTGTCCGTGCGGGTATCTGTGCCGGCAGGCAGAGAAACAGAAATGTGAATTTTTCGATTAGCGGCCACGGTGGTTGTGGTGGTCGTGGTCTTTTTCGTGGTAGTTTCTTTCTTCTTGGTTGCCTTTTCCGTCTTGTCCTTGCCGGACTTGGCGGTGGTGCCGGTCTTGCCGTCGGCAGCGCTCTCCCCAGCCGCCACGGTGTTGCCCTTGGCGTCCGTTTGGGGTATGGTAACCACCCGGGTTTGGGCTTTGCCGTCCTTATCCGTAACGGTCTTGCCGTTCTCATCGGTCACATCCACCACAGCTGTGACCTCCTGTTCTGTATATTGCTTTTTGCTGCAAGCAGCGAATGCCAGTACCATACTGCAAGCCAGCAGCAATGCCATTGCTTTTTTCATTATAACAGCTCCTTTATATCCGTTCATCCGGTTGTAAAAACGCCTGCATCGCCGCATCGCTGGGCATACGCCAGTCGCCCCGGGGGCTCAGCGACACAGAACCCACCTTGGGTGAATCCGGAATACAGGAACGCTTAAATTGACTGATAAAGAACCGGCGCAAAAATTCCGTCAGCCACCGGTCAATGGTGGGGCGATCGTACCGGCCGTCAAAGGCTTTCTCCGCCAGCATGGCCAGCTTTTCCCGATCAAAGCCGAAGCGCACAAAGTGATAGAGGAAAAAGTCATGCAATTCATAAGGGCCGATCTTCTCCTCCGTTTTTTGGGCGATCTTGCCATTGGCGTCCGGGGGCAGCAGCTCCGGCGACACCGGCGTGTCCAGCACATCCCGCAAGATCTCTTCCGTGCGGCCACCCAACTCCCCGGCCACATAATCCACTAGGTATCGCACCAGCGTCTTGGGCACGGAGGCATTCACGCCGTACATACTCATGTGGTCGCCGTTGTAAGTACACCAGCCCATGGCCAGCTCGCTCAGATCGCCGGTGCCCACCAGCAAACAGCCTTCTTTATTGGCCAGGTCAAAGAGGATTTGGGTGCGCTCTCTGGCCTGGGTGTTCTCATAAGTAATGTCATGCACCGACGGGTCGTGACCAATGTCCGCCATGTGCTGCACACAGGCGTCTGCAATGGAGATCTCTCGCCGGGTGACCCCCAGCGCTTCCATAAGATCCAGCGCGTTGCGATAGGTGCGGTCCGTGGTACCAAACCCGGGCATGGTCACACCCAGCACGGCGCTGGCCGGTTTACCCAGCAGCTCCATGGCGCGCACAGCCACCAGCAGCGCCAAGGTGGAGTCCAGACCGCCGCTGATCCCCAGCACACAACCCTTGGAACCTACATGCTCCAGTCGCCCGGCCAAACCGCTGGCCTGGAGCAGGAAGATCTCCTTGCACCGCTCTCGGCGCTGGGCGTCCGCTGCCGGCACAAAGGGGTGAGGGTCCACCATGCGGTACGCCAAATCATTCTCTGCATTGGGCACCGGGCAAGACTGTACCGCCGCGCCGGGCCGGTTCTCAAAGGACATATTTTGCCGCCGCTGAGCATTCAACTTCTCAACATCCACATCGGCAACGGTGAGCACGCTTTCTCGGGCAAAACGCTCCCCCTCTGCCAAAATGCCGCCGTTCTCCGCCACTAAGGTGGCGCCGCTGAACACCAGGTCCGTGGTGCTCTCATGCACCCCGGCGCCGGCATACACATACCCGGCCACGCAGCGGGCGGACTGGCCGGCCACCAGGTCCCGACGATAGGCCGCCTTGGACACATACTCGTCGCTGGCAGACAGATTGGCGATCAAATTGGCGCCTTGCAGCGCCAAAGCACCACTGGGAGGCTGAGGCACCCACAGGTCCTCGCACAGCTCCACACCCAGCAGCACATCGCTGCCCAGGTCAAACAGTTGACTGCCCATGGGAACGCCGTTCACCATCTGTACCGTATCGAAATCCGCGCCGGAGGCGAACCAGCGCTTTTCGTAAAACTCATTATAATTGGCCAGATGCACCTTGGGCACCATGCCCTGCACCTGCCCGTCCCGGAGCAATAGGGCACAGTTATAAAGGCTATTCTTATAGGGCACCGGAGCGCCGATGAGCACCGCAATGTCCTTGCCCGCCGTATAGGCAGCCAGCTGCTGCACCGCCCGATCCGCCGCCTGCTGGAGCGCAGCGGTAAAGAACAGATCGGCGCAGGTATAGCCGGTAACGGACAGTTCCGGGGTCACCAGCAGGCGTACCTGCTGCGCCACAGCCCGGTCGATTACTGTCTCCAGCTGCCCGGCGTTATAATCCGGGTCTGCCACGCGCAAACGGGGCGCTGCCGCCGCCACTCTGAAAAATCCGTAATTCATTTCATCTCTCCGCTCAGCATGGTAATTTTATAACCAAAGGTGGCTGTCTCCCCCGGCTGCAAAACGGTCACGCCCCGACGGTGTTCCAGAGTGCCGTCCTCGTCCGTACAATGAGAAATGCCGCTCCATGGCTCCAATGCCACAAAGGGGGCGTCATTCTCTGCGGACCAAACCAGCAAGTTGGCCATATCTTGGTACTCCACCCGCACGCCGTAGCCCATCGGACCCAGCAAGGTAGCCGCTTTGGCTTCCACCTGATCAAAAATCAATGCGTCGTCATAAAACAGATCGTGCCGCAGGGACAACTCCTGCCCATTCACCAGCACATTGTACCGACGCGCCGGATCCACAATCCCGGTTTGGTGATCCGGGCGCAAAGGCGCCTTAGTCACAGGGCGATCAAAGCGCACCTTGTAATCCTCAAACCGCTCCCCTGCTGCCAGCGGGCAGTTAAAGGCCGGATGGCCGCCGATCACAAAGGGCATAGGCTCCCCGCCGCTGTTGATAATATGATAAGTCACGGCAACGGTGCTGTCTACCAGCTCATAGCGGATCTCCAGCCGATAATCAAAGGGGTACGCCGCCAAGGTATTGTCATCTGCCACTTGGGTAAAGGTGGCGCCGTTGCGGTGGTGCTCCGTCAGTGTAAAGGGGTTAATGCGGGCCACGCCGTGGCGCTTCATACGGCAGGGCTTGCCAAATGCGGTAGACGCCCCCTTGGGCAGCACCCCCACAATGGGAAAGCAAACCGGCGCTTGACCGGCCCAGTAAGCCGGGTCCCCCTGCCAAAGATATTCTCGGCCGTCTCGCACCAGGGAGCGGAGCATCGCCCCCGCGTCCGTAACGGTGACGGCACAGTGTTCATTTTTTAATGTCAGTTCCATAAGAACCCTCCAGTCCCCTTTATTATAGCTTATCCCTACCGGCATTGCAATAAAAACAGGCGGGGTTTTCAGAGTTTACAAAAAAGCCAAAATCTACCTGCAAAATGTTGCAAATCCCCTGCATATAGTATAGAATATGAGTAGCCTTGCGCAAATGCGACAGACAGAGGAGAACGGCAATGGATATTGATACCTTTATTCACGAAGCCATTTTTGGCGAGAAAGAACAGCACCGCATTTTTTACTACCTGATGTGGGAGAACCTGCAGGAGGTGGGCTATGTAATCACCGATGAGAGCGGATACGAGATTGACAGTGTGTTCAAGGTGGTGGCACTGCACACTCTGGTGGGCGAGTTTGCTTACCGGTTGTATGATACAGTCAACGAAACCGGATATGAGGATGTACTGGAGTACCTGGGCACCCTGGCTATCGGCGAGGACGATATTCTGCAATACTGCGAGAATGACCCGGAAATTCTGGTAGAGCCGGAGGATTTCGAGCTAACGGTAAAGAACGCGCTGGACACCATCACTGAGCGCACAGCGGACAAGCTGTTAGAGGAATTCTCTGCCGATGATCTGTTTGACTACCTGTTTACCGCCACTTATGACTTTGAGCAAGACTTTACCTACGAGTTTGAGGACACGGACGAATTTCAGGCCTTTGTGGACTCCAACGCGGACCAGCTGGACAACTATAAAGAGGAATACCCGGCTGTTATGCGCTGGGTGGAAGGCGGTATGGTCTGCTGAGCGAATGACAAATATCTATACAAAAAGGGACCTGGATTCAGGTCCCTTTTGCTTTGTATCGTCTGTTATTTATTGCTCTTGTTTCCATTGCCGACTTTGTTCCCGGCAGCGTGTAGCTGCTGGGCAATCTCGGCCAAGCCGGCAGACATGGCGGAGATCATGCGCACCGTCTCTTCCTTGGTATAATCATTGCTGCAATAATCGTTGAGCGCACCGAAAAAGCCAAAAGCCAAAAAGCTCTTGCTCACGGAGGAGCGCTGACTGCGAAAATCCAAAAATTTGTTTTTGCCGATATGATCCGCAATCACATCCGTAATGGCGGCAATATCCAAATACGGCTCAATATTTCGGCTGCGAAACAAGATCCGATATTTTTTCTTGATCCGATTGGCGCTGACAAAAATTGTTAAGAAATACTGGTTAAAGGTGGCTGTGTCCGGCTTTTCCGCCTGGTCGATCACCTTTAATGCCTGCTGGGACAGCTCTTGCACAAAGTCAATTAAAATAGAATTGACCAAATTGAATTTATCGCTGTAATGCAGGTAAAACGTGTTTCGGTTGATCTGGGCTCGCTGGGTAATATCCGTAACGGATACCTTGTCAAATTCGCTCTCCTCCAGCAGTTCAAAGAAGGCGTCCCGAATGGCGCGCTCGGTCTTTACATACCGCAGATCGGTCTCTTTCATTACTTATATCCCCCGTCTCTAATGATCGTATGATGATTATACACCACCATACCAATAAAAGTCAAGTTGGGCGATCTGCTGATTAACTGGCAAGAATGCGGTCTGTTATTTGACCCAGCCTTTCTTAAACATCAGGTGGGCAGACAGCAGCGATACCACCACGCCCACAGGGATCAGTACGCCTACCGCCAAGTCGCCCTTAAAGAGCAACATCAAGCAGACGACGGCAACAGGCACAACAGTCAGCTTAAAGTGCTTGGCAAAATAGCTCATACCCAGCGCGCCGAACAGTGCAGGCCCCACCTGCTTAAAAGCAGGGGCAAAAACAGAGTCGTCATTTGTCAAGTACGGCA
>OGMP01001702.1_pt1 | contig 16053 bp, 11 predicted proteins | sample 1573261 | NCBI WGS metagenome assembly OGMP01 (sample SAMEA2581878, study PRJEB24529) | metagenome | biome: Human gut stool | place: China | collected 2011 | reverse complement strand
CCAGCGGAGATGCATCTTCGAAAACAGAGATTGATGCGATTTTGCAGCCACTGATCGACTATGCCTGTGCACAGCATCTCATTCCGGATACCAGTGCCTCACGGGATTTGTTCGATACCAGGCTTATGGGCGTGTTGACACCTATGCCCAGAGAGGTGATGGCATCTTTTCGGAAGCACTACGCTGTATCGCCGAAAGCAGCAACGAGCTGGTACTATGCGTTTAGCCAGAACCTGAATTATGTGCGTCGGGGCAGAATTGCAAAGGATTTGAAGTGGACATATGCTTCCGAATACGGCACGCTGGACATTACGATCAACCGTTCAAAGCCGGAGAAAGATCCCAGGGACATTGCCGCAGCAAAATCTGCCAAGGCATCTGCGTATCCCAAGTGCCAGCTGTGTCCAGAAAATGCAGGGTTTGCCGGCAACTTGAAACAACCGGCAAGGCAGAATCTGCGTCCGGTTTCGCTGCAAATTCAGGGAGAACCGTGGCAACTGCAATACTCACCCTATGGGTATTACCACGAACACTGCATTGTGTTCAACGAAAAGCATACAGCAATGAAGATCGATGCGGCAGTGTTTGAGAAACTGTTTGATGTGCTGGATATTTTGCCCCACTATTTCATTGGCTCGAATGCAGATCTGCCCATTGTGGGCGGTTCGATTCTCAGTCATGAGCATTTTCAGGACGGCAACTATACCTTTGCCATGGCAAAAGCACCGATTGAAAAATACTATGTGCTTCCTCAGTTTCCGGATGTGCAGGTGGGCATTGTAAAATGGCCCATGTCTGTGATACGGCTGCAGGCATCAAACCGGAGCATGCTCGCTGCGGCTTGCAGCAAGATTCTGGAAAAGTGGCGTACCTACAGCGATGCAAGTGTGCAGATATTGGCATCCACTGATGGTGTGCCGCACAATACCATTACACCGATCGCCAGAATGCATGGCAGTACCTATGAGTGTGATCTGGTTCTGCGAAACAATCGCACTACGGAAGAACGTCCGCTGGGACTATTTCACCCCAATCCGTCATTGTACCACATCAAAAAGGAAAACATCGGCCTGATCGAGGTCATGGGGCTTGCAGTGCTGCCATCACGTCTTGCAGTGGAACTGGATGCTGTGAGAACGGCGATGCTTTCTGGTGCAGATTTGACGGCGAATCCGCTGACCGCATCACATGCTGACTGGGCTGTTTCCATTTTGAAACAGCATCCGGAATTTTCAGTGGAAAATGCATGGTATATCTTACACGCAGAAGTGGGGAAGGTGTTCGAGCAGGTTCTGTTAGATGCTGGTGTATTCCGTAGAAATGAGACAGGCAAAGCAGCCTTCGTGCGATTTATGAAATCGTTGTTGGAAGAATAATCGAAAACGTATCAAAATGGAAGATGGTTGTGAAAACTACATCACTTTCCTCACCACCCCACCAAGTGAAAAAGTGATACCCTTCTTCAAAATCTCTATAAAATCTTCTTCCATTTCCGAAAAAAATACCTGGAATCCCGTTGTTGGAATTCCAGGTATTTTTCTTATGCCGGGTTCTGCTCAAACAGAGCAGCATCCAGTTTGTCGGCGGCTTCCTGTTCGACTTTTTTCAGCACCTTCTTTCCACAATTTCCTATGTTTCTGTGGAAAATGGGATGTAGATATCATCGCTGTATCCGTACGAAGATGCCCAGATAGTGTGGATCCAGTCAGCATGGGAAAAGGATTTATATAAATTTATCTTATTATCCAAAATTATGATAATAAAAACAGGTAGATAACTCAATTGAGGTATCTACCTGTCCTGTTTATAGTTCACTATATAGGTCATTCATTTTAGTTCTTTGAAAATGACTATATGAGTATCTATCAAATTGATGTGAGTCATTTTTTAGCTTAAATATGTTGCCACACGCAACATATTTTTATAGCCTATGTACCCAATCAATAGCCGCCTCTGCCCAATGAGCCGCCACCGGCTGATAGTGACCTTCCCATGTGGCAGTGGTTTCGTCGCACAATGCAAGTCCATGTCCACCGTATTCATAAATGTGGCTCTCGAATGGAATGTGATACTTTGAAAGACTGCACATATACCAAAGTGTGTTCTCAACCCTTACACAGCCATCATCAGCACAGTGCCAGATAAATGTAGGAGGAGTGTTCTCTGATACTCTCTTCTCCATTGAAACAAGCTCTCTGAGCTCCGATGATTTTTCCTCGCCAATAATATTGAGTATTGAGCCTTCATGAGTGTATTCAGGGTCGGATGTGATAACAGGATAGCCCAAGATAGAGCCGTTTACCTTGATGTCCTCAGGATCGCAGCCAAGAGGCTTTGTGAGCAGCTCGCTGTTCCAGAAGTTTGCCATTGTTGCCGCAAGGTGTCCGCCTGCTGAAAAACCGCATACTATTATCTTGTCAGGGTCAATGTCAAATTTCTCCGCATTATCTCTAACATACTTGACAGCCGCTGCACATTCCAAAGCGTCAGTAGGAAATTTTTTCTTGACGCATGAGTATCTCAGCACAAATGCACATATGCCTGCACCCAAAAATCTGAATGCAACAGGCTCAGCTTCACGCTCAGAACACCAATCATATCCTCCGCCCGGGCAGATTATAATTGCCTTGTGCTTCTTTCTGCCTATTTCCTCAGTGAGTGTGTTGTAATAGCAATCAAGCACAGGTGCGCAGCCTTCGCTTGAAACGCCAGCCTTTTCATAATCTACTTTTATTTCTACTGTTTCTTTAAGCATTTTATTTCCTCCGAAAAATTTATTCTGTAGCCGCCTGCTGGTCTGTCTGAGAGGACGAGTCAGCAGGTGCTGCATTTTCTGTCATATTCACGCAGACGATATAGCCGTCAACGTTGTTGCCTGAGATAGTGTTAGGACGCTCATTGTTGCTGTCGTCAAGTGGTACAGGCACGTTCGTGGTGCTGCCCTTGTCTGCGGCAACGTAGTAAACTGAATACTCAGTGTCGTCAAAGGCCGTGAATGTGAGCGGCTTTTCAAATGTATAATCCTTGACAAAATCTATGTATTCTTCAAGGCAAAGCTTGTTTGCTGTCATTATCTCAGCGTGTGGTATCCCAACATATCTGAAATGATAAGCCATAGGGCTTACACCCGTGATGTCAGCTTTGTCCTCTGGGTATCTGAGGATAAGTCCGTATTTCCAGCAGTTTTCAGATATCCAACTATAATCTCCCTCGCCTGTGAACTCAGGATATGCGCCTGTGCTTGCGTCATAAAGATGCAGGTCAAAGGCAAGTCCAGTGTCATGCTCGTAGCAGGCAGAGCTACTGTCTTCATCATCTTCCGCAGGCATAGCTGTGTTTATCATAAGTGTTGATATCTTCTTGTCGGCATAAAAATCATTTCCCATTTTGCCAAAGGCTTCAAAGGTCTCTTTTTTAGCCGTCAGTTGAGTGCTGCTGGTGGACATTATTTGACTTCCGTTCTTGTCAAACAAATAGGAATAAACTGTGTCTGTGTTATTCACTGTACCGGTGAATGAGTGGTCGCCATTAACGAGAATAAGATCTCCATTTACCATATCAGTTTTGTTTTTTGCGGTAACATACATATAATTGCCCGTAAGCTTTTTTACAGCTTTTTTACTGCTGCTGTCAGCCTTGACCGCAGAGGAGTTTGACGAGCTGTCGGAAATTTTCTTCGGGCTGTCAGCCTTTGAACTGCACGATGTAGATATTCCCAGAATGATCAAAAGCAATATGGCAAGAGCCGCTGCAATATTCTTGTATTTATAACGTTTTACTTTTGGCACTTAACATCACCTTCCTGTATAACATACACTTAAATTATAACACATTTTTCGTAATAAGTGAACCATATGCCGCTGTGGTGTCGGCACTTTTGTTATATCAGACAAATGTTTTGCGGGCGTTTTATGCAACAAGCACAAACAAAATAAGGGCTGTACTGTTTTGCGGTACAGCCCTTAGCAATAAATATTCTGTTAGTTTCTTACATAGTCAACGACAGACTTTATGAACGCACGTCCCTCAGGTGACTTGGAAAGCTTATCAAAATCGCATGAGCAAACTACCACCTTGCCGCCGTCCTTTTCATACTCGTAGAGAAGTGAAAGATCGTGGTTGCGGTCAAAGTTGTCGATAGTTCTCACGATAACATTTTTCTCGCCATTAAAGTCGTCAAGAATAACCGAGCGTGAGTTCTGAACTATCTCCCACCACTGTGGCGTTGAGTATTTTTCTCCTGCAAAGCCTGCAAGAGCAGGGTGTTCGGTGTCGATAAGAAGTCCCATTGTGCCAACAGGGTCGGGCTTCTTCATCATCTGTGAGATGATACAGAACATATGATAGCACCAGAAGTCCTGACAGTAGAAGCCCTCGATAGAGTTTTCAAGCTTTGAGAGGTCAGGGACGATAAGCACTGTCTTGCCCTGTTTCAGCAGACTTTCAGCTTCGTCATTTACCTCGTTAAAAATGTATGCGCCGCTTATATCTGTCTTTTCAACTGTCGGAATGACCCAAAGGTCATAGTGATTGCGTATGTCAGTGCCATCTATTTCAAGTGAAAGCACAGCCTTTGTGTTCTTTGTTACTTGTGGGAGAGTAAACTCTACATCGCAAATGTCGGTGTAGTTGCCTTCTGCAACAAAATTCTTTTCGACCTTGCCAATGACATCACCGTTTTCAAGAGTGAGAGTGCAAATAAGTTTGCCGTCTTTAAGGTCAGGTCTGTAATTGCAAAGCTCTGTGTGCGCCTTGAAACTGCTGCCAGCTTCAAGAACATAGCTGTCAAAGCGAGCCATTACAACAGCGTCATTGCAGAACTCTCTCCACTCGCTGTCTGTGATAAGTCCCTTGCTGTCCATGAATGCGTCAAGTACACCCACAAGGGCAGTACCCTGACCGCTGAAATCCTGAATATCGAGTATCTGGAATCCGCCAAGAAGTCTTGAGCGGAAAACAGCCTCCATTTCTTCCTTATAGCACTGCACAGCAAGCTTGCCTGAGCATTTGAAATAATCCTCAGCCAGCGGAAGCAGACCCTTTTCTTCAAGTCTTTCTCTGAATACCTCAAAGTTTCTGGCTTTAAGGGATCCTGTGTATTTCTCTATCTCCTTGAAGTTCGGATAAGTTTCATACTGACCTATTTCGTGAGTAACGATAGGCACTTCAGGGATAAAATCTGCGTCAGCTTCGCTTGCCTTGACAGTTTTCATAGTCGTGCCGTACTGTATCTGAACAGTGCCGTCCTCTGAAATTTCCGTGGAGCTAGCCTGCTTCTTAGGTCTTATAATGCTGTCATAATCGTGATTTGCCGCAGGCTTGTCAGTCTGAATATGACCAAGTGGAGCGTCACACATAGCGTATGAGCCTCTTATAAGCCTGTCGTTTGCAAGTCTTACGCCAACAAAGAAATCGTCATTTTCTATAACGTTAGGAAACCACTGGAAATTGTTTGAACCTTGTGTGTAAAGGTGTCTGTTGTCAAATTTCTTGTAGCCGCCTATGATATCGTTGAGTATCTTCTTTGAGCCCCAAAGCTCGTTGCCCATTGACATCATGCAGTAGGAAGGGTGATTGCCGAAGTATCTCAGCATATTGAAGCCCTCTTCAACGAGGAAATCCTGTTCCTCCTGATTGTGGTTTTCTTCGCCCTCTTCTGTGATAGTTCCCCAGAAAGGAAGCTGTGGCTCCATATAAATTCCAAGCATATCCGCAGCGATAAAAGCAGACTCAGGGGGACAGCAGGTGTGATAACGATAGTGGTTCATGCCGTAGGACTTTGATATCTTCATTACCCTCAGCCATTCCTCAAGGTCGGTAGGTGCAAAAGCGGTCTTAGGGAATATCATGCCGTCATGTTTTCCTCTGAGAAAGGTTTTTTCGCCGTTTATGGTGAACTTTCCGCCCTCAGTCCTGAACTCACGCATACCGATGATATGCTCACTCACGTCGCCGTCGATATCTATTCTTAGCTTGTAGAGATTAGGCTCATGTTCGCTCCAAAGCAGGCAATCGTCGCCCATTTTGTATAAAGCGTCAAGCTTGCCGTTTGTGTATTCAAAGCTCTGTATCTCAGGTGTATGGTTCTTTTCGCTGTTGAAACTCTCAGCGCTTATGACAGCTTTTCCGCTTTTTCCGCCTGTTATGTCAGCAGTCACCCTTACTGTCTTGCTGTGGATATCGCACCAAAGCATAACATTTTCAGCGTGGGCGTTTTTGTAGCCTATAAGCTCGATGCGTCCTGTGATTCCGTTCCAGTTGGTCTGAGTGTCAGGTGAAGTCAGGTGTCCGCCCTTGGTCTTGTAGCCAACATTTGAAACGCAGATAGTCATTTCATGTATGCCAGTGCCGATATACTCGTTCAGGTCATAGATGTGCGGAGTGCAAAGGCTCTCCTGCCTGCCTATTTTTTTGCCGTCTATATAAAGTTCAGTTATTCTTGTTCTTTCAAGATAAAGTTTAAGATTTTCACATTGCAGAGCAGAGAAGTCAACATTTTTTCTGAACCATGCAAAGCCCTCAAATTTATATGTGTCTGTAAGAAAGCCTGTTTCTCTCTTAGTATTGTATTCGCCTTTTTTAGCGTTGGAAGTGGTGTTTGGGAGGTTTATTGTATCATCAAAAACAAGGTCAGTACCCTTACATTCCTTGTCAAGACACAGCAGCCATTCTCCGCTGAGGTCAAGCTTGTTTATCATTAAGCAACGATCCTTTCAAGTTCAAATTTTCAATATTATCATTATAGCATATGCCCTTACCCTTTTCAACCGTAATCCTTTGATTTAACCAAAATGCTATAAAATTTTGTTGTTTTTAACAATAAAATATGATACAATAAGATTAAAAGAAATCTGCCAACTGGAGGTGCAGGAAAAATGCTTGAAAATACAGACAGAAAGCTGTTGTGGCTGTGGCTCGATGTTGCGTTCGGACCTGCGGACAAGCGTTTGTGGGATGTTATGTCATATTATGACAGCGTCGAAGAAATGTGCGATGATCTATTGTCACTGCGCTGTGGATACGTTACTCAGCAGGAGGCTGAAAAGATAGCCTGCTGTACGTTCTTTCAGGCGAAACAGGTGGCTGAATACTGCGAGAAAAAGGGTATATATATCCTTACCCCTGACGATCCTCTTTATCCTGAACGGTTGAAACAGATAGAATGTCCACCTGCTGTGCTTTTCTGCCGTGGCGATGTAAGCTGTCTGTCTATTGAAAAGAGCGTTGCCATTATCGGCACTAGAGAACCAAGCGATTATTCTGTAGCCGTGGCTGAGGAGTTTTCAAGTTTTCTTGCAGAGCGAGGGGTAAACATCATAAGCGGATTTGCTATGGGTATCGACACTGCCATGCGTGCAGGTGGAAGCACTGTAGCTGTTATGGGCTGTGGGCTAGAATATGATTATCCTCGTGGCAGGACGGGCTTCAACCGTGAGATAGCAACACATGGGGCAGCCATATCAGAATTTTTTCCGCAGGCAAGACCTGTTCCTGAAAATTTTCGTATAAGAAACCGCATTGTTTCGGCACTTTCACATTGCGTTCTTGTGGTTGAAGCAGGAATACGCAGCGGCACGCTGAATACTGTAAATCATGCTTTATCCCAGAATAAAGACGTTTTTGTTATACCGCCTCATGACATTTTCAGCAAGAAATACGCAGGACAGTGTGCGCTTCTCCGTGACGGAGCAACAGAAGCTTATTCTCCAAAAGATATCCTCTATTTTCTCAATAAAGCAAGAATATAGAAAAAGGCTGCGACTTTTTGCCGCAGCCTTTTGTGATATTTGAAATTACTTTGAAAGTGGGCTTTCTCTGTAGATGATGTCCTCTCTCTTTGGTCCGTTTGAAACCATTGTGATAGGGAAGCCGATATGCTTTTCAACGAAGTCGATATACTTCTTGCAGTTTTCAGGAAGATCTTCATACTTTTTGATGCCCCTGATGTCTGACTTCCAGCCGTCGAGAACTTCGATAACAGGCTTTGCCTTTTCGAGCTTTCTTGTTGTAGGGAAGTCTGTTGTTACCTCGCCGTCTATTTCATAGCCTACGCATACAGGTATCTTGTCAAGATAGCCAAGAACGTCAACTACTGTGAAAGCAACGTCTGTTGTGCCCTGGATACGGCAGCCGTACTTAGTTGCAACGCAGTCGAACCAACCCATTCTTCTAGGTCTGCCTGTTGTTGCACCGAACTCTCCGCCGTCGCCGCCTCTCCTTCTCAGCTCGTCAGCCTCGTCGCCGAATATCTCAGAAACGAATGCGCCTGCGCCTACTGCGGAAGAATAAGCCTTAACAACAGTTACGATAGTCTTTATCTCATAAGGAGGTATACCTGCACCGATAGCACCGTATGCTGCCAGTGTAGACGAAGATGTTACCATTGGATAGATACCGTGGTCAGGATCCTTCAGTGAGCCAAGCTGACCCTCAAGAAGAACGTTCTTGCCCTCTTTGATAGCGTTCCAAAGGAATGCAGATACGTCGCAAACGTATGGAGCGACCATTTCTTTGTACTCCATAAGAGTATTGAAAAGCTCATCAGCGTCGATAGGAGGCTTATGATAAAGGTGTTCAAGAAGAATGTTCTTCGTTTCAAGAACTCTCTTGATCTTTGTCTTGAGAGCTTCCTCATCAAACAGCTCCTGTACCTGGAAACCTATCTTTGCATATTTATCAGAATAGAAAGGTGCGATACCCGATTTTGTTGAGCCGAAGCTTGCCTTTCCGAGTCTTTCTTCTTCGTACTGATCGAACAAAACGTGATATGGCATTACCATCTGCGCTCTGTCGGAAATAAGTATCTTAGGCATTGGAACGCCTTCGGAAGTTACCTTTTTAAGCTCATTGAAAAATACAGGGATATTAAGTGCAACACCGTTGCCGATAATATTTGTTGTGTGATCATAGAATACGCCGGAAGGCAAAGTGTGCAAAGCGAACTTTCCGTAGTGATTTACAATAGTATGTCCTGCGTTAGCACCGCCCTGAAATCTTACTACTATATCAGACTTTTCAGCAAGCATATCGGTAAGCTTGCCCTTACCCTCGTCGCCCCAGTTTGCGCCGACAATCGCTCTAACCATATTAATTTTATCCTCCTTGCCATAAAACAGCAAAATTAGTAGCAGATATTTATCAAAATCAACACTGCCACCAGAATATTATAGCACAAAACATTCTATATGTAAAGGCGCTTTTAAACATTTAACACTTTTATAACATTTAGCGTATTACCATACTGCTGTGATAAAGAATAAAAAGTTTTAATATATCTTGCAAAAATCAGATTTGTGTATTATAATATAGTGTAACGGCTCGTGCTGTGAGATAACAAAATAAAATACGAGGGGATAACGATGACAAAAAGAAAACAATGTGCGGCTCTTGCGCTTGCATTGACGCTGACAATTTCTATGTTCGGCTGTGAAAAAGACAAAGAAACAACACAGTCGTCTGCGGTGTCGCAGATAAAGACAAGCGACTCAGCTCAACCAAGCAATGTGAAGGTCAAGGAATACAAATTTCCGGAGTTTCTGAATAAAATAAAAAGCCTTGACGAGCTTTCACGAAAGCTTTATACAAGCTTTGACAGCACTCAGTATGTTGCCGAGGTTGAGGAGCAGCCCTTTGAGGAATATAAATGTGAAAAGCTTCTTGCGGATCTTTTCTTCACTTATCGTGACGGCAGAGCAGTGGGACTTCTTGACAAGTCGGGAAACGTTGTGCTTGAAGCTGATGAGTACACTGAAATAACTGTGGTGAGCAATGGTATTCTACTGCTTTCCTATGATAAAGAGCGCAACGCTCCTATGCAGTATATGAAATATGACAGCGACGGAAATTTAAGTGACTATAAGCATAAGAAATTCTCCGCTGACAGCCTTTATACATATGAGTCGCAGGCTGATGAGAGCGGCACGGACACTGTTTATTCACTTATGATTCCTGACGGTAAAAATGTTGTGTCATCAGACGGCTCGGATAAGTGGGATTCTGTTGAGAAAATATCAGCCGACAGCATAGATACAAATAAGGCGTACAAAGGCTTTTACAAGCTCACAAAGAATGGCGGCATATACTATGCTTGCTTTGACGACTTTTATAATTATGATATCTACGAGGGCGCATATGCAAAGGTTTGTGTGAAAGTAGGCGGAGAATACGGAGAATGCTATCTTGCCGATCATGATGATTACAACGAGCTTGTGAAAATGATAGACAGCTTCGGCAACGCTTCATACAGGACGGCTCCGTCTAAAGATCCGGGACTTGATTTTATACAGATAACTCTAGGACTTAAAGAGAACACCAAAACAGAGATAACTATTTCTTCTGACGGCTATTGCCTGACGGACACCATAGAAGCTGCTGAGGGTGAGGCTGTGAACAAGTATTTCTCCTATCTTGACAAGGAAGATTTCGCAGATCTTATACTTTGGTGTGAACAGGTGCTTGCTGAGGAGTATCAAAAATAGATTTAAACTTTTTATAAATAATTTGCAGGATAGCGTAAAATTCCTGCAAAATTGTTTTTTTAGCCCTTGCAAGTTGTTGACATTAGGTAGAACTTGTGCTATTATATTAAAGGTGTGGCGGTTTTCCTGCATATTTTCAATGAACACTGCAAATACTTCTCTTGTAACGAAAGTTACTAATGAAGAACGGGAGGTATCTGAGTGTCTGAACAAGAAGAAAATGTAGAGAGCGAAAAGCTTGCTGAGGATATAAGGCAGATAAAGGAAATGGGTTCTGTCACATTGCCAGACGCAAAGCACGTTATACACTGCCTGAACATTATCGGTCAGGTGGAGGGGCATTATATTTTGCCTGCACAAAACAAGACCACCAAGTATGAGCATATCATACCTGCCCTTGTTGCTATCGAGCAGGATAGGAGCATAGAGGGACTTGTGATAATCCTCAACACTGTGGGCGGAGATGTGGAAGCAGGACTTGCCATTGCAGAGCTTATTGCTAGTATGAAAACGCCTACTGTGTCAATGGTTGTGGGCGGAGGTCACTCCATAGGCGTGCCGTTGGCGGTGTGTGCGAAAAAGTCATTTATAGTGCCAAGCGCCACAATGACCATACACCCTGTTAGAATGAACGGGCTTGTGCTGGGCGTACCTCAGACGCTTTCTTATTTTGACAAAATGCAGGAGAGGATAGTTCGCTTTGTGTGCGATAATTCAGCCATAAAACCTGAGCGTTTCCGTGAGCTTATGATGTCAACGGGCGAGCTTGTAATGGACGTTGGTTCTGTTATCGACGGGGAGCAGGCTGTAAAAGAGGGGCTTATAGACAGGCTCGGAGGGCTTTCCGAGGCGATAGACTGCCTTTATGATATGATAGAAAACAGTTCTGAAAAGGAGAAAGCTGAAAATGTTTCAGACAATAATCGACCTTTATGACGTATTCAGGACTGACGTAGATATCGGAGAAGAGTTTGAGGGTGATGATACTGCTGTGGACACAGATCCGGCACATTATCTCAGCCGTGACGGCTTTTATCTCTGACAAACAACTAAATTTCGGAGGACAGCAATGGGTATCATCAATGCGATTTTTCAGGCTATAATTCAGGGCTTGACGGAGTTTCTTCCAGTTTCAAGTTCAGGACATCTTTCACTGTATCAGCATTTTACAGGAAACAGCGGTGAGGGAGCTTTGTTTTTCTCAGCGATACTTCACCTTGGCACGCTGGTAGCAGTATTTGTGGCTTTCAGGAAGACAATATGGGATATGATAAAAGAGCTTGGCGTTATGATAAAGGATATTTTTACAGGCAAGTTCACTCTTAAAAATATGAATCCTCCAAGGCGTATGATAGTTATGATAATTGTTTCCTGCTTCTGCCTTGTACCGTTCCTGCCATTTAAGGGCTGGTTTGAGGGCATTGCAGAGGATTCAAGCATTTTTGCAGAGGGCCTTTGTTTCCTTTATACATCGGCAATACTTTTTATGTCAGACCGCTGTGTAAAGGGTAAAAAGACTCAGGGCGATATAGCTTATAAGGACGCAATAACGGTAGGACTTTTTCAGGGAGTTGCACTGTTGCCTGGCGTTTCAAGATCAGGCTCGACTATCTCAGCAGGACTTTTCTCAGGCATGAACAGAGAAACATCGGTAAAGTATTCTTTCATTCTGGGCATACCTGTTATACTTATGAGCTGTCTGCTTGAAGTCAAGGACGCAGTTTCAACACATACTGATATAGATTGGGTTAGCTGTGCAGTTGGATTTGTAGTTGCCGCATTTGTGGGACTTTGTGCTATCAAGCTTGTAAACTGGCTCGTTAAAACGGATAAATTCAAGGTGTTTGCTTATTATACCCTTGTGCTTGGCGTCATAGTCCTTGTTATCTCATTTATCGAGATGTGCATGGGTCACCCTATATCCTTTGCAAAGTAATGACATAAGATAATACAGTTTCTGTGAAAAAGCTTGAAATTCTGTTTTCAGGCTTTTTTGTGGGTTATAAAGGCAAATAACATTTTGCCTTTATTTGCTTAAATAAGACAAATACCGAAAGGAATGGTAAAATAAATGGCAGCTCAAAAGAAAGGCTCAAAGCCTGCGCCAAAGCAGACAGCGGCAAAGAAAAAGCCCGCACAAAAGCCTGCGCAAGCTGCAAAAAAGAATACAAAACAGCAAAAGCCTCAGAGCAAGCCGCCACAGTCAAATTCCATGACAGCAGTGAGAGAAAGAGAGAACAGACGCTTCTGGTCTTACATACTTTTCTTTTTCGGCATACTTGAACTGCTTATCACGTTCGTGGAGGGGGACGGCTTGTGGAAATGGCTCCATGAGCTGAACCGAGGACTTTTCGGCGTGACAGTATTTCTGTTTGCACCTATGATAATCTATGTTGCACTTATGATAGCTTCAGATGTGACACACAACAAGGTCATAGCGAAGGTGGTGGAGGGAAGCGTTCTTATGCTTCTTATAAGCGGCATGGCTCAGATAATCCAAGTGGGCTCTGTGGACGGAAGTTCGTTCTGGCTCAAACTTGTGGGGCTTTTCAATGATGGAAAACAGCTCCGTGGCGGCGGACTTGCAAGCGCATTGCTTGGCTGGCCTTTGCTTTCGCTTTTCAAGAGAGTTGGAGCAGGTATCGTTATCGTGCTTGTGGCGTTCACTTTTATAATGCTGCTTACAAATGTTACGCTTCCACAGCTTCTAAAGGCAGTTTCAAAGCCTTTTGTAAAGAGCTATGAAGCGGTGAACGAGGAGCGTATCGAGCGTGCGGCTCAGCCTCCGAAGCCTCCAAGAGAGAAGAAGGAGCCAAGGCGTAATGGTAGGTTGATATTGCAAAGTTTTATCCTGATGATGGCCCTGACACTGCGGCGGAAGCCTTTGTGCCTGTTGCAGAGGCGGAAGAAGCTACCGACAAGGTGGACGCTTCAAAGATAGATATGCCGGTCCACCCTGTGAAAGCCCCTGTGATAACACATGAAAAGCTTGAAGAAACGGCTAAGACTACCGATAATGAGGAGCTTAAAAAGATAATAGAAAACGCCATAGGCGACAGCAGAGAAGAAAAGAAGTCCAAGGATGAGCCTGTTAAGCCACCGGTAGTGAATGTTGATAAGAATGGTCAGACAACGTTCTTTGAGAAAGATAATAAAATATCTGCTTACGTTTATCCGCCTGTGGATATACTCAAATATGCTAAAAATCCTGTGGCTTCCGAGATAGTCCAGCAGGAGATACAAGAGAAATCTGCGAAGCTTGTGGAAACGCTTGAAACATATGGCGCTAAAACAAGGATCGTGGGCATACACAGAGGTCCGTCCGTTACAAGATATGAGCTTCAGCCTGCAGCAGGCGTAAGAGTGTCGAAGATAACGGGTCTTGCAGACGATATCGCACTTAACCTTGCGGCAATGAGCGTTCGTATCGAAGCTCCTGTGCCGGGCAAGGCGTGCATAGGCATAGAAGTGCCGAACGATCATAGAGATACGGTTTCTCTCCGTGAGCTTATCGACAGCGAGGAATACAGAAAGGCAAAGGGCAAGCTTACCTTTGCAGTGGGCAAGGATATCGAGGGTAATATCATTATCGGCGATATCGCCAAAATGCCGCATATGCTCGTTGCAGGTACAACAGGTTCAGGTAAATCTGTTTTTACCAACTCTATCATACTTTCTATACTTTACCATGCGTCGCCTGACGAAGTAAAGCTTATCCTTATTGACCCTAAGAAAGTCGAGTTTCCTATTTATAATAAGATACCGCATTTGCTTATCCCTGTTGTTACCGAGCCTTTAAAGGCGGCTGGTGCGCTTGGCTGGGCGGTAAATGAAATGAACAAGCGTTATCTTATGTTCGAGGCGAACAATGTAAAGAACTTGCAGGAGTTTAATGACATGGTTCTTGAAGAACGCAGTAAGCCTGCTGAGGGGCAGGACGAAGTCCGTGCAAAGATCGACCTGCTGCCGCAGATAGTTATTGTGGTCGATGAGTTCGCCGATCTTATGATGGCTGCGAGAAGCGAGGTAGAGGACTCAGTTTTAAGACTTGCACAGCTCGCTCGTGCGGCAGGAATACATATGATAATCGCAACACAGTCCCCTAGGGCGGACGTGTTGACAGGACTTATCAAGTCGAATATCCCATCGAGAGTTTCTCTCAGTGTATCCAGCAACGTTGACTCGCGAGTTATACTTGATGAAAGCGGTGCAGAGAAGCTTCTTGGAAACGGTGACCTGCTTTATAAGCCTGTTGGCGTTAAAAAGCCTATAAGAATGCAGAGCGGTTATGCAGCGACTTCTGAGATAAGAGAGGTTGTAAACTTCCTCAAGAACGAGCATACCGCAGAATACAGCGACGAAGTTATCGCAGAGGTGGAGGAGAATACTCCACAGCCAAAGGACAGCAGTTCGGCAGGCAGCGATAATGTTTCCGTAAATCCTGATGATGACCTTGTAAATCAGGCAATATCCATAATTGTGCAGACAAATAACGCTTCCACTGCGTTCTTGCAGAGAAAGCTAAAACTCGGTTTCCCTAGAGCCGCCCGTATCATGGACGAGATAGAGGAAATGGGCATAATAGGACCACAGGAAGGCTCTAAGGCACGAAAGATAAACATAACAAAAGAAGAATGGGCTGAAATGCAGGCAAGAAGATAGCTCAGTCGGAAAGGGATAACATGGCAGGCAGATCTGCGAAAAAGAAAAATTCGACAGCATCGCTTAAAAAGGCGGTAACGCTCATAGCGGTTTTTGTGGTGCTGCTTTTTACAGTGCTTGACCTGACGGGGTTAGTTTCTTTCGACAGCTTGCTTATCAAGGCAGGCGTTGAGGATAAGCCGGCGGAACACGCTCAGACAGAGGTGCATTTTATCGACGTTGGTCAGGGCGACAGCACACTTGTGATATCACAAGGGGAGGCTATGCTCATTGACAGCGGAGATAAAGATGACAGCAATAAAATAGAAAAATATCTTGAAAAGCAGGGAGTGACAGAGTTAAAATATCTCATTGCCACTCACCCTCACGCTGACCATATTGGTGAGATGAGCGAGATAATAGACCAGTTTCAGGTGGATAAATTCATTATGCCGAAAGTCAAGGCTGATATGACGCCCACCACAACGATATATGAGAAAATGCTCAAAAGCATAAAGGCAAAGGGCTTGAAGATAACACAGGCAAAGCCTATGGAATTTGAGTTTGGAAGCTGTAAGGTGGAGCTTTTCACACCAAAAAAGGACTATGATAATCTTAATAACTATTCCACCCTTGTGAAGATAACAGACGGTGAAAACAGCTTTTTAATAACGGGGGATTGCGAGACCACTGAGGAGAAAGATATACTTTCTCAGGGTTATGACGTTTCCGCAAAGGTGCTTAAAGCAGGTCATCACGGCAGTTCCACTTCTTCGGGGGTCGATTTTCTTAACAAGGTCATGCCGAGATATGCTGTTATATCCTGCGGCAAGGGCAACAAGTATGGCCACCCACACGAGGAAACTGTCACAAGGCTGAAAAAATAACAAGGTACGTATGTCTTTCTCTCTCGACGTGGTTATTCCATAGTTCA
>OGMP01001700.1_pt1 | contig 16064 bp, 18 predicted proteins | sample 1573261 | NCBI WGS metagenome assembly OGMP01 (sample SAMEA2581878, study PRJEB24529) | metagenome | biome: Human gut stool | place: China | collected 2011 | reverse complement strand
GGCATCAAAATGCATATTAACATACATTTTGACACACCCTCGATTTTTCTTCCAAATGATGCAATTGGGCATCCAATAAAGCCGTTTTAGCTTGTTTGTGAAAATCTTCAATGCTTTTTATATAATCCTCAGTTTTTGTTTCCTGTTTCAAAATATCTATGACTTCCGGCAAGGAGTATGCTTCAAATCTTTTTTTAGGTTCGTGATAATCAGCCAAAATATCAGCAAACTTTGGCCACAGTTTGTCAAAAAAAGTCACTCCGGCTTCTTTAGTACTGCCGTCTTCATAAACTTTTGAGCAATGATTGCACCCACTAAGCGGACTTCCGGATAAGAACCAAATCAAAGACATCGTATCATCCTCGTCAAATAAGACGGAATAAGGAGCATTCAACCACCATTCCAAATACACGCCTAATGTAGCTATTTGAAACTCACCGGAGTAAGCCAGACCATTTCTTACAGCCACTGGAGTAAGCAACATTCTGCTATCATTTAATATGCGTTTTCTATTGGCCAGTATAAGAAAAATGTTGTCCGTAAAAAGTTTCTCCAACATATCCTCTTCAATAGTTGATGGTTGAGACTTGATGGGCTTTTTCCCAATTCTGAAATAGACTCCAGTAGTATCAAACACAGGGACTTCTTTTGTTTCTTCAATTATAATATTGGCTTTGGGGTAGCCTTGTATTGTACGACCATCCTGTAAGCGTATCGTATTTGCTGTTTCCTTATTTAAATTTTCCATACTCGTCTTGATTAGTTATATTCGAAAAATTCATTATATTCCTAATGTCTTGTCGCAATCTTAAATCTGGATCGAGCTTTTATCCCTCGGCATCATAATATAAACAGTTATGAATACAATATTTTATCTATACAAAAGGGGAATACCAAGAATGTCATGACTCAATATTTCCTTGCATTTCTTCCCAGACATTCGCGATGGGAAATATGGCATCAGTTGAGAGCAAGTCTTTTCTATAACATTGGAGATTTCGTCTATTGCTTCTGCCAGTTGTCTGTGCAAACCCCAAAAGGATAGTATTTCATCACGGACATTTGTCCTGTCCAGACGTGCCAAATCACCGATTGAGTAGTTAAGCGTTAAAGGTAAATTGATATCCAGTATACTCTGTTCAACTTGAACAGATATGGATTTGTTTATAGTCATCATTCCATGGTCCACATGCATTTCTATTGTTTTCGCTTTACATGCTTTTATAAACATCTTTATCCATCTATAGTTTACAGAAAAACTTCCGTTTCCGGTAACTTCAGCCTCCGGCAAATATTCCCCGCCAAGAACTTTTGCGACAAGTTCTTGGTGGGAAGTGACGCAAAATGCAATGACATAAAAATCTGCATATTTTTTATGTGAATTGAATCCGGAAGCCAACATTCGTAGAGTCCGGTTCAGATTTCTTTTACTGATTTTTATTGATATCATGGCATCTTTTCATTGATTAAGAGAATTACTCATTTCAAAATATTCATCTGCAAGAGGAACATCTTTAACCAGGCGTTGTAGAAAACTGCAGATTTCCACAGCGTTGGTGCATACGGTCCCACAATATCCAATACTTTTGAAATACGTTTCCATACACTTGCCTATAGTCTCCCTATCTAGTTCTAGGCCCCAAAAATGCCCACAATCTCTTTCCCAGTCATCCAATAAATTAAAGCATAAAGCCAAAGATGACACTGTTTTTCCATCCTTTTCACAAGTTACTTTTAGGTAGAGATACAGATTCTTTAAAGTACCGAACTGTTTCAACAGAAAACTTTTTAAAGGAGAAGGATCCCATCGGGGTAAATAATAATCCGTTATGGCCTTATTCAAGGGGTTCAGAGTCAGATAATCAAATTCTTCTCTTGCAATAAACAGGTCCTTAACACTTTTCTTTTGTATTACTTTCATAAGTCATTTATTTAAAGGTTGATTTTTTTCGATAATCTCTATAGAGGTTTGGAGCACAGAAGGAGAAAGAGACAAAGGCTTGATCTCATATTTGTTACACAACTGTTCAAAAAGATGATGCGCCTCCATAATCAGTGCTTCCTGATAGAAGTCCAAAAGAGCAGTCGTATCTTTGTCTGCAGTTTCTTTATAGAGAATGGCCTGCTTTTTCAAGTGTTGTAATCGTTCTTCGTGCTGCTTCCATTCGTTGAACAGCTTTTTATAAGAATCGTATTCCAATTGTATATCCAAATGCTGTTCATACAACATTCGAAGGCCAAATGCCGCCCGGCTTTTTATGTTTTCGATAGAATCTTCATCGAATGAACCATAGCCAGCAAAGAAATGTTCTGTCTTTACGAGACCTGGATAAGGTGCTTCCATGGTTAGCATATAGGTGGTGGGAGCAATGACTTGGCATACACCCTTTAAGGTAATCCCTCTGTACCTGTTTTCAACTTTAAAGCTTCTGATTTTCATAATGATTCTTTATTGGTTTAGGAGTGTTTTTTATGTTATTGACTTTAGAAAAGCTATTGTAAATAAAATATGTACGAAATGTCTTTATCAAGACAAAATTCCAAAATCTTACAATAGCAGAAAGTCTAAGAAGAATCATTGTAGAGGCTGCCGCCAATATAAGTATATTCCATATTGTTAAGTTTTTAATTGTTAAACAATTCACATCGTTTGACCACCGTGGCTACAATATAAAAAAGCTCGGTTGGTGCGTACTGAAACGCTCTTGATGCTTCAAAAAATATATATTCCTATTTTAAAAGGACACTGTTAGTATCTGCATCTCCACCCATAGAGATAGCTAACCGGATAGCATCCTCATAGTTCTTACTATCAAGAAATGTAATGATGATCTGATTGCCAAGTTTCAATTCGATGCCATGACGATCATCTGTACTTCTACAGAAGTATCAGCATAACAACTTACTGGCATCGTACCTCTCTATACGGCCAGGTATTATTTCATTAAAAAATAGATTAGAAAATTTGCAACGATTGTTGCTGATGATATTACGATCCATATTGTTGAGTTTTTAATTGTTATACAATTCACATCGCTTGACCACCGTGGCTACAACATAAAAAAGCTCGGTTGGTGCGTACTGAAACGCTCTTAATGCTTAACCGACACAAATATAAAACCGAAAAGTGGGGAAATGCAAATTTATTAATATAAGTTTTGTTAAACCAAATTATCTACGAAGTAAATAGTCTTGTATTTCCGACAAAATGGTAGCATTTGTCCATTTTATAAATGGAAGCGACTCTATGGATAGAATCAAGACAATCGAATAAGTTACCGACAAGATGATGCAGGACACCAAAGACTACACCACCGGAAAGAAAGACCACAAGCCGGCCAAGGATATTGCTCTGTAGATTGATTAATGAAAATACAAAGATTCCTGCAGGACGCAACACGGCACCTTACAGGAATCTTATTTAATGCTGTAAATCCTGACGGGCCTCTTCCAAGGTATGTCCTATACCATAAGAAGCCGACGCATCTGAAACAAGATAATATACACTGTCTGCAAACAGAACGTCATTACCGGAAACCATCCTATAGACATTCAAATGGGGATCTGTCACTTTCCAATATCCTTCACCCTGTTCCAGTATCCGATATATCACTCCCTTACAATAAATATATCCGCTCCCCTGCCAGATAAGGCCCGGAAGATCAGCAGGCAGCTCTTTACTGTTCGACCGACAGTCCCATGCATCCGGACCGCCGATAATCTTACCTCCCACCAATAAATCTGCAGGCAACTCGGTTATGGCTGTAGCAGTGATATTCAAATTGCCGGCAATAGTGCAGTGACTAGGCAATTCCCGAATTCCAGACTCTGACAAATCCAGGTCGCCGAAAACAGTCAGACCTTCAGGAAGAAAATGCAGATTCTTGCAGGAATCCAAAAACAGATTTCTGCCGACACGCAAACCGGGAGGTAAAGTTTCCAAAGCACTTCCACTGGCAAGCAGATCTTCACCAATCATCAGATTCTCGGGTAAATGGGATATTTTTGTAAACGAGACATCCAACGAACCATGAACCAGTTTGATGTGCGGCAATTCTGCAAGACTCACACATCCGTTCAGACACAGATCCCGGGCAAAAACAACGCATCGGTCGGATAACTTCTTCAGATTTTTGCAATCCATCAATACCAGCTGAACCCAACAGGAAGAGTGCTGGGGCACCTCTTCCAGGTTCGAAGCAAAAGCATACAAATGAGCCAGATGGAGTCCATCGGGAAAATGGCTCAGTTTCGGACAATCTGTTATACTCAAATACTGGACATCGAGATCTTCCGGCAAGGATTCCAGAAAAGGACAATTCTCCAGATACAGCGCGGCCACATGAAGTCCGGCCGGCAGACTCTTTACAGCATCTCCCGAAAACGTCATCTGAGGTAAATCAGGAATGGAGTTTCCTGAATCGGAAGACAACATATCTTCTCTTTTATCTTTCATATCATCTCTCATAAAAAAATTCTTTGCGATGTAAAGATAAGGTTTTTCCTTTTACCGGAATAAGAAAGCTGCATGAATTGCATACACCGGTCTCTATTGCAAGAAAAAATGTGCGTGTATGAGATTAATTTGAGGGGCAATGCACATTCCTTACCTTTGCGGCATCAATCAAAATTTTTAGAATTATGAAAAAGAAAGCAACAACCGAAGTTATCAATCGTCTGAATGCATTAACCAACAGTATCTGTCTGCATCTGGCAAAAGAAGAATTCAGCGAAGCAAACAAACTCCAGAACGAGTTCATTGAAATAGAAAACAGTTATGACCTTTTTGATCAGCTCTATCAGGAAGGAGAAAAGGTAGGAGTAAAGGATGTAACGGGCAGAATACTGGTACCGGCCATCTATCATGGTTTTTCTGAACTGTTCAGTTACAGCATCAAACGGGGAGAACCTCTGGCCGCCCAGAATGCAGACGGAAAGTTTGCACTGGTAGCAACAGACGGAACAGGCAAACCGCTCACCGAGTTTGTTTATGACCTGATTCGTTGCAAACACTACACCTCTTTCTATACTTGCTATCAAGACACTTCAGAAGGCCCTAAAATGGGACTCCTGAACAAAAAAGGCCAGGAAATCGTTCCTTGCAAAATGGATCACATCTATGAGATTTCCAACGACATCATCCACTTTGAGCAAAATGGCAAATTCGGTCTGATCACCATTTGGGGACTTTATATTGCTCCGATATATGATGAAATGACAGAGGACAAAGAGGATCAGGTCTACGTGCGTCTGGGAGACCAATGGGGGTATCTCAACGAAAAAGGAACATTTATCCCGAAGGAAGACGAAGAGACAATTCAAAACTCATACCTTTTAAATTATAACCCGGATATGGATTAAACCAGATTGCACAGCAGATATTGAATCTGACACCAAGCCCCGATACCAGCATGATATCGGGGAAACTATTTAATCCCAATTTTAATATCTAAAAATCCGAACTATGAGAAGAATATTCAAAAGATATTTAGGCTGTTTTATCCTCTTATTCTTAACAATTATTCTGAACAGCTGTTCTGCCGCAGGCGACCAATTCATAGAATACCCCAATATTAACTCGCCGTGGACAGGATGCGCCATACCTCTATGCGATTCTGCCTTCATTGGACTGTATGGATATCCAATAGGCTCACGACCTATAATCATGATTGTAATCGGTTATATCTGGTTTATTGGCCTAAGTTCTTTCTTAGCATTTATTTATGGCAAAATAAATGACCTTGAAGGTGTTAACCATTACAGTGTAACGATCGACGGCGAAACCCATTTTGTCTCCGACACCCGAGATGCATACCCGGTTGAAGGTTCCGGTTCTACAGAAAGAGGAATCCGATGGGGAACCAGGGTAACAGGCATTTTCTTCTGCATCAACATATATTGGATTATATATCATTTGATTACCGGTAATATCACTGACTTGAATATGCTATACAAAGTAGGTATTGCCAGTGTAATCATTCTCCTGCTGTATTTCCTGTGGAATATACTTTCAGCTATTGCCCGAATAGCCATGTTTGCCTGTTGGGCACTTTGCTCCGTTGATTTCATTTTAGGTGTCATGATTACCTTATGGAATATAAAATAAACACCATAGCTTTAATAGCAAGGTCTGGCCAGAGGTTTTCCTCTGGCCGCATCTTTACGATCGGCATCATGAACAATTTGCCAAAGTTTGGACTGATATGCCAGTTCAACATCCTTCCGTTCTTCTCCTTGAGCATGATGACCTCCCATGTGCCAGCGGATGGCTCTTCTTTCCTCTTCGGTCAATTTTAAATGACACACTGTTTTCAACAGTTTACAGGAACGGCGTCCGTGTCCCGGTATATGACGAGGTTTTCTGCGCTCCAACATCCGTTTCACCGGATTATATGCCAGCAGACCTATCTTGCAGACATCATGTAGCAGAGCGGCAATAATCACACTGTCAGAAGGTAAACCTTCAGCCTGCTTGGCTGCTATCTGATAAACACCCAGACAATGTTGGGCCAATCCTCCACGCCAGTTATGATGCCGGTTTAAAGAAGATGGAATCTGGAAAAAATTTCCTTTACGCAGATAGTTGATAACAGTTTCTATTCCCTCTCTCTGAGTACTACGTAACAAAGATATTATGGTTTTTTCATTCTCCTCAATTTGATTCTTTGTCAACATAACCTAATATATAATTATTTATAGTTTATTTAGTTCGCTCGTTTAACAAGTTGAACCACATGATTTTGTGCCGAATTATAATAGCCAACGAATTCCTGATTCCGATGCAAGGTACAATGCATAAGCGGATACCCCAGTCTTATTTTGGGAATACAAATAGTATCACCCTGCTGAATTGAAGTTACATTTTTAGTTGACACGACTCTAAATACATATCCGTTAAAGTCTTTCCTCTGGAAAGCTAAACATAAAACACGATCTGGAATGTAAAAGATTTCTATCTTGTCTTCATATTTCAATCCTTGCAGAATCAAATCTGTTTGAGTGGCCACTTTAACTATTTGAGAAGCTTGCCCAGTCTTTTTTCCAAGGTTTTCCTCTATCTGATCAAGAGTCTCAATCAACTCACTCCAAGAGTCACAATCCAAATATTCAGCTATAACCTGACATGTATTCTCCGATATATTGCAAGGATTATTGTTCTTGTCAAGGATCTTTCTAAAAACGCGTTTCCAGGTATTGATATGTAACAAAGTACCTTGTTTTGTATGCTCCTTCACATGAGAACTGAATATTTCATAGTCTTTATCAGTCAGGGGACGTCCGTCAACAAACGTAATATTCTCTCTTCCTTTACAACGATATTGCCGAATCAATAAATCCAGAACTTTTTCAGGTACTATCATAACTTTAAGGCTTTAATATTAGAAATTGATACTCACAAATATAGGAAAAATCATCCATTTTCACAAGATTTCAGTGGTCAATTCGATTTGTGAATTTTACTTCTTCAAAAAAACTTTTTCCAGACAAGCGGCTATTCTTTGATGAATATGACTAACTTTGAAAAGCAAATCCTTTACACTATCATTATGGCCAAACAACATTTAATGTCTAAATATTATCTTCCCGAAGAGCTGGAACCTCATCTGATTATAAAACCACAGATATACAAGCTCAGGAACCTTGTTGCGCAATACATACATGCAACTGAAGCACGGGATGCAGGATATATTGCACTGACAATGCTCTATCAATTGGCTTCCAGACAGCATCGCAAACAGTATAACGAATACACCCTCCTACAGCAGATGAATAACTGTCTGCGACCTTCTGCAGCTTCTTATTTCACTTCAATAAGAGATCAGGCTCTGGTGCATGTATCTGAGGAACAAAAGGAGCAGGCCAGAAAATTGAAGAAAGAACTGTACAACACCATGTCCAATATGGGAGAAATCAAGCTGTATGTCTTCTATCAGCTTATCTTCGTGAAACTGTTGAGCGAAATTGACCGTTCGGATGGCAGAAAGCATAATGCCTACGGACGAATACGTCAGACATTGGGAACTCCTCAATGCATTTTGGCCCAAGTCATTGCAAAATGGATGAATCCCCTGCCGAATACCATTGTATTCAACCCGAATTCCGGCTTTGGATACGCGTCCTGTGCCCTCCCGAACAGTTGCCATTTTATAGGAGGCAATGACAGTGAGACCCTAAACAGACTGGCAGAACTGTTCACCATGGATTATGCTAGAAATATTTGTATTCTGGACCACAGTTATCCGAACATCGATACGTTTGACTATCTGATATGGTTTGCCGATTCGGACAAACAAGCAGGGGAAGTGGAATACAGCGCCGAGGAATATAAACGTGTCTTTGGAGATTATCTGAACAGACTGCCGGAACACGGAAAGGCAGCCTGCGTCATTTCAAACGAGTTCTGGCAAAGTCCGGATTCTTACGACATCAGAAAGAATATCATCGAATCAGATCTTGTGGATCGTATTCTGTATCTTTCTGAAGGATGGTCTATCACGTTTCTGGATAAAAAGCATTCCCACAAAGGCTCAGTCAAACTGATTAATGCACGCTACAGCCGAATGACAGTAAAGGCTCTGGAAAACATCCTAAATAACGAACTGGCTGCCAATGATATTCCCCTGTCACTGATTCGACAGGCCGGCTACCGCATAACCAACCAACAGCTTTTTGAACAGGAAATTCGGTTATCGGACTGTACAAACAAAAGAATCATCCAGCTGAAAGATGTATTAACGGCATACAAATCCCACCAATATGCACATGTGCTGGATAACCTGCAACGCGTTGAATTCAAGCCGAGAGCAGATTATTCTCCTTATTATGCTGTGATTGACCATCTGGATTCGCTTTCCGATGCGCAGACGGAACTGCTGCTGGCCAATATTTTCAGTGTTGATTATTTTCAGCCCTATGTGCTCAAGGTACCCCAAAACCATCCTCCTTATTATCATGAAGAATATGAAATATTCACAATCCAGACCGACAAGATAAAGGCGGAATATCTTGTGGGAGAACTGAACAAGGATTATTTTAAAAGACAGTTATATTCTGGCAGATATAACGAAGCCCGTAACAATTACAGCGAAAATGTGATTGACCTGTTTCTTTCGCTCTATATCTATGTTCCGGACTGTCAGACGCCATTGGAACGCGAAGGCATGCTCTACCAAACCGACTATTTGAAATATCTATATGAATGGAACAAATCGTACGGATATAATATGGACGAGGCAGCCAAGGGGAACAAGCGTTATCTGCCGAACGGTAAATGGCTCCGCAATAAGTATCAGATCGAAAACAGAATTACCCGCGGCGGATTCGGCATGACCTACAAAGCCCGAAAATACGAATATGTCAATGAACAGATGGTGGCTACGGATGTGGTGGCCATCAAAGAGTTCTTTATGGAAGAGCTTCAAACCAGAGACCCGAATACTCTAAAGGTTTCTCCGAGACCTACCGAACAGTTGGATGACTTTGCAAAGGCACAGGAAAAATTTCAGAATGAAGCAAGCATAATTCGAGAATTTCAGGATTGCCCCCATATAATAAATGTATATGATACCTTTAACGAACTCGGAACCTGTTATTATGTCATGGAATACATTGAGGGGTACACTCTGGAAGAGTGGTGTCTGGAACACACGGAACAAGGATACATAAACGAAAAGCGTGCTCTGGAAATCATCAGACAGATTGCTTCTGCCCTAAAAGAGATACACTCAAGAAATATGAATCATCTGGATGTAAAACCAGGCAATATCATGATAGACTGCCAACACAACAACCGGGTCGTATTGATTGATTTCGGAACGGCACATGTATTCTCTCCGGGAGCGGAAAATACACTGGATTTTCTACCGGTAAGAAGCGGAGCATTCACCGCACCGGAAATAACAAGCCTGAGGTTCTTTTCCCCTGCTCCCGATATCTATTCGTTAGGTGCCATCCTGTACTTCCTTTTAACCGGCCAAGAACCGGAAGCGGACTTTTCAGAAAATCCGGAAAAAGACTTCACGGATCACTTGGAAGAAGTCAGTCCGGAAACCCGTTTCGCAATCAGGAGCGCCATGAATCACGAGCCGACAAAACGGCCGCAAAACACAGACGATTTTCTGGCATTGCTTCCTAAAATGGAATGATATTTCTGGGGATATGCCTCTTCATCATGTTTCAATAAGAATGATTTCAAAAAATGCCGTGGTATTTTATAATGACCACGGCATTTACCGTATTACGAGCTATCAGATCACCAGATAATCACCATTCCACAAGCAGTCACAGAATATAATCTCATTATCCTCATGCCCTTTGTAACGGGTAACTTTTTCCACTCTGTTGTGCCCTACAATCTGTCTGTATCCATGCAACGGCGAAAGCAGTTCTTTCCGGTCTGCCCAGAAAATTCCTCCGGGAAGAAGACAGTCGCCACCACGCTCTTTCCCTACACGATACAAAGCTTCCAACTGAGACGTTTTGGGATGATTCAACTGCTCGGCAAGAGAAATATCCCAAGTACCTTTAAAGTCATTCACAAACCATTCCTGCGCTATACCCGCATGGGTAAAAATGGTATTTCCCACCTGATAAGCATTTTGAAACAAATGAAGATTCTCCATAAACAAATGAAAGTACACATCCATCATCCTGACATTAAAGCGCGTACCAAATACCACGTCTTCACAAAAATAATGAAGGTCATGATTCCCCAAAAGCAAGACTACAGAATCCGGCCTTTCCTTTTTAAAAGAAATAATCAACTGCAAATTACGGACCAGTTCTTCTTCCGGCACATATTGATATGGGTCAAGATAATCGCCAAGAAATACAATTCTGTCATCCGGATGCCGTTCTACGATATACTTCCATCTGTCAGACCCATGCACATCACCAATGGCCACAATTTTGTTTTCACTCATTCCTATTCTCTTCATTTACTTTTTCAACGTCTAAATGTATCACATGCAAAACACAAGTTACCTCTTTTTCAAAGCCTCTTCTCTTTTTCTGATCAGTTCTTCAATAGTCAAACCTTGAGAATGACGATGAATCATGGAATGACAATTAGAACACAAAGGACGAAGATCGCGAACCGGATCAACAACGTATTCCTTCCCGATAGAGGCTATTGGCACGATATGATGTACTTCTATAAACTCATGACCTATATCGCCATATTCTTTCTCAAAATCAAATCCACAAACAGAACATTTATAGCCATAATACTTCAAACATTCCTGACGCGCTTTCCGGTTTCTCTCATAACCCATATAGTGCCTGTTGAAAGCATTTCCTTCCACATGCAAAGCAACTTCCTGCTCATCATTGCCGCCATCATTTCCTGTTTCATCCAATGAACCTGACAACTTTTTCTGAGCCGGATAATACTCAGACTGAAGAAACCGCATGTAACACTTCAATCCGCTTGTGAATGTAGAAGCGTGGGAATGCCGGTTGTAATACATCCATTCCGGATTATTTTTTATGCGGTCATAAATGCTTTGCAGCAATTTCAAGTCATAAATATCATAAATGGATTTAACCTCAATGCCCATACGCTGCTCCATAAAACGTGGCAGATAGCGTTCCATAGACTCGGCATAATCTTTGGCAGTCTTAGAAGCACGACCTAAAACTTCACATGCATAGCTCATCATAGCTCTTTCAATAATCAAATGGCGCTCAGATATCTCGTTTCTATAATCCATAATATTAAGTTTTTAAATGATGACGCAAAAATAATCTCTTAATCGCAGACAGGCCATTAATTTCATGAATCTGCAATAAAAGCTGCAAAAATCAGGCTTGTATGAAATTAATGATATTCTTCATGTCTTATTTCTATCTTTGTAATCAGACAATAGAAAACAGGAAAGTAGTATTACCTATATTAATATCAACGGACAATGAATAAAGAGGAACTTATTTTAGGTAAGATGGAGTCATACAAGGCTTCTTCAAAAGTATGGAGTTTTAAACGCGTAAATGATATTGTTCACGGATTGAACCTGAAATTAAGCAATATGGTCGGTGGCTTTCCTTTTGAATACGCAGGAATTATATGGAAAGACAGCGAACGTCTGTATCTATGCGGAGAATTTTCCAATAATACAGAAGAACATAATGGAGTACAATCCTTAATTATTTCAGCGAAAAGTGGCTATGCTGCAAAGCGGTTCTATAAGACTCCAAACCAGAAACTGGTCAGAAAGGACTTTGACTCATTTAAACTTCAATGGATGTTGCATTGCGTCTGGCGAAAGTGCAGAGGGAATGAAGACTTCAGAAAGTTATTACAATCCATCCCGTCGGATATTATTCTTGTTGAAAATACAACGACAGATCATGGAGGCAGCGCAGATTTCTGGGGTTGCAGAAACAAGGAACTGGTAAAAAGAAGAAAAGAAATCGAGAAACAACTCAGAGCCCAACATGAAGGCATGCCGAAAAAAGAAATCGAATATATGATTAATGTTGAAACCAACAAAATTGACGACATCGGAGAATGGAACGGGCAAAACAATATCGGAAAAATTCTCATGATATGTAAACAGTGTCTGGAAAACAACACGACACCTGATATCGATTATAAGATTTTAAACCAGGCAAATATTTATATAGCAGGCAAACTGCTTCGGTTTTAGAAGTACTATCCGCTTTGACATTGCCCCAATTAGGGCTGTGTCAAAGCGAGAGTAAATATATTTCATTTCAATCCGGCAAGGCCACTCAGGAGATTATCCGGCAATGTATATTCCAGGCGACCATTCTCCCGAAGTTCCATCAAAAGTCGTCCGAGCAGATTCGGACCAACCAACTTTTCCGATGTCGCTGCATCCTCTCCGACCATGCTTTTTATTCTCTTGACGCCCCAGGCATTAGCCGAACTTTTTTTGTCCGTCTGCAATTCTACAATATATTTTCCCTTCGATTCAGAAAGTTTATCCCTAAACACCGGTGACTGCTCATACTTCATTTGCAGACAAAACTTCATCACATCAATAAAGATTTCTCCCCAATCCGATCTGCGGTTCAAAGTTTCCAGTTTCTTGGCCGGGAACTTGGGATTGGGAGCATGATAAACCTCACGGATACAAGCCTCATCCTGAAATTTTAAGACCTGATATAACTGCTCGCAGTTTTTAAACATGACTCCATTAACCTGAATTGGAGTAGGAGCAAAATTACAGAAAATGCCCCATTCTTCGGTCACCTTGTGAATCAGAACACATTCCTTAACATCATATTCCTGGGTACCCCAATACAAAGGATAATATGTCTGAATATAAGAGGCAAGGCTGTGCGGACTGACCGACAAATCCTTCACCAAAGTATTACTCCCTTCTACATATTGATCTTTTGTATCCAGCTTTACTTCCTCAATCCTGATAATTTTGAGAAAAGAAGCTTTCAGATAAGCACGGTTCATTCGGGTTTCTCCCGCGGTCCAAGTAAATGGCCATTCTATGAATTTCACACCAATCTTACAAAGGAATTCTGCCGCGGCTTTCTCTTCATCCAGTCCTACCCTCAATTTATTCTCATCCAGTCTTGTTGCTTCTGCCAGTTTTTCCCAAACCACTCTACTTCGAACCAAACGTATCCCCAGATATTTTCGAAATACTTTTCCATTCACGATATACAACTGTGGAATACGCTCGCCTAGAAGTTGTTCCGCCTGATGCACAATTGGGGCTGCGACTTCTTCCAGATAACTGATATAGTTTGATTTGTTCTTTCTGCTCACCTCCACGGTATAAACATAATGCTTTTCCTCTGCTGGCCCCTTGGAGTAATGAGCCGCAGAAGTAAAACTAGAAGTCACATAAAGTCCAAAACCGAATTTTACTTTCCCTGTTCCCTGAAGGGCATAATCCAAATCAAACTTATGAAACAATTTGGATGAGCCGTGATAAAAAATTTCTCCCATTTTATGAAAATCTTTATTTCCGTAATCCATCTGTTCAAAAACAGATGGATAAAGATAATATTTTTCTTATGATAATCAGAAGAAAAAACAGGAATCTGCCACCATCTTAAACAAAAAACTACTGTGTATGAAATTAATGGGAATCTAAAAAGAGTTTATTTACTTTTGCTGCGTGATCTAATTTTGTATATCTACCGGTATGATGAATCAAAAGAATTGTACCGAAGAAATACAATATCACATGGCAACAAGATTATCGGCCTGAGTATCATGTATTGCCTGAAAGAAATATTTTAAATGGTTCCGTTTATAAAAAATAACCGTATGCTGACCAAAGAAGATATATGCCAAATAACCGGAACAGATATTGAATATCTGGAATCTGGAGAAGCGAACATAAAACTTACCGGAATAGCTGATGAACTGCCAGAAAATCTTCATCTTTGTACACTTAGTTTAGTTGACAGTTCTATCAGATGTCTGCCCGATGATTTGGATGTACAGTTTTTGGAGATCATCCGATGTCCCTATCTGCAGACCCTTTCTGACAGGCTTTATCTGACGAGCTTACAGATTGAAGACTCCAATATCGACAGCTTGCCAGAGAATTTCTCCTGCCCGGAGTCTTTATCCTTGAAGAATTGCCCGTTATTAAAGAAAATTCCTGATGCCTGCATTGCCTTTTCAAGTTATCTGACGCTATTCAATTGCCCGTTGATTTCTGATCTCCCCAATATCAGAGTCATCTTTGGTGACCTCAATATTATTGGAACCTCAATCCGGAAACTGCCCAATCATATAAAAATAGGAGGAAGTCTGACTGTCAACGAAAGTAGTCTGGAAACAATTCCCGCCGATATCCGGGTAGGAAGTTATATGGATTTGAGAGACTGCAAAAATCTGCAATCATTACCCGATGGATTAATGGTAAACGGAAGCCTGATTCTGTCCGGCACCTCCCTCCAACAACTGCCAAACAGACTGATTGTGGGAGGTAATCTGAATATCATGGCAACTGATATAAAATCGTTACCTTCTGATTTATTAGTCCGAAACCAGATTATAGGTTTAGGATTATCATCCCAGACTATAAACCCAGAAAATAAGTTTCCAGAATATCTGTCCGAAAGCATCTGGAACGACAGCGGTTATTTTCTATACGACAAAACCCTTTACAGAGTTATCTACCAAGATGGGTTTTGTTGGAAAATACTCGACCCTTATACTGTTGTGTCCATTATGCTTGACAGAAATGATTGTTGCCTGATTGACGACATTTATATAGTAACAGACGGAAACCATAATTATGGAATGTCCCATTCATTACACGAAGCTTACAAGGATCTGCACGATAATAAAATAATCCAGCAGTTCCTGATAAGGTAATAAAGCAGAAAAAATAATGGTTACCCTCAAAACGTGATTATTTAAAAAGCTAAAACATATAATATTATCCTACCACCCCCACGATTCACCCAAAATAATTAGCGAACCGGGGAACTCTGAAAAATAAACCTAGAGGGTGCATCACAATGTATGCTAACGTGCATGTTGATGCACTTTCTTCATTTCATGGAAAAGATTCGTACTTGCACAAATTCGGATCTTTATTATATCCTAAAGTTTTTGCAACTTTAGGTAAAGTTAAAAGTCCTGCCAAAGTTTCATGATACTCCCCTTTCTTCAAAAATAATTGGCAAGTGCACATGTTTCTTATGCAGGGGTATAGTAATTTTGCTGCAGCATTTTCAGGAAGCGAATCTCCGTTCCCAATTTTAAAAGAAAAGGCTGTTGAAAAAACTTCCAGTTTTTTTGTCCGATTAATAAAATATCAACGTGACAAATATTCTTCAAATCAAAAATAAAATTCACATTAATTATTCAGAGCAAAATGAAAGATGTAATACTTGAAATGAAAATTTTTATTCAAAACCACAAGGTTTTATGGATGATTTTAGTGGTATTTGCCATTATTGGATTGACTATAGCCCTCCTTGACGGAAGATCAGGAGACAGATGGCTGAGTTTACCATAAGATTGAATTTGCCTGCCATTTATCATTAAAAGTTCTCAGTACTTCTACCAGAAAAGAGTGTGTGTCAAAATGTATGTTAATATGCATTTTGATGCA
>OGMP01001679.1_pt1 | contig 16328 bp, 16 predicted proteins | sample 1573261 | NCBI WGS metagenome assembly OGMP01 (sample SAMEA2581878, study PRJEB24529) | metagenome | biome: Human gut stool | place: China | collected 2011 | reverse complement strand
TGATATAATCCCGCAGGCTTCTGCGGATATTTTGAATTGCTAACTTCCAGTACATCATTACGACCTCCCTTCCTTTAATGTTTTTCTATGTTCCTTTGAAACAGGTAATAGGTTGACACAAAATAACATCCAAAGACGATTATAAAAGAGATATAGGATAGGGTCAGGATTATTCCAATTTGCGAAGGCAAAACATAGGCGATAATCTCATTGTAGTTGCTCCAAAGCAAATAGGAAAAAACTCCAATACTTCCAACTATCGCCATCAGAACCGGAAGTCCAAACCAGAAATACATTTGCCGACGAGCAGTTTTCTGGCATTCTTTACGCTCCACTCCTAATTTACGAATGATGTCAAAACGATGTTTTTGTTCAATAGCATCTGTAAGCTGTTGCACCGATAACATAGTAAAACTGCTTACTAACAACACAAGCGCCGCATAAGTGCCAATCAGTGACAATAACAGCATATTTGAAATACCCTCATTGGACTGTAAGGTATTCAAACGAATAAATGCAGACTCCGGCGGGAAATTCCCAAGTTCTCTCTGATATGTGCCCATATTTTCTTCAAATTGTTTTGCAAATTCATAAGTTAAAGGCTTATCGGTATTTGCAGAATAAAATGTGGTCGCAATCCGAAGGTCTGAGATAGCTACGTCCGGCAAAACATAAACCGCTTTTGTCCTGCTGGTAAACAGGTTAATTCCTATCGAATCCTGAAAGTCGGCGTCCTGGGCCTTATTAAGAACAATGCCATTCACTTGGATCTGACGGATATTTCGGTCAATTTCCTGCATCTCCGTTTCTACTGCTTTTCCAGCTTCATCATAGCGGTAAGCTTTCATTTCAATCAGGTTGACATAAGAGATAATCTTTCGGTCTGCAATTACTGGCACAACAACCGGACAAACCGTAGAACCAAATTTCGACTTCAAATCTGTCAGAACGTTATAGAAATTTGCATTGTCATCATCCAGCTTTGTGACAACGAACATCCGAGGCTTTCCGAGTGCAACTGCACAATCATATGCCTTTTGCGTTCCAACTCGAACGCCAGATTTCCCCGAAACAGTAATCAAGGTGCAATCACTGCCATAAATTCCTTCGGTCATCTCTCCGGCAAAGTCAAACATTCCGGGTGTATCCAAAAGATTGACCTGTAAAGCATCGGTGCGAATGGTGGAAAGTGTTGTATAAACGGAGGATTTCCGCTTGATTTCTTCCGCTGTATAGTCAGAAACCGTGTTGCCTTCTGTGATTTTTCCAATCCGTTCTGTGACACCGCTCTGATAGAGCAGGGCTTCACACAAAGTTGTTTTTCCAGAACCGGCATGCCCGGCGAGTGCGATATTTTTCGTCATAGTTGTTTGCATTTTTTCTTCGCTCCAGTCTTATTAAAATGAAGTAGCAGATAAGCAATTTGCAACTTGCACAATTTCTTTGAACTGCCTGATTATAATTATATAACATTTCACGAGAAAATGCAACCCTTTTTTGAAAAAAATTGTTCCAATTTTTTAGAAAGCAAAAAACAGCTGCTGATTTCCTACAAAAAACCAGCAGCTGAATGTTTTTTCGACTTTCTCCTATGATTTATTCGATTAATCCGCTTTCTTTCAGCATCAGTTCAATATCCGTTCCCTGAACTTTCTTCAGGAGAACACGAATCATTTTCTTTTCTACAAACGACAACGGAACGTCTGTAATCGGCTTCTTGTCAATTGCGTAGTAGCAGGCACGCAGTAACTCTCGAACATCATACTTACTGCCCCAGACTTCCGGAACGCCTCGGTCAATATCCAGCAGGGTATATACCGATTCCATACCTGTTCGCATGGAATATTCTGTGGTAAAGATGGTATCTCTTGGTGTTTCTGCAAACTGTCCGATGAACGCAAAATTCACTGCACCATTTGGAACAACACGAGGACGGTCAGATTCTTTTCGTGGCTGGAAAAATGCGTTGATATATGGCATAAAGCAAGTAGTTGTGTTGCAGGCATTCTTCGCAAGTTCTGGAATTTTTTCTTTCGGAACGCCAATGTGGTACAGCCATTCCATGCACAGTTCCTTGCCGGTGCAGTCGCGCATGGCCTTCTTGACGTAGTTGCCGGGCTTATCACTGAACAGGCCGTAGACCCAGACGCACAGCTGGTTCTTAGGCTGGTCGCGGAACTGCTGCTGACGGTTCAGCGTCCAGCTGAGCAGCCAGTTGGAGTCCTTAACCGTGACGATGCCGCCGGTGACGGTGTGGCCGCTGAACGGGTCACGCTTGCAAATCTTCTGGATATACTGCGGGATCTTGTCGTCCAAGGTGGTAATGGTAGCGCTCTCCCAGTTGGAATGTTCCGGGTCGGAGCAGAACTTCTCGGGATGGCCGAAAGCGGGATCCTGTGCAGCGATCTTCTTCCACAGGTCCCAGCCGTTACCCGGCTTGATGGTGGGATCAAAGCCTGCTGCCTTGTCCTGTGCGCCCATCGTGCAGCTTTCCACGCAGCCGCCGTTGGTGATGAACAGCAGATCATTTTCGGTCAGGCCGATGGTGCTGGTCTCCCCCGCATGCTCCACGACCACGCTGCTTGCCTGCTTGCGCTTGCCATTGATATCAAATTTCACGTCCACGACCTTGGTCTCATAGTGGAACTGCACGCCGTGGTCCTTCAGGTAAGTGACCATGGGCAGGATGATGGACTCATACTGGTTGTAGCGGGTAAAACGCAGGGCAGTGAAATCCGGCAGACCGCCGATATGGTGGATATAGCGCTTAAGATAGAGCTTCATTTCCAGAGCACTGTGCCAGTTTTCAAAGGCAAACATGGTGCGCCAGTACAGCCAGAAGTTGGAGTTCAGCACTTCATCATCAAAGAAATCGGTGATCTTCTTATCCTGCAGCTGCTCGTTGGGGGTGAAGAAGAGCTTCATGATCTCCATAGCACCCTTATCAGACAGGCCGAACTTGCCATCGGTGTGGGCATCCTCGCCGCGGTTGACGGTAGCACGGCACAGTGAATAGTTGGGGTCTTCCTTGTTCAGCCAGTAGTACTCATCCAGCACACTGGCACCCTCGGTCTCCAGAGACGGAATGGAGCGCAGCAGATCCCACATGACCTCGAAGTGGTTATCCATCTCGCGGCCACCGCGCATCACGTAACCGATATCGTATTTGTAGCCGTCGCAGGCACCGCCGGGGACGGGGTCTTTCTCAAACACATGCACATGCTCGCCCTTCATCTGGCCGTCACGCACCAGATAACATGCAGCCGTCAGTGCAGCCAGACCGGAACCAATGATATATGCAGATTTATGATCGACACCCTCCGGCTTTTTAGGAGTTGCAAATGCTTCATAGTTGCCACTGGAATAGTACATAGAAAAGCCTCCCTGCTTTTTATTGCTTTTTTCGGCATCCTTGCGCCGTCCTTATGGCAACAGTATACCCCGCGCCGCCGCAGCAGACAACAAACAAACTTTAGCGGGTGTATAAATTTTATACAATCATTCTGTTTTGCTGGAAATACGTACAAATTGTGACAAAAGCCGCCCTAATAGCGAATCGTTCTGTGATATAGCGTGCTTTATAAACCAGTTTCAGCAAAAAGAAAAGCACCCAGATTTCAATGAATCCAGGTGCTTTTTGTTGGTGGAGCATAAACGACCTTGTGCGAACACACAGGGTTCGTCTGGCTCACGTTTGGTGGAGGCGATGGGAGTCGAACCCATGTCCGAAAAGAGTTCAGTGTAGGTGTCTCCGGGTGCAGGCGATCTACAACATTCCCGCCGCGCCACGCCGATCGTCAGGCTAGCGCATTGGTAGCTTCATGAGTTCCTGCCGGTCCGCAAAGCTTAAGTCCGTTCAGGTGCTGTGTCTAAAGGACGCCCCGGCCCCACACGACACAAGAGTGGGCGGAACGCGCAGCACTCAGGCTGCGAGCAACTGAGAATTGTTATTGTCAGTTAATTTTTTTGGAGGAGTTATAGAGCAGTTCCCCCACTGCTACCCGCTGCCCAGACCTCGCTCTCCCCGTCGAAACCTTTACGCCCCCTTATAAAGCACACCTTGCGGTGTGCAGAAAGCTTTGAAAAAGTTCCGCTTCAGGAAGCGGTCTGAAAAGATCAATAGTATTTGCCGTTGGACTTCATGGCACGGTCAATGGAACGCTTTGCATCGCGCTGGGCGGCATCGGCACGCTTATCATAGAGCTTTTTGCCTTTGCAAAGGCCCACTTCCATTTTCACGCGGCCATGTTTGAAATAGAGCGAAAGCGGCACAAGGGTGTATCCCTGCAGCTTGCACTGCTGATGCAGCCGCCGGATCTCACTTTTGTGTGCCAGCAGGCGCCGGACGCGCATCGGATCCTGATTGAACATGTTTCCGTGGTCGTAGGGACTGATATGCATTCCCTTTACCAGCAGTTCACCATCCTCAATATCGACCCAGCTGTCTTTCAGGTTGACCCCTCCGGCACGCAGGCTCTTGACCTCCGTACCTTTCAGTTCAACGCCGGTTTCCAGCGCTTCCAGAACGAAGTATTCATGGCGCGCTTCACGGTTTGTGGCAATGGTTTTTGTTGCCGGACGCTCCTTAGTGGGTGCCATTCCGCGCGCCTCCTTTCTCCATTGTGGTTTGTTGTATCAGTATACCATTTTTTTATGGTTTTGCAAGGGCTGTTTTTGAAGAAACTGTAAATTTTTCCCAATTCACAGCTCACCACGGCCAGAAAGTGCACGATACAAGGTGGTCTCGTCTGTGTACTCCAGACTTGCACCCACCGGCAGACCGTAGGCCAGACGTGTGGTCTTGATGCCCAGAGGCTTGATAAGCTTTGCCAGATACATGGCGGTAGCTTCACCCTCCACCGTGGGGTTCATGGCCATGATGACCTCTTTCACCTTGCCGTCGCCCAGGCGGGCCAGAAGTTCCTTGACGCACAGCTGTTCGGCAGTAATGCCGTCCATCGGGCTGAGCAGGCCGTGCAGCACATGGTACAAGCCGTGATACTCCCTTGTGCGTTCAAACGCCTGCACATCGCGGGGCGTTTCCACCACGCAGATCACAGAAGGATCGCGTTTTGCACTGGCACAGATGGGGCAGATATCCGCTTCTGTATAATTCTGGCAGATACGGCAGCGATGGAGCTTGGTGTGGGCACCCTGAATGGCTCCCGCCAGTGCGGCGGCATCTTCGTCCGACATGCTCAGCACCTGATACGCCATGCGGGTAGCGCCCTTGCGCCCGATCCCCGGAAACTTGCTGAATTCTTCGATCAGCTTTTCCAGCGGGGCAGCAGTATAGCCCATGTTCTTCCCTCCTGCCGGATCAGAGACCGGGGATGTTCATGCCGCCGGTCAGCTTGCTCATTTCAGCTTCGGCAGTTTCGTCCACCTGCTTGACGGTTGCGTTGATGGCAGCAGCCACCATATCTTCCAGCATTTCAACATCATCCGGGTCCACAGCCTCGGGCTTGATGGTGATGGACAGCACTTCGTGCTTGCCGTTCATCTTAACAGTGACCATCTCACCGGCAGCGCTGCCGGTGTACTCGGCAGCTTCCAGCTCGGCCTGTTTGGCTTTCATATCTTCCTGCATCTTCTGTGCCTGACGCATGAGGGCGTTCATATCGGGGCGGCCAAAGCCTGCGGGCATTCTTGCTTTCATAATCGTTTCTCCTTATTGATGCAATGTATTTTTATGATCTCGTTTTCCTTGCGGAATCCTCAATGGACACATCCAACCCCAGCTTTTCCAGTGCACGAAGCGACTGCTCTGCGTTGGAGACCGTTTTGCCAGCGCTCTTTGGTTCATAGGGACCAATGGGCACCGCCGTACCGGACACATCCTTGATCAGCTTTTTGATCAGGCGCTGGCTGTCCTTATTGGCGCGGATAAAATCGCGGAAGGTCTTGCCGCCGTCGATCAGCACGCGGGTGCCATCAAAGTAAGCCTTGGACTTGCGCAGATAGGTGTAGAGCATGGGATCTTTTTCCTGCAGCTGCTGTACCACCTGCGGCCAGTACGGATACAGCGCAGTCCCTTCCTGCCCGGCATCCTGTGGCTTTTCCGGCACAGGCTTTGCAGCGGGCGTGGGTGCAGGTTTGGGCGGTTCTGGCTGCGGAACAGGTTCCAACTCTGCCGGCACGGGTGCAGCTGACTGTGCGGCCTGCGCGGCAGGCTCGTCCCAAGGCAGCATTCCGGCCTGCTGCACGGGCGGTTCCTCCGGCAGCGGCGGCAGCTCTTCGGTCTGGACGGGTGAAGTCTGCTCTGCAGGTATTTCCGACGGCACGGAAGGTTCTGCCTTTACAGGTTTCGGTTCCGCTGCAGGCTGCACCACAGGAACGGACGGTATTGGCGGCTGGGAAATCGGAGCGCTTGCAAAGGGCTGCACAGCAGTTGCCGATGCAAACGGCTGCGGCGCTGCGGGTTGAGCTGCAGCACGGACAGGCGCGGCCTGCACAGGAACTGCCTGCGGCTGCTGGGGCGGTTCGGATAAGCCAAACAGTGCAAGTTCCAGCTCAATCCGCTGGTCGCTGCCGCGGGTCATATGTTCCAGCGCACTGCCCAGCGCACGGATGGCACGAATGGCCTCCCGCTGGCCCAGCTGCGGGCCTTTTTCCAGATACAAAGCTTCCTCCTCCGGCGAAACGCCGGACAGAAGGCTCTGCCCGCCCGGCAATGCTGCCAGCATCAAAGCACGATAATGCGCGATCAATTCCTCTGTCAGACGCTTGACATCCACAGACTGCTGGCGAAGCTGTGCCAGCTGGGCCAGTGCTGTTGCACCGTCCTGCGCTTCCAGTGCGTCCGAAATGCGGAACAGATAACTGCGGTCGGTCACACCTGCCATGCGGCGCACCACATCGGCGTCGATTTTCGCCGTAACGCCTGCGCAGGTATCCAGAATGGACAACGCATCGCGCAGCGCACCGTCGGCCAGACGGGCGATCAGTTCCGCACCATCCGGCGAAAGCTCCAGCTTTTCCTCCCCTGCAATGTATTCCACCCGGCGGGCGATATCCTCCGGCCCGATGCGGGTAAAATCGTACCGCTGGCAGCGGGAAAGAATGGTGGCGGGCACCTTCTGGATTTCAGTGGTTGCCAGAATGAAGATGACGTGGGCAGGCGGTTCTTCCAGCGTTTTGAGCAGCGCATTGAATGCTGCTGTGGACAGCATGTGCACCTCATCGATGATGTATACCTTATATTTGCAGGCGCTGGGAGTGTAGGCTGTCTCGTCGCGCAGGTCGCGGATATCGTCCACACCGTTGTTGGAAGCCGCATCCATCTCCACCACGTCCAGAATGCTGCCGTTATCGATGCCCTTGCAGATCTCACACTCGCCGCAGGGGTCTCCATTGACCGGATGCAGGCAGTTGACCGCCTTTGCAAAGATCTTGGCGCAGGTGGTTTTGCCGGTGCCGCGCACGCCGGTAAACAGGTAGGCATGGCCCACACGGTTTGCCGTGATCTGGTTTTTCAGCGCAGTAACAATGGCCCGCTGGCCTACCACATCCTCAAAACGCTGCGGTCTCCATTTGCGGTACAAGGCACGGTACATGGTTCTCTCCCCTTTCCTGCAAAATAAAAAAGACAGCGCTGACGGGGTTTTGTCCCCGCCTTGCGTAACTCGGCATACGGATGCAGGCTTACTGAAACGCACGAACGCACTGCTTAAGGCTGCTTGGTTCCCCACCTGACCTGGTTCACAGCGAATCCATCGTACAGGACCCGCATCCGTATGCCGAACCACGCAGCAGGCGCTGTCCGACACATCCTTCTGAATGCCAGAATATTGTACCATAAACGCAGGCAGATTGCAAGGGGTGGGAGGTATCATTTCACGGCCCACGCATGAAACGATCAAATAGGATAGCCCAAAGTCAGAAAATGTGATGTTCTCAAAAATCCAAGAAAGCGCAGTACATTCTCTGCGCTTTCGCGTTATGTTTGTACTGCGCTTTGCTTTTATCCTGTTATTTTATTAACGGCATTGATTTTGCAGCAGCCCCTTTTTTCTTACAATGCCACATCCAGTGCCATCATCAGCGCAAATCCCAGCACAATGCTTACAACACCGGCAGGCTCATCGCCCTCCACGGCCTGCGGGATCATCTCCTGTGCGGTCACGCACACCATGCAGCCCGCCGCTGCGCTGAGCAGCCACGGCAGCGCAGCACTGACCCATTCGGCCAGAGCAAAGGCAAGCAATGCCCCCAACGGCTCTACCAGCCCGGAAGCCGCTCCCGCAAAAAACGCCTGACTGCGGGTGCGGCCATTATGGGCCAGCGGCAGGCTGACTGCTGCACCTTCCGGGATATTCTGCAAACCGATGCCAAGGCTCAGCGCCAGCGCACCGCTGATAGCATCCGGCTCCCCGGTCAAAGCCAGTGCAGCGGCAAGGCCCGCCACCATACCCTCGGGCAGGTTGTGCAATGTTACAGCCAGCACCATGCGTCCGCCGTGCCCGGCCCCGCCTTCCAGCAGCTGCCCGGCAAACTGTTCCACCTGCAAAAGGCCCACTGCGCCAAGCACAAGCCCCACTGCCGATGGGATCCATGCCGGAAGCGGCAAAGTCTGTCCGCGCTGGATAGCAGGCAGCAGTAGGCTCCACACACTGGCCGCCAGCATAATGCCCGCTGCCATGCCGCACAGGATGCGCTGCGTGCAGGGCCGCGACTGCCGCCGCAGCAAAAACACACCTGCTGCTCCCAGTGTAGTGCACGCCGCCGGGAACAGCAGCACCCACGCAGTGAAAACGATCTGGTTCACGATGCATTCCCCCTTTGCCCGGTGTATGTGCGCCGAAGCAAAAAGGTGCAGAAAAGTCCGTCACACAAAATACAGTGCGACGGGCTTTTCTGTCAGAATGCGATGGCATCTTCTTCGCTGCCAAAGTCATTCTCCGGCTCTTTGACCAGCTTTACCTTCTGGCCTACTGTAAACGGCTGAGTGCCGAAGCGGTAGTTGAGTCCGGTCAATGTAACATAGTACTTCATCTTTATTTCTCTTCAGGAAACATGCATTCCCGTCTTGATTCAAGTGAACAAACAATGAAAGAAATTACAAAGAGATTACAACGCGGTAAAAAATTCTTTCCTGAGTCTCTCTGCGCTTCGATCAGTTTAACAAAAACTCTTTGACTTTTAGCGATAAATTATAACAAAATCGTAGATTATCATTGAAATCTCACTTTTTAGCCAAAAAAGCTCTTGATTTTTTCGCAAAAAAGACTAGAATATCCACTTGCAGAAAGGCACTTCCTGTAGGGCCTTCTGCAAAATACATTTGCGTATGGCAAGGAGATTTTAGATATGAAACTCAAGAATGTTTGTGTTGCTGTTGTTGCTCTGGCTCTGGCTGTTGGCATGACCGCTTGCGGCGGTTCTGCTTCCTCCACTGCTGCATCCTCTTCCGAGGCTGCTTCTACCAGCACTTCTGTTGCTGCTGAGGCCGAGGAGAACGCTTCTTCCGCTGTTGCAGAGGAGAACGGTTCTTCTTCTGAGGCTGCTTCCAGCGAGGCCGCTTCCAGTGAGGCTGCTTCCAGCGAAGCTGCTTCTTCTGTTGCAGCTTGATCGCACAGCGCCTAAATTCCAATAAAAGCTGAAGCCGGGCACAGGGAGCCATGAGTTTTCCTGTGCCCGGCTTTTTACAACAAAACGCACCGGATCTTTCAACGAGAACCACCCGGCGCGTTATTTTTTATGCTCCCCAGAACAGGATGCCCAGCCCTGCGGAAATCAGGATCATGAGAATGGGGGATGGTGCCTTGCCGTTCCTTTTGCGGCACAGCAGATGCAGCGCCCACAAAAGTACAAACACTGCAATGGAGCGCGCATCCGGCACAAAGTCGGTGCTGCGGCCCGCAAAGCCCAGCAGTGTGGAAAGTGCCATATTGATTGCCGTTGCAAGGATCATCGCCACCACACAGGGACGAACGCCGCCAAGAACTGCGTTGATTCCCGCATACTTCATCAAATTCTGCAGCACCGATGCAACGAGCAGGATAATGACAAAGGACGGCAGCACCACACCCAGCGTCGCACACAGCGCACCCCAGAAGCCGCCCTGTGAAGCGCCGATGAAGGTGGCCATATTGATGGCCAGCGGGCCGGGTGTGGACTCTGACACCGCAATAAAGCTGAGGAACTCCGTTTCGGTCAGCCAGCCGTGTCCTAAGACCGTTTCCCGCACCAGCGAGATCATCCCGTAGCCGCCGCCAAAGGACAGCGCGCCGATCATGAGAAAATTCCAGAAAAGTTCTACATAGATCACGGCTTCTTCTCCCCCTTCCGCAGCTGCTGTACTGCATACACCAGCAGCCCGGCCGCACCGCTGAACAGGATGTAAAAAATGGAAGAGAAGGACACTGCTGCAATGGAACAGCCCACCATCGCTGCCGCAACCGTGGTCAGGATGACAATATTGAAGACGCTGTGTTCCAGCTGCTTCAGCATTTTCAGGCCCGCCGAGAGGATCAGATAGATCACACACACCTGAATGCCGTGGAATGCACTTGCCACCACCGACAGGCGGAGGAACTGGTCGAAGAACAGCGAGATCAGATAAATGACCGCGAAAGACGGAAGACATACCGCCACCGTGGACGCTGCCGCACCTGCCGCACCCTCGATCTTGTAGCCGATATAGGTGGCACTGTTCACCGCCACCGGGCCGGGCGTAGACTCCGCAATTGCCACCATATCCAGAAATTCTTCTTTTGTCACCCACTTTTTCTCTTCCACAAATTCATTCTGCAGCAAAGCCACCATGGCATAACCGCCGCCAAACGTGAACGCACCAATTTTGAAAAACGTCCAGAAAAGCTCCTTTGTTTTCGACATAGCCTTCTCCTTTCTTGCGCCTTATTATATCATTTTTTGTTTTGATATGATATACTTTAATGGAATATGCTGTTTTCTTTGGAAAAAGCAGAAAAAGGAGTTTAGGATATGAAAACAAAATTTGGCATTGTAGGCTGCGGCTTTCTGGGCAACATTGTGGCCGATGCATGGAAGAACGGTCTGCTGCCGGACTATGAGCTGGTGGGCGTGACCAGCCGCACCCGTGCTTCGGCAGAAAAGCTTGCCGCCGAGGTAGGCTGTCCCGTCTGCGATGATGTGGATGCTCTGCTGACACTGCAGCCGGAATACATTGTGGAGACTGCTTCGGTGGAGGCTGTGCGCGCCATGGCTGTGCCTGTACTGAAAAACGGCGTGAATCTGGTCATTATTTCCATTGGTGCCTTTGCGGACCTTGATTTTTACGATCAGGTCAAGGCCGCTGCCGTGGAGGGCGATGCCAAGGTGCATCTGGCAAGCGGTGCCATTGGCGGCTTTGATGTGCTGCAGACCGTCACCCTGATGGCCGAGGCGCAGAAGCTGGCCGAGACGGCAGGCATTGAGACCCACACCGGAGCCAAGGGCTTCCGCAACACGCCGGTATGGGCCGACCACCTGCTGACCGATACCGAAAAGACCACCGTGTTCACCGGCAATGCCAAGCAGGCCATTGCCACCTTCCCCCGCCGCGTGAATGTGGCTGTTGCCACCTCGCTGGCCACCACCGGCCCGGAGATCACCGGCGTGACCATGCACTCGGTACCCGGCTGGGTGGGCGACGACCACTGCATCACCGCCGAGATCGAGGGCGTGAAGGCCGTGGTGGATATCTGCTCTTCCACCAGCGCCATTGCCGGTTGGAGCGTAGTTGCCCTGCTGCGCAACCTCACCTCCCCCGTATGCTTCTATTAAAGGAGGGCTTTGCAGATGTTCAACAAACTGGTGGCCATTGAGCCGGTAAGCCTGATTCCTTCCGCCGAGGAAGCGCTGCATCAGTACGCAAAAGAAGTGGTGCTGTACCGCGATATCCCGGCCAGCGATGACCAGATCGTGCAGCGCATCGGAGATGCCGATGCCGTGCTTTTGAGCTACACCTCCCGCATGGGCAAAAATGTGATCGAGCGCTGCCCGAATATCCGTTACATCGGCATGTGCTGCAGCCTGTATTCTGAGGAAAGCGCCAATGTGGATATCGCCTACGCCCGCACCCGCGGCATCAAAGTGCTGGGCATCCGGGACTACGGCGACCGCGGCGTTGTGGAGTACGTCCTGCATGAGCTCACCGGCATCCTGCACGGTTTTGGGATGCCCATGCTGCGGGACGAGCCGGTGGAGATCACCGGGCTGAAGGCAGGCATCATCGGGCTGGGTGTGTCCGGCAAAATGATCGCCGACGCGCTGCAGTTCATGGGTGCCGACATTGCCTATTACAGCCGCACCCGCAAGCCGGATGCCGAAGCTGTGGGCATGGCCTATAAGCCGCTGGCACAGCTGCTGACCGAGAGCGAGGTGGTGTTCACCTGCCTGAACAAGAACGTACTGCTGTTGGGCAAGGACGAATTTGCACAGCTGGGCGCAGGCAAGGTGCTGTTCAACACCTCCATCGGCCCGGGCTTCGACTCTGCTGCTCTGGAACAGTGGCTTGCTCTGCCGGGCACCCACTTCTTCTGTGACACCCGTGCCGCTGCCGGCCCGGTGGGTGAAGGCTTCTTTGCCCGTGAGAATGTGCATTGCGCGAATGTTTCTGCCGGACGCACCAAGCAGGCTTTTGTGCTGCTGAGCCAGAAGGTGCTGGCAAATATCCGCACTGCACTGGGAGAATGATATAAAAAGGAAACGCTTCCCGGCCGGGGAAGCGTTTCCTTTTAGGCTTTATTCAAAATTGTTGTGATCTCTTCCAGATTCGCCGCAAATCGGATGCCCTGCTGGCGCTGCAGCGTGGAAAGGCCTTTCTCGATCATTTTGGCAAGCAGTGCTTTCAGGCTGTCGTAGTAGCCGTTCAGATCATACAGGATGCAGGGCGCGTCCAACTGGCCCAGCGAGACCTTGGACATTACCTCTGCGATTTCTTCCAGCGTGCCGGTACCGCCGGGGAATGCGATGAAGGCATCGCCCAGCTCGATCATCTTCGTCTTGCGCTCGGTCATGTCCTTGGTGACGATCAGCTCGGTCAGGCCATCGTGCTGCAGCTCCTGCTGCACAAAGAACTGCGGTTCCACACCGGTCACCGTGCCGCCTGCGTCCAGCGCGCTCTGGGCAAGCTGACCCATCAGGCCGCTGCGGGAGCCGCCGTACACAAGGCGGTGCCCGTTTGCACCGATCCAGCTGCCCAGTTCCCGGACAGCTTCCGCCAGCGCAGGATCATTGCCCGCATTTGCTCCAAGATAGACCGTGATGTTCATGGTATTTCCCCCTTTGTTTTTTTCATTTTACCACGCAGCGGGCCGATTGAAAAGGGCCATCCCCTTGCAAATGCAGCGGCACTGTGGTATTCTTGAACGCAGAAAAAAGGGAGCCTGCAAAAGCAGGCTGAGAGTGGGCTGTTTGCCCAGACCTGTGACCTGATTTGGACAATGCCAACGTAGGGAGATACTGCTGCTTCAAAGTGCGGAAATGCCTCCTTGCGGGCATTTCCGCATTTTTTGCAAAGGAAGTTGTAACCATGAAAACTGCATTGACGATTGCCGGCAGCGATTCCAGCGGCGGTGCTGGCATCCAGGCCGATATCAAAACCATGACTGCAAACGGCGTGTATGCCATGAGCGCCATTACCGCACTGACTGCCCAGAACACCACAGGTGTGACCGGCATTTTTGAAGCCACGCCCGAATTTCTGGCACAGGAGATCGATGCCATTTTTACCGACATCTACCCGGATGCCGTCAAGATCGGCATGGTATCCTCGGCAGAGCTGATCGGTGTGATCGCCAAAAAGCTGCACACCTACGGCGCAAAGCATATCGTGGTGGACCCGGTGATGGTTGCCACCTCCGGCTCCAAGCTGCTGCGGGACGATGCCGTGCAGGCGCTGACCGAAAAGCTGCTGCCCATGGCAGAGGTGGTCACCCCCAACATTCCGGAGGCTGAGATCCTTTCCGGCATGAAGATCACCGATGCGGCCGGAATGGAGGCCGCTGCAAAGCTGATCAGCGAGAAATACCACTGTGCCGTGCTGTGCAAGGGCGGCCACCAGATCAACGATGCCGACGACCTTCTGTGGCGGGACGGCTGCGGCAAATGGTTCCGCGGCAAGCGCATTGCAAACCCCAATACCCACGGCACCGGCTGCACCCTATCCAGCGCCATTGCGTCCAATCTGGCAAAGGGCTATGATCTGGATGCATCGGTGGAGCGCGCAAAGGCCTACATTTCCGGCTGTCTTTCTGCCATGCTGGATCTGGGCCACGGCTCCGGCCCGATGGACCATATGTTTGCACTGAAGGGAGAGTTTGTGGGTGAGTGAGCAGACCTTTGTGCAGCAGCTGGTGCAGGAAAGTCTGCCTGTGTGGGAGAAATGTCTGCACTCAGAATTTCTGACCCACCTTGCGGATGGCACACTGAATGAAGCCTGCTTCAAGGGCTACATCGTGGAGGACAGTCTTTACCTGCGGGAATATGCCAAGGTGTTTGCCTGGGGCATGACCAAGGCAAAGGATATGCAGACCATCCGCACCTACTATTCCCTGCTTTCCTTCGTGAATGAGAGCGAGGATGCAGCCCGCCTGCACTATCTCAAGCACTTTGGACTGACCGATGAAGGCATCCAGAGCCTGCCGCTGCGGCCGGAGAACCGTGCCTATGTGGACTCTATGATCGAAGCCGCCAAAAACGGCGAGGGCGCAGCCGAGTGTATGATGGCCTGCCTGCCCTGTATGCTGAGCTATGGCTGGATCTTCCAGAAACTGCTGGAAGAAAAGCCTTCCGTGCAGGATACCCTTTATGGTGCACTGGTGGTGGACTATGCTGACAAGGGCTATGAGGCGGCCTGCCGCGACTGGGCCGCGTTTGCAGAAAAAGTCTGCGAAGGCCTGAGCGACGAACGCCTTGCCCGCTGCCGCGAGATCTTCCATGCCTGCTCGGAGCACGAGCTGAACTTCTGGGCCATGGCAGCTTCCCCGCGCAGTGACCTGTAATGTTTCCTAAAATATAAAATGCACCCGGCCTGTGGGCAGAACCGCAGCAACCGGGTGCATCTGTTTTGTTCAGGGTTTCGTGGCCGCAGCCGCAGGCATGAGCCTTGGTGCCGGAAACAAGGGAACCCTAAAACAAAAACTCCCCCGGCTCTTCTGCCGAGGGAGTGGAAAAGAAAAACGCCCTTAACAGAAGAACTCTCTTCTGTCAAGGACGAATAAAATTTGGCCTTTTATCCGCGGTGCCACCCTGACTTCATGGGCATGACCCCATGCACTTGGCGAGATGCCAACACATCCCCGGCAACTGACGTATGCCCTACGTTGCAGAATACTGTGCGGCGAAAGTTCTCCGCAGTTCCCTGCACCCTCAGCGGTCCATTTCGGGAAAATATAACGCAAAGCCACACTTTCCTTGACGAACTGTTTCCGGTCTGCTTCTCAGCTGCGCAGGCTCTCTGTACAGGCATGGTTCGCCGTTATCTCCGCTTCAACGGTTTAGTGTATTGAATTTGGCTATATTAAACCACGGATTTTTCGTTTTTCAATCCCTGTTTGCAATTTTTTTCAAAATCAGCCTATGTTCACAGTGGGTTCAGCGCTTCCGGCGGCTGTTCGTGCTGGAAAACTTCACCGCTTTTGCCGGTCTGCGGCGGCTGTGCAGCGCACTGTAGTAGCCAAAGGCTGTGCCGCATAAGCCGCCCACAATGTGCATGAAGTTTGCTACATTGTCGTGCACAAAAATGATATCGTACACCTGCTGACCAAAGTACAGCGCTGCAACCAGCAGCATGGTGACCGGGATGCCGCCAGAGAAGCCCGCCAGCGACGAAAGCATGATAAGCATGAACACGATGCCGGACGCACCCAGCAGCCCCGAACGCGGGAACAGCACGCATTGCAGCACACCGGTGACCAGAGCGGTGAACACCATGCCGCACAAAAGCGGCTTGCTGCCGTACTTTTCTTCCATTGGCGGGCCAACAACGAGCAACAGCAGCATGTTATTCAGAAAGTGGTCCCAGCTGGCATGGCCCAGCACATGGCCGAACAGCCGGATGTAGAACAGCGGGTCCTTCAGCGAGGAGCGGTAGACGCAGAACAGGTGCATCGTCGTCCACCCGTCCGTCCACTGGTCGAGGAACAGCACCAGAAGTGACAGCAGGAAAAATGTGAGGATCACAGGGGAGTTGTATTGCAGTTCCAGTTTGAGTTTTACTTTTTTCATCCTCTTGTCTCCACCCAGTATTCGCCCATGCTCTGGCCGGGCTGGTTCGTCACTTCATCCTTAAGGTAATCGCCAAGGCCGCAGCTTTCCGGCTGCCATGCAAGGGCTGCTTCCACCGTGGGGTACTCCACCTC
>OGMP01001677.1_pt1 | contig 16335 bp, 13 predicted proteins | sample 1573261 | NCBI WGS metagenome assembly OGMP01 (sample SAMEA2581878, study PRJEB24529) | metagenome | biome: Human gut stool | place: China | collected 2011 | reverse complement strand
GATCAGTTGATCCGGGCCATCTCCAAGGATGGCCATATCAAGGCCACGGCAGTTTCCACCCGGGCGCTCACAGAGCGCGCCCGTCAGATCCACAAGGCTCTGCCTGTGGCCACGGCGGCGCTGGGCCGGACGCTGGCTGCGGTCTCCATGATGGGCAACGCCCTGAAGGAGGACGGGGCCAGCGTGACGCTGCAGATCAAGGGCGGAGGCCCGCTGGGAACGCTGCTGGCGGTGTCCGATAACCAGGGCAACGTCCGGGGAACGGTGGACAATCCTGTCGTGGACCTGCCTCTGCGGCCCGACGGCAAGCTGGATGTGGGGGCCGCTGTGGGCCATGAGGGTACGTTGACGGTGATCCGGGACCTGAACATGAAGGAGCCCTATGTGGGCAGCGTGAGCCTGTTGGGCGGCGAAATCGCGGAGGACCTAGCGGCCTATTTCGTGGAGTCCGAACAGATCCCCACGGCTTGCGGCCTGGGGGTGCTGGTAGACCGGGACCAGAGCGTGCTGGCCGCCGGCGGGTATCTGATCCAGCTGCTGCCCGGCGCCGGCGAGGATGTCATCGCCAAGGTGGAGGGCAGCCTGATGGCCGCAGGGCCGGTGACGGGACTTTTGCGGAATGATCCGGACCCGGAGGCTATGCTGCGGCACGCTCTGTCGGATTTCGACCTGGAGATCCTGGAGAGGAGCCCCATCGAGTACCGCTGCTACTGCAGCCGGGACAGGATGGAGCGGGCCCTCATCAGCCTGGGGCCGGAGGAACTTCAGGCCATGATCGACGAGCAGGGCAGCGCGGACCTCACCTGCCGCTTCTGTGACAATGTGCAGCACTTCTCCAGAGCAGATCTGGAGGCCATGGTCCGGGGGCTCCAGAAAAAAATGTAAAAAAATTAAATTTCCAGTTGACAGACCGGGCGTCTTTGAGTATAATAACTTTTGCCGTCTGAAATGAGCGGCAATCGGGGAGCATAGCTCAGCTGGTTAGAGCACCTGCCTTACAAGCAGGGGGTCACTGGTTCGAGTCCAGTTGTTCCCACCAAAATATGGCCAAGTAGTTCAGTTGGTTAGAACGCCAGCCTGTCACGCTGGAGGTCGTGGGTTCGAGCCCCATCTTGGTCGCCATATGCTGCTGTAGCTCAGTCGGTAGAGCGCATCCTTGGTAAGGATGAGGTCGGCAGTTCGAATCTGCCCAGCAGCTCCACAGGAAAACCTTGAAACCATTATGGTTTCGAGGTTTTTTCTTTTTTTTAGCCGGACCTCAGGAAACATAGATTTACGGAGTTGCTAAACATCATGCTAAACGAAAAAGTGTTTGCATCGTGTGCTGTCTTATGCAGAGACTTTTAATAGCTGCATGAGCTTGGCAGAGAGGTCAGGATTTTCCTGAATCAGTTTTAGAATTTCGGCTGCGTCAAGAGATGCTGGCTTCTCATTTGATTTTGCGGGAGTTGGATAAAAACTTGATTCAACCATCGATGCAAGCTGTTGCTTCTCTACTTCAAGTGCTTCATTATAATGATGCATAAGCACTTCCGGAGATTGTCCAGCGTTAGCAGCCACAAGTTGGTAATTGTTTTTAGTCAATCTGATTTTGTGCATTTGTCCTGACTTACGTAAACCTTGAAGATCAATTTGGTCCGTAATATTCATTGCACTTTGCCATTCTTTGAAGGACTTGCAGAGATTATTTGGGTCAATGGGACGTCCATCTGGCTGACAAATCAGCAATTCATTGTCTTGATATTCAGGACCGAGAGATTCTTTCGCTTTGTTGATTTCCGCAATGCGCTCTTTGATTTCTTGTACCAATGGGCTTGTCAGGTATTGCTTTCTCAAACTGCCTTCTGTTTTTGGAATTTTTAAGACAAGGCGACTTTTAGCGTTAGAAAACTGTTTCGGAAAAACTTTAGCAATCTTTTCTCTGGAGAGATTTTTGAGGGCCTCGTCAGAGACACGTTCAAGAATTTGGGAGATCCACATGCTGCCTTCATCAAGGTTGATTGAGTGAATGTCAATAGCAACAATCTCGCCCGCTCTAAGTGAACATACAAAGGCCAGGTGAAGCGAGAGATGGAGAATGGGATCTTCTTGAATCTGATCGAGAATTTTTGAAATATACTCAGCAGACCAAGCTTTACGCCTCTTGTAGTGCTCGGATGGACCTTTGGTGTTGGGAATCTCTGCGATGTAGTTCCATCGTTTTGCTGTTTCAAAACCAAGTGTAAGAATGTTATAGCACTTTTTTACAGTTCCGGAACTCAGTGTTGGAATTTCCGAGGTGCGTTTGCCATAGCTCTTGCTTCCACGGCAAGGTTTCTGAAAAAGATGGTCGATAAAGCCATCAATGGCGCTGCTGGTAATAGAACTCATGACCCAATCACCAAAATAAGGGTATATATGCGTTTCCAGATTTTGACGATAGCTGTCATAGGTTTTAGGTGAGAAATTCTTCTTTCTTGCGTGTATTGGAAGAAATCGCTCCATAAATTCTCGATAGGTCTTGCTCATATTATCTTCGCTTTCAGGGGACGGAGTATCGGGAGCAGTTGCTGTCTTTTCAGCAGCAATTTTTTGAGCTGCCTTTTCAACGGCTTTTTTTCTACGATACTCGGATGCTTCATGTGTAATATCAGATGTCCTGTTTTGAGATTGAAGATAGTCAATATAGGCTTTGCGCTGAATTGCTTCCAATTCAGAAGAGTAAGATTCCCATTGCTGTTTGCGTTTTCCGTCAGCTGCTTTGTAAGTATAGACGACATTGTGCGATGTTCCGCGTATTGTATATGTTGCCATAACGGTTCCTTTCTTGCTCGTTGCTTTATGATTGATCTAACGCATTGAACCAAGAATCGAATGATTCTTTATGAATGCGTAGGCACCGTTTGCCAAGTCGAATGACCTTAAAATCTGTTGTATGTTCGCAAAGGTAGTAGGTTTTGCGAAGACTGATGCCAAGAATTTTTGAGATCTGTTCGACGGTGTAGGTGCGTTGAACACTGTTGCCGCAATTTTGGTCAGACAAAATAATACCTCCTCGCAGCTTGGAAACCGCTATAGCTTGCAGTAAGTACCTCCTTCCCTAATTGTTTAGCAGGGTAGGCATATTATACTCTCCACAACAACGATTGCCAAGCATAATTTTATTGAAAGTCAATTCGCTTTCCGGACCATTTCCTGCGCCCTCGCTTCAGGCCGCGTATTTGCAGGCTACCGCTGTGCGGCACTTCCCCGGCAGGTACGCAAACGCATACTGTCAGCCGATCCTGTATAACTCCCGGACAAATCGATGCAGCCGCATTTGGGGGCGGCGTTTTCAAGGTTCAATAGATGGTTTTAACCGTTCACAAAATAAATACGGGGCCGTGTCCGTATTTTTTGCACGCACACCAGAAAAACTAAATATAGTATTTTTGTATTGACTTATACAATATATTGTGTTACACTTTGCCCGTAAATGAGTTTTGCGCAATTCCCCTTTGGGCATAGGTCAATGATCTGTGTGTGGAGTGATCCACCTGCGCACGTTGTCAGGTTTGTACGTTTTTGTCAGTAGTATTGCTGTGCCATGAGAGCCGGCTGCTGCTGGCTTTTTATTTTACGGGGTAGTAACGCCCCAATGCTGCGGGAATGACGAGTGTTTGCTGTGAGGCAAACACGCTGGATTTTACCAGAATCGTTGTTCCCGCTTTTTTTGCGCCCAAATGCCGAAAGGCTTTGAGGATATATCATCAAGAAAGGTGGAAACAAGAAATGAAATTCAGACGAAAATGGAAACCCGGAGGGCATCCCAGACGCTCCTTCCGACCGTACCACAGGTACAGAGAGAAGCGGCTTTTGAATAAGCCGCGCATCGGATATGAAACCGAGGAGGAATGCATCCATGGAAAACGCAAAGTGTTACGCTCCGCAAATTCTCGTCGGTACAGAAGGTCTGCCGCGTGAGCAATGGCTGGAATACCGGCGCAAGGGCATTGGCGGAAGTGACGCCGCTGCCGTTCTCGGGATTTCACCATTCCGTACCGGGCGGGATCTCTACTATGACAAGCTGAATATCGTCACAGCGGATGATGCCGAAAACTGGGTTCAGATGGAGGTTGGAACTCTGCTGGAGCCGTTGGTTGCCAAGATCTTCGCCCATAAGACGGGCTATAAGATCTACCGCCGGCCATTCATGTTCCGGCACCCCCAATATCCTTGGATGCTGGCGGATCTGGATTACATGGTGGAGTTGTCGGACGGTACATCAGCCATCCTTGAGATCAAGACCACGAACTATAATGCCAAGGATAACTGGTGGTACAACGGCGAGGAAATCGTTCCTATCTACTATGAATCGCAGGGGCGGCACTACATGGCGGTCATGAACATTGACCGGGTCTACTTCTGCTGCCTTTACGGAAATTCGGAAGACGAGGCAATCATCCGCCGCATTGACCGTGACATGGCCTATGAAGAGGAACTGATCGCTTTGGAACGGGATTTCTGGGAGAATCATGTTCTCACAAAAACGCCGCCTCCCTATGTGGAAGCGGATGGCGACCTGATCCTCGAAAGCCTGCGGCGAAAGCTGGGGCCCGCGGACAAGGACGCGCCGCCTGTACTGTTGGGACAGACGCAGTTTGGGCAGCTGTCCATGATTCTTTCCCTGCAAGAGCAGAAAAAGGCGCTGTCGGCTGATGTGAGCAAGCTGGAAAAGGACATCAAGCGGTTGAAGGGTATGCTCATCGAGCGATTGGGCACAAGCTGCACCGCCGTGTATAACGGCCCCACGGAGAGCTACACCGTAACCTACAATCCGGTACGCTCCGCAGGCATATCGAAGGACGCCTTAGAGCGTTTGAAGGACGAACACCCTGATATTTACGATCAGTATGTCACGGTGTCTGAATGGCGAAGATTCCATGTGAAAAAAGCTGCCTTGCAGGCAGCGTGAAAAGAAACGGAGGTGATGTGCTGTGAGCATTGTTGCAGCACTGGACAAGGTACTGTTTTTCAATGCGTCCAGCAAATATTCTGTCCTTCGGATGAAAACGGAGGACAGCAGCGTACCCACAGAGGCCCGGAGCCCCTATCGCTATCGTGACCATCTCATCCGCTTTACCGCTGTCGGCATCGAATTGCCGCAGACGGATACGGTGAAGATCGAGATGGATGGCGAGTGGAAGGACGGAAAATACGGGCTCCAGCTTCAGGTCGATCATTGGCAGGAGATCGTGCCGCCTACATTAGAGGGCGTCCGCAATTATCTTGCCTCCGGTCTGCTGAAGGGCATCGGAGAAAAGACCGCCGACGCGATCATTGAGAAGTTTGGCGTCAATGCGCTGGAGATTTTGGAACATCAGCCAGACCGGCTTCTTGAGATTCGCGGCATTACAAAGGAACGGCTTGCGGAGATCAAGGACGCCTATGCGGAAACCAGCCGGATGCGTGTCCTGATGACCCTGCTGGCCCCGTTCAAGGTCACCCCGACGACCGCGCAGAAGATCTATCAGCATTTCGGGCCTGCCTGCGCGGACATTGTGAGACAGAGTCCCTTCAATCTCTGTCAGGTGCCGGGATTCGGTTTTAAGCGTATTGACGCCATCGTGCAAAAATCCGGTGGAGACCTGCGTGATCCGAAACGTGTTCACGGTGCGCTGTTCTATGCGCTGGAGGACGCACGGACAAAGGACGGGCATCTCTATCTGGAGGCGGAGGCTTTGCTCAAAGCGGCTATGCAGCTGCTCAATGAGCGGATACCCCTCCCGCAGATGCGCGTCCCCATGAGCCAGGTCGAACAGGAGCTGTCTGCCATGATCCGGCAGGACGAGGTGGTATCAAATCACGGCAATGTGTATCTGCCCAAGCAATTCCTGCAGGAGAGCGAAACCGCACAGAAAGCGGTAGAGCTGTTTCTGGCAAAGCTGACGGTGGTGGACATCACGCAGCCGTTGGAGCAAGTAAAGCACAGCTTAGGGCTCAGCCTGTCCAAGCGCCAGTCAGAAGGCGTGGAGATGGTGTTCCGGCATAACCTGTCCATCATCACAGGCGGCCCCGGCACCGGCAAAACCACGGTTCTGAAAACGGTGATCGAGGTGTACCGTCAGCTCTATCCGCGGCAGAAGATCGTACTCGGAGCGCCCACAGGTAAGGCGAGCCGGCGTATGGCGGAGGCAACGGGGATCGATGAAGCACAGACGCTCCACAGCATTCTGGGACTTCACGGTGATTCGGAATCGAAGAAAGACCGGGAACGGAAACCGCTGGAAGCAGGGCTCCTGATCGTGGACGAGACTTCCATGGTCGATATGTGGCTGATCCATCAGCTCTTTTCACGCTTGCGCCCCGGCACCAAAGTCCTTTTGGTCGGTGATGCAGACCAGTTAGAGAGCGTGGGCGCCGGTGATGTATTTCACGAGCTGATCGGCTCCGGTGTCGTGCCGGTCACGGTGCTGGACGAGATCTTCCGTCAGGCACAGGACAGCCTGATCGCCCACAATGCCCGGTTTATCAACGAAGGCAAAACGACGCTCTACTATGGTGAGGACTTTGCCTTTCACAAGGCAGAGAGCCAGGAGGAGACTGCCGGCATCATCCGTGAGCTTTACCGGGAGCAGATCGCTGCAAAAGGAATCGAGCAGGTGGAGATTTTATCGCCGTTCCGCTCTGAGGGCGAGGCATCGGTCAACAGCCTGAATGAAGCTATCCGCGAGGAGATCAACCCCGCAGCGCCGGAGACGCCGGAGATCGTGTACGCCGGAAAGATATTCCGCCTCAACGACCGCGTGATGCAGATGCGGAACAACTATGAGATCAAGCTGTATAACCGCTCCGGCAAGCAGGTCGGCGAGGGTGTTTTCAACGGTGACATCGGCACGATCCGCAAGATCAGCGGTACCAATGTCGTGATCGAGTTTGACGGCCGCTATATGGATTGCCCGCAGGTACTTCTGGATGATTTGGAGCTGTCCTATGCCATTACGATCCACAAATCCATGGGCTCAGAGTATGATACGGTCATTATTCCACTGCTGGCTGCCCATAATGTGCTCCTAACACGGAATCTTCTCTACACGGCAATCACGCGTGCCAAGCGCCGCGTGCTGCTGGTGGGTGAAAAAAGGGCGCTGTATATGGCGATCCATCGGAGCCGAAAAGGAAAACGCAATACCATGCTGGGCGAACGCATCGCCCTCTACTATAAGGCAGTCACGCGCAAGGCTCTCCGTAACGAAGAGGGCGAAGAATGGCAGCGTGCCAGTTAATGTGAGATGAATGTGCAAAAAAACGCACAGTCATCTCTTATTTATTTTATGAAGGGAGTATCAAACCATGTCCAGAGAAAGAATTATGCTGACCCAAGCGATTCCTGCCGTGCAGCAGCTTCGCAGGGTGCAGGGCTTTGACCCGCTGCGCTTTCTGAAAAGAAACGCCAACGGCGGAATCGAGCTGGAGCCGCGCTATCAGCGGCTCTGGTTCCGATTGGCCTGCCCCGATGGAAAAATGCTGCTGAACCGGCTGCAGATCACAGATCAGATCGCCGTTTATGAGGCGCAGGTATTTCTGTCCAGAGAGGACAACCAGCCCATTACCAATTTTACCGCGGCGGTGGAAAAGGCTCAGGCTCCTGCCGGACGCTATGTGCAGGCCGCGCAGGACGAGGCACTGAAAACGGCGCTGGATAATGCAGGCTTCGGCATCCAGCTCTGTGAGATCAACCCCTCTGCGGCGGTAGATGCACAGGCCGATGGGAAACAGGAAGTCGCAACGGGCGCTGTAAATCGTCAGGAGACTGCTCCGGCGGTAAATGGAGCCGCAGCGCCACAGCGAGAAGATCCTATCGGCAAAAGTCATCCGGTACAGGCAGTGCCCACACCGCAAGAGGTTCAACCGCAGGAGGCGGCAAAGACGCCCAACGTAAATCAGCAAGAGGTTCACACCACCCAGCAGACGGAAAGCGTTTCAGACGCCATGAGTCTGCTGCAGGCGTTAAGCGGCGGAACTGCGGCTTCTGAGCCTGATCCGGTTATGCCCCAAAAGGCGCGGGAGGTTCCTTCGGAAACAGCGGAGCCTGCTGTCATGGAGCGGGCTGAAACAGCGCAGACGTTGAAGCCTGTCGTGGTCGATATGCCGGCAGCGGCATCGACAGCGGCTGCACCGAAATATTCGGACGATATGACGGTGGACGAGATCCTTTCGCTGATGACAGAAGAGGAAGCTGCGGAGCTGGTCGTAACCACCGGCGTCAATAAGGGCTGGACGATGGCACAGGTTTCTGAGCAGCGTCCCTCCAGCCTGAAATATTACGCCTATCTCTGTGAGGATTGCGGCAATATTATGAAGGCTGCCGCCATGCTTCTGATGGGCGGTTCGCAGCAGTTAAAGGCAAGCTGACCGCTTTCCATCCGTAAATTTTGCGTCTTGGGAGGGATGCTGGTTTGAATTACGGGAAAAAGCATGATCTCCCCTTTGGCATTATGGATGTGGCCGGGCTCCTCCGCCTGAATATCAGGCGGAGGGCTCCCGGTCAGGTGTATGTGGATTGTCCCATCTGCGGTGACCGCCGGGGGAAAATGAATCTGAACACGGCAAAAGACCTGTGGCGCTGTAACTACTGCGGTGAAGGCGGCGGAATGCTGTCCCTTTACGCAAAGGTATATGGCGTCAGCAATTCAGACGCTTATCGGGAGATCTGCGACGCTTTGGCGGTAAATGGTTTTTCACCGGACTATACCGTTCCGGAGAAAACGGCGCCTACGGAGGCCGAGCAGTCTGACGCGGCCTCTGTTCAGGAAGTGCATCAGACCCTTTCCATGCTGCTGTCCATGCTGACCCTCATTCCGGCGCACCGCACACACCTTCAGTCTGTGCGGGGGCTGTCCGACGATGAGATCACGCGCTTTGGCTTCAAGAGCACGCCGCCCTCTTTCCTGTGCCGCTCCCTGACCAATCGGTTGGTCAAGGCGGGCTGCAGGGTGCAGGGTGTTCCCGGCTTCTATGTGGATGATAACGGCTGCTGGACGGTCAAATTCCACCAGCGGACATCCGGCATCATCATTCCCATCTTCGGTGTAGACGGTCTGATCCACGGCGCACAGATCCGATTGGATCATCCGCTCAAGGATAAGGACGATCCGCCGGAGAAAACGGGCGTGAAATACCTGACGCTGTCCTCCACGGGAAAGCGCATGGGAACGACCTCGGGGAGCCCCGTTCATTTTGTGGGCGATCCCTGCTCCCGCGTGGTATATGTGACGGAAGGCTGCCTCAAGGCGGATGTCGCTCACGCGCTGATGCACAGGACTTTTGTTGCCACACTGGGCGTTAACAATACCGCCAAGCTGGATGGACTGTTTGCGTTCCTGCACCGAAACGGAACGGAGGAGATCATCGAGGCGGAGGACATGGATAAATACAGTAATGAAATGGTGGAGAAAGGCGCATCGAAGATCTATGCGCTGGCGGCCAGGCACGGGATGCGCTGCCGCAGGCTCACATGGAATCCCAATTACAAGGGCATTGACGATTGGCAGCTTGCGCTGCGCCGGAAAGAACAGAAAATGAAGGAGGATCCAGAAATGACATTTAAGGAGCAATATCTCAACGGACTGTGCGGGCTGGAAATGCTGGAAACCTGTACGGAAAAATGGCACGCGATGAAGGCGGACAGTATTTCCCTGCGGGAGTATCTGGGGCTGACAGAGCAGGAATACGATGCGTACTTACAAACCGACCCTGGCGTTTCTTTTCGGGAGCTGCTGGACGGTCAGCGCAAAACGCAGCGATTTCGCGTTTATCAGCTGGATTTGGAGCATGGCGAGACGCGCGCATTCGCCTTTGGCGGCATTGACGCATTGCACAAGGCTGGCTTTCAGCAGCCGCCCGCGGCGGAATACACACTCGTTTACGACGGCGAGCTAACCTGCCCGGTCGGGCAAGATGAACGTGATATTCTGGAGCGCATTTTTGCACGCTATAATCAGGCGTTCCCCCCGGACTATCACGGCCGCAGCATCGCGCCCTCCGATGTGCTGGAGTTGTATGATGAAAGTGAGCGCAGATACTTCTACTGCGATATGGCTGGTTTTCCGCAGGTGAAATTTTCTCCCGCGCTGGCAAAGAAGGCTTGAATGCAGGCTTTACCGCAGACGATCCATTTAGAAATGGACGAGCAGAAGATAAAGCAGCTGAAAGCCATGCTGGGAATCTGTCAAAGACTTGGGGCGGAGACACGGTATCATCCGGAACTCCGTTATTTCACAGCTATGGTCTGGACTGGATGGGATACTCCCTGTGGAATGGGAGAGGCCCTTGCTGTCCAACAGAAAATTCAAAGAACAGCCGCTCAGTATCCGGCCGTCGTGTGCTATTGCTTCGACCCATTCAGCACACTGGTCTATACGGTTTGAGCGCAGTATGTAAGAAGGGACGCCTTGTGCCATTGGCACAGGAGCGTCCTTTTCTCATTTTTATTTAGGAGGAATGTACGAATGGGCGCTTTTTCAAATATGGATTATGAGCTTCAAAACAGCAAGGTTGCCGTTTCTGACGCCTTTACGGAAGATGATGCTATGGATATGCCGCAGGCGGCTCCTGTGGAGCCGGCGACAGCAAGTTCTCCGACTGCAGATCCGACTCCGGCAGCGGCGGCCAGCGAACCGGTGACCGCCCCCAATACCCAAAGTGAGGATGAGGCCCGCCGTGCGCACGAAGCGGCTGAAGCCAAGCGCAAAGCGGAGTGGGACGCCAAACAGGCGGAAAAGCGGCGGGCGGAACAGGCCGCGCTGGAAAAGCTGGATGCCATGAGCCCGACGGAATTACTCAAGGCTGCCGCAAAGCGCGTATCCGCAGATACGGAGAAGCTGACACGGCGCAACATGAAAGAAAGCGTTTCCGAGTTTATCCAGACCAAGTGCATTGATGACCTCGGCTTTGCTCGGCTCACCATGCACCCGCGCAAAAGCATGCTCCACTGCTTCCAGTATATCAGCCGGAAGGCATGGGATTATGTGCAGGACGAGCTGAAGGCAAACGGCGTTCAGCCGGGCCCCGGCCAGCAGGGATACGGCTGCGATATTCCCGATGATCTCTGCTATCAGTGGGCGGAGGACTATTTCCGTGACCCCGATGCCAAGGAGGATCAGGGGGATGAAGAGGAATTTGTCCCGCAGCCCTATCGCGGGAAAACATCTTCCAAGTCCGTTTCCAAGAAGAAAAAGGAAGAAAAGAAGAAAGAGCCGGAGAAGAAGGAACCGCCGAAAAAAGCGGAAGCCGATGATGGGCAGATTTCGCTGGGAGACCTCTCCTCCTTTGGGGAGGCAGCCTGATGTACGCTTATAAAGGCTTTGAGCCGAATCTCTCCTGCCGTGGCTATCGGTTCGTCATGGGAAAGAATGTCACCCCGGAGGCAAACTGCGCCAGCAACGGTTTTCATTGTGCGGAGAGAACCCCAAGGGGATTGCTTCCAAGGTTGATGGAATTCAGATAAATTTACTGCTTGGTGCAGCCCGGCGGGGATATTGACGAGGACGATCGTGACTCCAAAATTGCCTGCACAGAGCTGACGATCCTGCGGCGGCTGACGAGGAAAGAATTCTTTCTTCATGCACTTGCCTACATGGTGGATCACCCAGGCCGAAAGGTGAGCGACAAGGTACAGCGTGAGCACAGCACCAGCCGCAACGGCTATGCCATCGTTCGAGGCAAGACACCCGCTGCGTGTGGAAAACTGGGCGATATTCTCGCATTTGCCAGAGAGCGGCGTGAAACCGAAGTAATCTGTCAGATTGCGGTCGTTGAGGTCGATGGAGAAAAAATTCTGCCTGATGTATGGTATGACATTGATTTTGTAAAAAGAGAGGCGGTGCAGAAATGAAAAAAAGCAGTTTGCTGAAAATGAAGAATTTGCCTGCGACTGAAGAAATGCTTGCGGTTGCCCGCGAGGATGTGCCGGTCAAGGTCGGTTCGGGCTGGAACACTTTCTATCGATGCCGATACAGCGGTTTTGTACGAAGCGCGGTAGAGGGCGGCATTTTGAAAGTCACCCTGTATGACCCGGATGCAATGCGCCTTGGTGGGACGCTGCCGGTCTATGAGATTTTCATGGCGAAAGAAAAGCAGCAGTTTCTCACCTATGACCGTACCCGTAACGAGTGGCGGACGGCAAAGATCGACTACTTGGAATGGCAGGCGAAGGGATCAAATAACGTGTGGATCAGCGCCGTGGATGATGCACAGATCCGGCAATATCTGGCGTCGGATGAAAAAAGCGTATATCGGGCTATTCTGAAATTTCAGCGCGCCGTTCGTGATGCTGAACTGGAACGTCGGCATAGAAAGGAAACCGATCCGTGGGATGCGGAGCTCTCTCAGACACCGCCGCTGCCGAAGGACTGGGAGCGGTGGGTCAATAAGGTGGGCATTCAGACAAACTACATCTTCTACGATTACCGCAAGGGCGGGGCAAGGTACGGCTACTGCACCTATTGTGAAAAGGAAGTCGCACTGAAACAGCGGCCCTATCATAACGCGGTGGGAAAGTGCCCGAGATGCCGTCATAAGATCACGTTCAAGGCGAAAGGGAAAATAACGGAGTACCTGCGCTCACCGACCGAATGTGCATATCTGGCCCAGAAGTGCGGAGACGGGTTTGTGGTTCGCCAGTTTCACGTGAACAGGCAGTACCGGAAAGAAGAGAACACCATCACATCGAAAACCTCCAGCTTTGAGAAGCAGCGTATTTTCTACCGTGAGGATCTGTCCTCACATTCGTATCACTGGGGCTGGTACAAACAGCGCCGTACCCGATGGGTGGAGGGCATCGATGAGTACGTCTACACGGGTATGGGCTATTCCTACAACGAGTATTGTTATCAGCCGGGGAGCATCTATGGAAAAACGCTTTCCAGCATTGCCCCATTTCTTGTAAGGACCGGATTGAGGGAGTATGTAAGACTTTGCCGGGGCTGTGTAAGCCCTAACTGGTACCTGTTTGCGTGGGGGAGGTTTCCCCGCATTGAGCAGATCTGCAAAGCCAATCTTCCGCGGCTGACCACGGAGTGCTTGGAAAATTTCGGAGCCGTAAAAAGCTGTATCCGGCAGGAGTCTGAAACCAGTCTCGTCAAGGCATTGGCACTTGATACGCACCGGCTTTCGCGGCTCCGGACACTCAACGGCGGCGCCATTATGCTCGACTGGCTGCAGCGGGAGAAATGCAGCGGCAGAATCATCCCGGATCATGCGCTGCGCTGGCTGGAGCAGGAGAAAATCCATGTTTCCGATATCGCCTTCATTCTGGATCGAATGTCGGAGCAGCAGGTCTGCAACTATCTTCAGCGTCAGAAAAGCGGCACACGGGATTCCCTGCGGCAGATTATTTTCACATGGCGGGATTACCTTTCCATGGCGGACAAGCTGGGAATCAACACCCATGATGAGATCGTGTACCGTGTCAAGCTGCTGCGCCAGCGTCACGATGAACTGGTGGAACAGCTGCGGAAAAGAGAACGGGACATGGAAGCTGCCGCAACAGCAAGAAAGTATCGGAAAATTGCAGGCATCTGCCGCTTGATCAAACCGAAATACGAATACACCGGAGAGATGTATTCCATCGTCGTTCCGTCAGGTGTACGCGATATTATGCGCGAGGGCGATGCGCTTTCCCACTGTGTCGGCAAGTCAGACCGCTATTGGGAGCGCATCGAACAGCAGGAGGCGTATATCCTTTTTCTGCGTAAGACTGCGGAGATCGACAAGCCGTACTACACCCTTGAGGTGGAGCCAAACGGCACGATACGGCAGAAGCGAACCTATTTTGACCGACAGAACGATGACCTCAAAGACGCAGAGATGTTCCTGAAAGAATGGCAGAAAGTTGTCTCCGAGCGTCTGACCGAGAGTGACAGGGAGAAAGCAGAAAAGAGCAGGGTACTTCGCTTGCAGGAGTTTGAGCAGCTGCGGCAGGACGATGTGCGTATCCACGTCGGAGATCTTGCCGGTCAGCGGCTGGTGGATGTTCTGGTGTCGGATCTCATGGAAACTGCGGCCTAAGCCGCAATACAATACATTTAAACGAAAGAAAGGAAACTATACAGAAAATGAAAAACGGATTTACGATCACGCAGCGCAACGCTGTGGTGGAGCAGCATCTTTGGTGCATTGACACAGTCATGGCGCAGTACGCCGCATTTATGCAGACAGAACCCGTAGACCCCGATGATGTGTACCAGTCTTTGGCGGTACGCCTGATCCGGGCAGTCAACAGCTATGATCCCTGCAAGGGGTATCTGAAGGAGTACATCCTCTCTCAGCTCAAGCGGGAGATGGTTCGTATCCGGAGTACGCAGGCTGTCTATGGACTGACGCAGGCGCCGGCCAATATCGGCAGCACCATTGTTCCACTCACGATTGCGGCACAGCGGGAATCGTACTGGGAAACCTATATTGCTGTATAAAAGGAGTCATGTGAAAATGAAACAGTTGGGAAACCTCGCAGTTATTTGTGCCCAACGCCCGGAGCTGCTGTTGCAGCTCCGGGACGGTCTGGTCTCGGTACAGGCGAAAAACCGTGCGGCGATGGAGGCCGTATGGAACGATGACGCACGGATCGAAAAGATGATCTATGAACTGAACTTCGGAGCATTCTCCAAGGAAAGGCTGGTGTAAGGAATGGAGCAGAGCAAGCAGCAGAGAATACGGGAATTGACCGACCGGCTGAACCGCTGCCGGTATGAATACTACAATCTCAACGCACCGTCTCTGACGGATGCCGAATATGACGCGCTTTTTGATGAACTGAGTACGTTGGAAAAGCAAACCGGCTTCAGCGTAGGTGTAGAAGTGAAACCGGATGACACCGTAACGCTCATTAAATACATTGCCCACGCAGACGGTAGGCTGCTATCCCGCTGTCAGCGCCTTGGTGAAAACAGTGCATCCGATTCCGCTGCTGTCGTTGGATAAAACGAAGAGCAGCGCGGAGCTTCTGCGCTTTGCGGGAGAGCAGATGGTCATGCTGATGCTCAAGCTGGACGGCCTGACGGTAAAGCTGACCTATGAAAATGGCCTTTTGATGGAGGCAGCTACCCGCGGCGATGGAGATACCGGTGAGAACATTACTCACAATGTGCTGGGGATCTCCGGCATCCCGGATAAGATCCCGTACAAGGAACGGCTGGTCGTTACCGGCGAAGCATTTATCCGCCCCAGCGATTTTGAGGCGTTAAAGGACACGCTGCGGGACGGAAATGGCGAACCTTATAAAAACGGGCGCAATCTGGCTGCCGGCTCTGTCCGACTGCTGGACTGCGGCGCCTGCAAGGATCGTCATGTGACCTTTATGGCTTTCAATGTGCTGGAGGGCTTTACAGATTACGCTTGGAAGTCGCAGCGGCTTCGGGCCATCGAACAGCTCGGCTTTCCCATTTGCAAGTATCTGGCGAGCAAGCAGGCGTTGACGCAGTTCGATATGGACGCCGGTATCCGGCACCTGCGGAAATACGCGCAGGAAAACGACATACCCATTGACGGCATCGTGGTCACCTACAACGATGCCGCCTACGCAAAGTCCTGCGGCCGGACCGTGCATCACTATAAGGACGGATTGGCGTTCAAGTTCGAGGACGACACCTATGAAACCGTCCTGCGTTCGATTGAATGGACGCCCAGCCGCACAGGGGAAATCACGCCGGTGGCGGTCTTTGACACGGTGGAGATCGATGGCTGCGCGGTATCCAGGGCAAGCCTCCATAACCTCTCCTTCATTGAGAATTTGAAACTGATGCCAGGATGCCGTATCAAGGTGAGCAAGCGGAACCAGATCATTCCCCATGTGGAGGAAAATCTGGATCGGGACTGCTACGCCAGAGAGAAAGTCGTTCCTGCCAGATGCCCATGCTGTGGGCAGCCCACTCGTATCCATACGACCAGAAATACCGTAAACGGGGTGGAAAAGGTCACGGCGGCGCTGTTCTGCGATAACGAGCATTGTGAAACGCGAAAGCTGCGCAAATTCGTTCACTTCGCAAGCCCGAAGGCGCTGAATATTATGGGACTTTCTGAGTCGATCCTGGAAAAGTTCATCGGAAAGGGTTGGCTTCACTCCTATATGGACATCTTTGCTATAGACAAGCACAGGGCGGAGATCGTTCAGATGGAGGGTTTTGGAGAAAAATCCTGGCAAAACCTTTGGGACGCCATCCAGCACAGCCGTATCACTACCTTTGAGCAGTATCTGACCGCTATGGATATTCCCATGGTGGGCAGCACAGCCAGCAAAGCTATCTGCCAAAGGTTCCGCGGAAACCTTGCGGAATTTGAAACGGCCGTGTGCCAGAGCTTTGATTTTACACAGCTCCC